>Ga0070762_10000079_pt1 | contig 29781 bp, 20 predicted proteins | sample HubBroMetageREF2_FD_66726 | JGI IMG/M metagenome (GOLD analysis project Ga0070762, IMG submission 66726) | Reference soil microbial communities from the Hubbard Brook experimental Forest, New Hampshire, USA - Hubbard Brook CCASE Soil... | ecosystem: Environmental > Terrestrial > Soil >...
CATTCGATCGTTTTCGCCCGAGTGTCTCGCCGGTCGCGGCGTCAACTTTCCGTGCGGCAAGTGGAAGTTCACGGGGAACCAATTCGTCGGGCATCGGTTCACTGCCCATTCCTTCTAGGGACACACCACTGGCACGAAGGAAGTCCCAAAAGCCAATCGAGTAGAGGGCACACAGGGTCATGATTTTGTGGATGCGGCGGGGTGGAGCGGCGAGAGTCTCGTAGTCTGACAGCGTGCTTGCGGCGGCAAAATAGAGTGGGTCAGCGAGCCTCTGCGCAATCGATCTTGTCAACTGCGATGCTTCCCGGAACGAGAGGCCCGCGCGAACACGCGAGCGCCGGATCAATTGTTTGAGGCTCATTTGCGAATCGATTGGGGACAAGCGTTGCGGCCTATGAAAAGTCGAAGCCACAAAGGGCCCGGGAGCGGGGACGCGCGGCGCAAGTGGGCGGATCTCTGCATCGAGCACACCTAGGATTCGGAATTCCTTGTCGAGGATTAACTCGCCGGGCGAGAAGGGCAGCTGGGGCGAGCGGAGCGTGATCCGGTTATTGCCAAGCGAGGACAGGCGAGTGCACGAAAAGCCGAGATCACGTTCAATCAGGAAAATCCGATTATCACTGTGGTTCTTCGCAAGTGATGGTACTTCTTTCGCTCTCCCGGTATCGATCCGGACGATGCTTCCGGGACCGATATCTGGGAAAGCCAGAAAATCTTCCTGTCCGACCTTGGCGTATAAAAATCTCGCCTCCCCAGGCGGAAGCAATTCCCTGGCGCGCACCGGTACGCCGGGGACCAGGAACTGTCCCAACGGGGCAATCATTTCTGGGAACTCGGACGCGGGTTTTTCTGCAAACCAGGGAATCCAGCATTCCGTGTCGTAGACCGACGAATCCAGAATCACCGTGCGATTGATTGGAACCATGCACTGCAGCCTGGGGATTGCGTCGAGATCGAATCCAAAAACCGCAAGCCAGTCGCTGAGGCGATAGTTTGTGATTCTGCTGAGCGCCAGAAGTTGCTGAATGCTGGGACTCAGGGAAGAGGCGGTGAGATCATAGTACAAGCTGTCGGGAATAAAGGATGGGGACAGTCTTCCAAAAGTGTCGGCGGCCTGTCGCGAGACCCGATAGAGGGTCAAGCCTCTGCTGGATAATATCTGGCGCACACGTTCAGCCGTTCGATGGGGAGAATCAAGCACCCTCCAGCGTATGGTCAGGAACAGAATAATAAAGTGAACATTCGCTGAAGTGGCCGCACTTGCGACCGAGTTGGAACTTTTCTGTCCATGGAGTGGCAGTTGACTGTAGTTAAGAAGGTTACGTAGCTGGACATCCACTGAATCAGAGAGTAGTATGCCCGCCCATGGACGCAAGCAGAGTGAATGCGCTCGGTGGTAAGCGACTCAAGCTGCTGCGCGAGCGGCTGGGTTTGTCGACGCGCGACGTGCAGCGAATGAGCCGGCAGATCGCTTCGGAAAAGAAAAACGAGGAGTTCTACCTTTCGCACAATTGGGTGACCGACATTGAGAACGGCAAGTTCCGGCCCGGCATGTTCCGCATGTATTCGATCAGCGCCATCTACAACCTCAGGTACACGGACGTCGCTTCCTATTTTGGATTACAGATCGCGGATCTGCGCCGTGATAGCGCGTCAATCCAGCTGCCAAGAACGCATCTGCTGGAAAACGTGAGCGAGTCAGAAACCGACACCGTCCTGTTGCCGGTCGAATTCAAAGCCGATTTTGGTTTCGAAAGGACCAATCTACTCGCCAGAGTGGTCGAAAAATGGGAGGCCGTGCCGGTTGGTTTGTTGCAGCACCTCGACCTTCGTACGTCGATGTACGGTTATATCGGCGTTGAGGACTTTACTCTCTATCCCCTAATCCGTCCCGGTTCCCTGGTGCAGATTGATGCAAGCCAGAGAAAGATCAGTCCCGCGCCGTGGAAAACCGAATTCGAGCGGCCGATTTACTTCACCGAGCTGCGCGATGGCTATGTATGCAGCTGGTGCGAGATTGACCGGGGCAGGCTCATGGTGATACCTCACGCGCATTCGCGTCGTGAGGTACGAGTGTTCGATTACCCCGCCCAGGCCGAAATCGTTGGCAGGGTAACCGGAGTAGCGATGTGCATTGTGGGCGAAGGTTCGCCGGAGCGTCGCGAACCGTCGCGTGAAAAATGACCGTAACCAGATCTCGTAACATTCCGTGATGTTTCCTGCGCAGGACACCAAGTGGTCCGTTTCAAGAGCTCCGTCCCGCAAGACGGCATGTCCGCGGCTCACAGACAGGGGCGACAATGGCAGCCGTTAGTTGAGGTCAAAAAGGGAGATCCCGAACCAGTAGCTAAAATATTTTGAGGAGTCCGATTGAGCCAAAACGCTGGTTCATACCTCTGAGAGCAAAACGATGTCGTCCATTACCACTGGAGGGTACGTCTTGTGAATGGCAACGGTGTAATGGGCATGGATTTGGCACCGACGGCTAGCAAGAGTTTTGCCCTGTCGAAGCCCATTGGGCTATTGGGTGCGACGTTTCTCGGTTTGAGCGCATTATCGGTCTGGGCTGTTGCCCAATCGGCGTTGGCGAATCGCGAGCACGAAAAGTGGCATGTGTAGAAGGTAACGACGTGAATGAATCTACGTCCTGTGTTGAGGCCTGGAGGTGGAATGACCGATTGGTCGTTCGGCTATGCGTTTGCGGCAGGATTTCCGGCTGCTGTGATTGCCATCATATCTCTGCGAAGCAACGGCCACGCAGTCACCGTGACTGCTATCGTCCGCATTCTATTCAGCGCAGGAGTTCTGGGAGCGGCGGCTTCCATCGTGCTTGATTTTGCCGGCCGTCGCGCTTCCCCATTGTGGCCGGTTGCGTCGAATGGTTCCCGCGTCAGCGTCCTTCTCGTCGAGGGAGTCCTCGTGGGAACAACGCTAGCGAGTAAAAGAATTGCAGGTGTGACAAATCTGCGCAGCATTCTGATGGCGCCACCCACTCCATTGCTTGCACGAGCGCTTGCGGCGTCTACTTTTCTGACGTACGGTCTGACAAAATTCCACTATGGTTATCGGATGGGCGGCATCTTTCAGATTTCCGGGCTCGGTGATTTCGCCGCTGCTCTCGAATGTTTACCTACACTATGTCTTCGATCTTTGGGTACAGCACTGGCGGATGCACCGGACCACGGGCGACATTATCGTGGTTCGTTACGCGGACGACATGGTGCTGGGGTTCCAGCATCGTGGCGATGCGGAGCGGTTCCTCCAGGATTGGCGGGGCCGCCTGCAGAAGTTCGGGCTGGAACTACATCCGGATAAAACACGCTTGATTGAATTCGGGCGTTTTGCTGCAGCAAATCGGAAGCAACGAGGGGAGGGCAAGCCGAAGACGTTCAACTTTCTGGGTTTCACCCATATCTGTGGACAATCCAGGAAGAACGGCAAGTTCCTCGTGCTACGCAAGACCATCCGCAAGCGACTCCTCGCCAAGCTGAGACAGGTGAAGGACGAACTGCGGGAGCGAATGCATCAGCCGCTGGCAGAAGTCGGGAAGTGGTTGAGGAGCGTAGTTCAGGGCTACTTCAACTATCATGCAGTCCCGGGAAACCTTGCCAGTCTCACGCGCTTTCGGCTTGAAGTCAGCAAACGCTGGTTGCGGGTGTTCTATCGCCGCAGCCAGACGAGCCGGATGACGTGGCAGCGCCTTACTCGTTTCACTGACCAATGGCTCCCGCTGCCCGCAATCCTTCATCCGTATCCCAATCTGCGCTTCGACGCCAAGCATCCGCGGTAAGAGCCGCATGCGGGACAGCCGCACGTGCGGATCTGTGCGGGGGGCGCTGGGCAACCAGCGTCCCTACCGCGACTCAGTAGGAATCCCATAACCCTTTCAAGTCTCTCGCGAGCGAATCTCCGCGAACTAGGGATCGCGTGCGCATAGATTTCCGCCGTCGTACTGAGACTTGCGTGACCGAGATAGGCTTGCGCTGTCTTAAGTGGTTCTGGTGCTGGTGTTCCCGCTCGTGAGGGATCGTGACCGGATGGCCGAGACGCAAGGTTCGGTGAGTCCCGCCGGGACGAATGGAGGCTTGATTGCGAAATGCCGACAAGCGCTGCGATATAGAGTATGCGGAGATTAGACCGCCTATTCGCCGCAAAGATTGCGTCGATTAAAATTGCGGATGCGGAGATTAAGGCCTACAGTTTACGCATAAAGTGCGGAGAATGAGCATATACGTCCACGAACGGGCCGATTGGCCGAAACTCCACTGGAACAGCGAGGCGATTGCAGGCCTGCTCGCGGAGGTGCGTTACTGGCAAGGCCGGCTGCTGGGCCGAATGCAGGCCCTGGGTTTCGGGCTGCAGGAGGAGGCGGTACTCCGGACGCTGACCGAGGATGTCGTCAAGTCGAGCGCTATAGAAGGGCAGGAACTTGATCCGGCGGCCGTCCGTTCCTCGATCGCACGTCGCCTGGGAATGGATGTCGGCGGCCTGAAGCCCGCCGACCGAGACGTGGAAGGCATCGTCGAGATGATGCTCGACGCAACGCGAAACTATGACAAGCCGCTGACGGAAGAGCGGCTGTACGGCTGGCACGCGAGCCTGTTCCCGGCGGGGCGCAGCGGCATGCGTCGCGTAACAATCGGCGGGTGGCGCAATGACAGCGACGGCCCGATGCAGGTCAGCTCAGGTCCGGTCGGCAAGGAGCGGGTGCATTTCGAGGCTCCAAAAGCGCCGCGTCTTGAAAATGAAATGACGGGGTTTCTAAAGTGGTTCAATGGGGGGCCGGAGGTCGATCAGGTCCTCAAGGCCGGCATCGCGCATTTGTGGTTCGTGACAATTCATCCGTTCGACGACGGCAACGGGCGCATCGCGCGCGCGATTGCCGATCTGTGCCTCGCCCGTTCGGAAAAAAGTTCGCAGCGCTTCTACAGCATGTCGGCGCAGATCCGGCAGGAGCGGAAGGAATATTACGACCTGTTGGAACACACGCAGAAAGGCGAGACGAACATAACGGAATGGCTGACATGGTTTCTGGAATGTCTGGGCCGCGCGATCGACGGCGCGGAAACGCTGCTGGCAAGCGTCCTGACGAAGGCCCGGTTCTGGGAGAGCATCGGCGCATCGCCACTGAACGACCGGCAGCGGCTGATCCTCAATAAACTGCTGGATGGTTTCGACGGCAATCTCACGTCATCGAAATGGGCGAAGCTGACGAAATCATCGCAGGACACCGCGCAGCGCGATATCACGGACCTCGTTCAGCGCGGAATTCTTGTCCGCAGCGAGGAAGGCGGCCGAAGCACGAGCTATACACTGGCTCGGCGTTAGGATGCTGTTGCATCATGTCTTCAATCCTCGTTTAAACAGCACAGGAGAAAAAGGTGAGAATCGCAATCCTCGGCTGGGGGTCGCTTCTTTGGGACGGAGGCCCAGAGTTCGATAAATGGCATGGACCTTGGGAATATGATGGGCCTTCCTTGAAACTTGAGTTCACACGCGTCTCCGAGAAGCGTCTTAAGGCCCTGACCTTAGTGATTGACGCCGAACACGGAACGGAGACTTCTGTTGCATGGTGCCTTAGCAAACGCGCAGCGCTGGCACCTGCCCCGTCGGGAAATTGGAATAATGTCGCGGTCGGTGTCGGAACGGGGTTCTTAGTCGGTGGCGCTATCGTTGTCGGAATCCTCTGGCCAGAATGTTTCCTTGTTCTTGCTCCAGCAGCTGCATTGTAGGAGGACCTAGACACGGAGGTCGGTTCAACGCGCTTCGAAGCGCGCGAGTTGAAGCCTGATCCCGAACCGGTATTACCCGAAAATTTGCGGAAGGGAGAAATCTACTTTGCAGTATTGTTCCTTGACGACGACGGGGTCATTCCCACTTTGGAGCCGAGAATATTCATCGGTCGCGATCTGGAGGGCGGCGGCGAGAGCCAGCTCTACTTTCAAGAATTCGACTCATATAAACGTGGCGTTCGTTTCGAGTCGGCCGTCGGGTTAGTAGAGGCATTCTACGGAACATCGTCCAATTCGGATTCAGGAGCGAGTTCTCGCAAGGGAGTGGAGGTTCCAGTCCTCTCTCGGGGCACCATATAAATCAGAGCGATTCCCATTTTGGTAATGGTGCTTCTGCTCGTCCCCCGTTTTGCCCGTGTTAGTCGGAAGAGACTCCTACTTTTTTCAGTTGTGATGCTGCTGGCTTGGCGCTTGCGGAGGATTTGGCGCGCTCGCGGTAGTGGTTGCGGGCATTGCGCCAGTTGACGCTGGGGAGGATCAGGGACGCGTCAATGCGGTCGCGGTATTTCAGGGCGACTTTCAGGAGCGAGTCGAGCATTGATTCGGAAAGCAAGTGGGGCTGGAGGCCCAGGTCAATCAGCTTGGAGTGCTTGGCGTTGTAATAGTGATCTTCGGATTCGACGCGCGGGTCGGGTAGGTGGCTGATTTCGACGGCGAGGTTAATTTTTTTGGCGGCGGCTTGGACGATGCCGGCGATATCCATGATGGAGAAACTTTCGGTGAATTGATTGTAGACGCGGCACTCGTGGCGCGCGGCGGGATTCTGGCAGGCGATTTCGATGCAGCGGACGGTGTCGCGAATATCGAGGAAGCCGCGGCGCTGGCCGCCTTTACCGTAGACGGTTAGAGGATGTCCGACGACCGCTTCGACGCAGAAGCGATTGAGGACGGTGCCGAAAACTTCGTCGTAATCGAAGCGGTTGATGAGCGCTTCATCGAGCGCGACTTCGTCGGTGATGGTGCCGTAGACCACGCCCTGATTCAAATCGGTGGCGCGCAGGCCCCAGATTTTGCAGGCGAACATGATGTTGTGGCTGTCGTGGACTTTGGAGAGGTGATAGAAGGAACCGGGCTGCTTGGGAAATGGGAGAACGTCCTTGCGGCCGTTGTGTTCGATGGCGATGTAGCCTTCTTCGATGTCGATATTCGGAGTGCCGTATTCACCCATGGTGCCGAGTTTGATGAGGTGGCAATCGGGCTGGAGTTCGCGGAGGGCGAAAAGAAGATTCAGCGTGCCGACTACGTTGTTGACTTGCGTGTAGACGGCGTGGCCGCGGTCGATCATGGAGTAGGGAGCGGAGCGCTGTTCGGCGAAATGGACGACGGCTTCGGGCTCGAAATCTCTTATGAAGGTGCTGAGGAATTCGTAGTCGGTGATGTCGCCTATGTAGGATTCGATGGTGCGGCTGGTGAGGCGGTGCCAGGCGGTGAGGCGGTCGGAGAGCGGGCGGATGGGAGTGAGGGTTTGGGCGCCCAGCTCGTGATCCCACTGGCGGCGGACGAAGTTGTCCACGATGGCGATTTCGTGGCCTTGTTTGGACAAGTAGAGGGCCGTGGCCCAACCGCAATATCCGTCTCCGCCCAGGACTGCAATCTTCATACTACCTCCGCGTGTTGCCCGTTCTTGTTTGAGATTGAGCTCTGCTGCTTGTTGCCGGCAGGCTCTATAGGCAGCGATGGATTGCTGCGGCCAAACAGCTTTATATCTTACCGTTCTCGGTGGTGGATGGCGAGTGGGGGGCAGCGGATTTTCGTGCGGGAGCCGGGAGGTAAGGGATCTAACGCAGAGTGCGCAGAGAACGGCGGGAGAGATCCTTCCTCGCCTCGCGCTCCTCAGGAAGACGGGCGCGCTGGGGGGTTCTGAGACCCGCCGCTACCGAGTGTGAGCGATCGAGCCTTGCGTTGACGCGGGCACGGCATGCCGCGCCCCTACAAACCGTCTCGTTGTGCGGGGGCGGAATTCGGCAAGGGGTGATTCGTGAGCAGGAGCTTGCCGCCGCTTTGGGAGGCTATGTTCAAGTTTGTGGGGCCTACCAGAGTTTGCAGACGAGGGAGGCTGGTTTGCGCACAGATCAAATAGTAGCGCGGCTCTGTCATCCAGAGACTTGCAAATTTTGCGTCGTTGACGAAGACGTCGGGAGTGCCGGGGGCGTTCGAGCCGTATTCCAGATTCAGGACGCGGCCGTTCAGGAGTAACGCGGTGCGATTGGTGTAGAAGAAAATCGATGAGGTTGGGTAGTAGTGGCGTTCGACGATCAAGGCGCCGTCTGGGGATTTCAGCAGCACCTCAGCGAGGGGGCGCGAGGAAAGATAGGGGTCGAAGACGACCATGGCGGCGCGAGCTGCGTGGAAAAAAAGGACCATCATCAGGGCGGAGGCGAGAAAGGCACGCAGGCCCGTGGAGCGGATATTTCCGAGGGCGCCGACGAGAAAGGCGATGGATGCGAGGAGCAGCGGAATTCGCAGATAGGCGAAGGATGGGAGCGTAAGGTCGAGCATGTGTCCGAGGGAGAGGCTGTAGGATTTGGGATTGCTGGACAACGCAGAGGAGATGTCGCCGGGAGCGGGGAGATTGCGCACGTTCCAGAAAATAGCGAGGGCCGCGATGGCGGCGCAGGCCGCGATTACGGCTAGCGTGCGAGTGCCGCGGCGGACCCAAACATTTTCCGTGGCCATGGCGGAGCCGATGAGCAAGGCGAGCGCGGGGTAGCACGGCATCGAATAATATTCCTGGGTAGTGGAGAACGTGAAGAAGATCAGCACGAAGCCTAGCCAGCAGAGAGCGAGGAGGCGGGCGCGGCCGGCGCGGTTAATTGGCTTGAAGGAAAGTTTGGCGACGGCAGGGAGGTAAACGCTCCAGGGGAAGAGCCAGATCAGATGGAATAGCCAGAAGTAGAGGCGCGGGACGGTGTTGTAATCGCGCGGGTAGCGGAGATTGAGAAAGCGGAGTAGCTGCTCGTTGATAAAAAAGAACCAGAGGAAGCCGTGATAGGAATTGGGGCCGCTGTGGAGCGTGAACACGAAATACGGCGGATTACGCAGAGTGGCGAAGATGTGCCAGGGAGCGGCGATCAGGAGGATGACGAGCGTGCCAGTGAAGGGGTGAAGGCGTTTCAAGATTTTCCAGGAGAAGAGCTTCCGAGTGAGGAGGAGATAGACGATCGCGGCGCCTACCGGAAAAACGATCGCGATCAAACTTTTCAGGAGCAGGCCTACGCCGAGACTCGCGGCGAATAGAAATGCCCAGAGGCGCGGGCGAAGTTCTTCATCGTCAATGGCGCGGAGGAAGGACCACATGGCCAGGGCGGTGGTGAAGGTGAGGGTGACGTCTGGAATCAGAACGCGGGTGAAGAGAAACAGGCCGACGCAGGTGGAAATGCATAATCCCGCGTAGAAACCGGCGCGCTTGCCGAAAGCCCAGATGCCGAAAGCCGCGGTGACCCAGCAGAGAGCGAGCGCGGAGAGCGCGATGGGAATGCGCGCGGACCAGTCGTGCACGCCGAAAATTTTGTAGGAGAGCGCGATGGCCCAATAAATCAGCGCGGGCTTTTCGAGATAGGGGACGCCGTCGAGGCGAGCTGTAACCCAATCGCCGGAGACGAGCATGTTGCGCGCGATTTGCGCCTGCACAGAATCAACGTCGTCCATGAGAGACGGCGGAGAAACGATGCAACCCACATAAATCGCTCCGGCGAAAAGTAAGACGATTAAGTAGAGATACCAGTTCTTTCCGGGGCCGAATACTGGCTGGCCGGAGAGGGTGCTGCTTGAATCCGCCATTCTTTCATCCATAGGAAAAGTATTAGCAAGCCCCACAGGTGATAACCCAGATTGGCGCGCCTGTCCATGTGGGCTTGCAAAAGAGATTGCACGACTTTCGATTGAAATAGTCCGGGACGCTCGGCTAGACCGGTGTTCAGCGTGTCTGTCAGCAAGTCGCGCAGAGGGCCGCGCAGCCATTCGTGGGCTGGGATGTCGAAGCCAACTTTTTTGCGCGTGAGAACCGCCGCGGGCAGCTTATTTTTCATAAGCTCCTTGAGAATAAATTTTTGGCGCGAGCCTTGGATTTTCAGGGATGCGGGGAGCGTGGCGGCAAATTCCACGATGCGATGATCGAGGAATGGAGGGCGGACCTCGACAGAGTGCGCCATGCTCATGCGGTCGACTTTTGTGAGGATGTCGCCGGGAAGAAAATATTTTTGATCGAACCAGAGGAAGGGCGTGAGCTGGTCTTGTGATGTGAATTTTCCGCACAGCTCAGCGAGGATTCCGTTCAGAGCATTCGGTGGCTGAGCTTGCAGGAGGGAGCGTTTCTCGTTATCGGAGAACGTGCCGTTCCAGAAGACGTGGGCGCGTTCGGGCGACATAGTGCTGCCTTCGAGGAAGCGTTTCAGTTTGTATTCGAAGCTGATTTTGTCGTCGGAGACTGGCCAGTGGCGGATGGCTTGGAGCGCCAGGCGCACGGCGGATGCGGGCAGATGCCTGGCGGTGCGCGCGAGCGAATTGGCGCGATAGGTGAGGTAGCCGCCGAATAGCTCGTCGGCGCCTTCACCGCTGAGCGCGACGGTGGTGCGGCGCTTGCACATTTTTGAGAGGAACCAGACTGGGAGGGCGCCGGCGTCGGCGGTGGGCTCGTCGGAGTAGTAGGCGAACTCGGCGATGGCGCCGGCTAGATCTTCCTCCGGAGTTAGGTCCAATTCCTCGTGTTCCGTCCCGTAGTAGTTCACGACCTGGCGGATGTATTCGCTTCCATCGAAGCTGCGGCCGCGGAAAGAGATGGAGAAAGTTTTCAGGCGCGAGGTGGAGACTTGCGCGGCATAGTGCAGGATGGTGGAGGAATCGACGCCGCCGCTGAGCCAGACGCCGAGGGGAACGTCGGAGAGCAGGTGTTCGCGCGTTGATTTTTGGAGGAGCGAGTCGAGTTCTTCTTTGGCGGAATCGAGAGTCCAGTTACGCGGATTTTCGAACGGCAGCTTCCAATAGCTGTCCTCGCGAATTTTTCCGTCGCGCCATTCGAGCCAATTTCCGGGTGCGAGCTTTTCGATTCCATCTACGAGCGTCCAGGGGCACGGGACGTAATTCAGTGATAAGTAGCAATCGAGTCCGGCGAGGCTGAGGCGGCGCGGGATTTCGGGATGGATGAAGAGAGCTTTCAGTTCCGAGCCGAACAATAGATCCTGGTCGAGATGCGCGATGTAGAGCGGTTTGATGCCGAGGCGATCGCGGGCGAGGACCAGGCGGCGAGAAGATTCGGTCCAGAGGGCGATGGCGAACATGCCGCGCAGGCGGGAGAAACATTCTGTGTCCCACTCGAGAAAAGCGTGCAGAACGGTTTCGGTGTCGGAGTGTGATTTGAAACGATGCCCTAGCGATTCGAGTTCGGCGCGCAATTCCAGATGATTATAGATCTCACCGTTGAAGACGATAACGGCGTCACCATTCGGCGAGAAGATGGGCTGGTCGCCGCCTTCGAGGTCAATAATTTTCAGGCGGGTGGCGCCGAGGGAGCAGATTTCGGAGCGGAAGACGCCTTGCTGGTCTGGGCCGCGATGAACGAGGGTCGCCGCGGCGCGCCGGATGCGGTCTGGATCGGGCGACCAATTTTTATGTGTGAAACCGGCGATGCCGCACAAATTCTGAAGCTCCTCAGTGTTTGGGTTCCAATCAATCGTAACGGGAGTTTAGCGCATCGTCCCTATTATAGACGCGGTGGGGCGGTTACGGGACGGCCGCTACAAATTCAACGGCAAAGAGCCGGCGAGACGCCGGCGCTACTTTCTACCGAGGAAAACAAGTGTGACGCCGATGCAGACGAGGAGAACGCCGAGCCAACGTCTGCGCGACACGCGTTCGCCGAGGAAAACCTGGCCGCCTAGCGCTCCGGCGGCGTAGCTCAAGGCTGTGACGGGCACGACGAAGCTGACATTTTCCATGGAGAGAGCGCCGAGCAGGGAGAAGAAGGCGACGGCCATTAGCGCGACGCCGAGCCACATCCAGGGAACTTGAATGGCGCGCAGCATTACACGCAGGAGTGAGCTGGGGCGGAAGTCGTGAACTTCGCCGATGGTTTTCATGGCGCGGGTGACGCAGAGTTCGCCGGAGGTGCCGGCGAAGACGATCAGAACCAGCAGCACAGTTTCCCAAGCCATTATTTTTGCTCCGTGGTGCGCGGCGAAGTGTGGCCCACGATCAGCACGCCCAGGCAGATGACACCTACGCCGGCCCAACGAGTTGGCGAAATCGGTTCATGCAGGAGAAAGTACGCCCAAAGGGCGACCACAGCGTAGGCGAAGGAGCCGGCCGGCTGAACGAAACTGTAGTCGGCCCAGGACAAGACGAGCAGATAGGCGACGAAAAACATCAGCTGAAGCAAGATGCCGAGCCAGATGTACGGGGACGTTAAAACTTGCGTGCCGACGCGGAGCAAGTCAGCTGGCTGGTGCAGCGAAATGGCGCCGATGGTCTTCATGCCTTTGCTGAGAGAGACGTTGCCTAGCGGGCCGAACAGGATCATCAGGAATATGAGGATGAAAGTTTTCAAGTGCAAGCCGGCGGATGAGGTCATGCGTTGTGCAACCGTCCGGCGAACCGGGCGCAAGGATGCGACGGGAGCACGGTGAATGGATGCAAATTTATTGTCATGGTATACAAATTATTTTACTCGATTTGGCGGAGAAACCGAAATGTGGATTGCGGCGCGCCGGTTGGTGAAAGCTACCACACGAATGCTCGGCGGATACCGAAAGGCGCCGCTTCAGGGGCTAAAGCCCTTCTCCTCGTCTGACTTGACGGCGGGGCTGAAGCCCCGCCCTTCCGTGTGGATCATCTGCTGTAGCGACTCAGAAATCTCTTCAGCGCGCAGCACTGGGTGGGTTGCGTGGTGCCACGGCGGTGAGTTTGCCATCGCGCAGGTAATAGTTGATGCCCCGCCAGCGAATGGTGTGGCGGGCGAAGCTGGCCAGCCAGATGGCGAAAGCGATGGCGTCCCACAACGGGATCAGCGGCATTTTTTTCCAGACGCGCGGTTGCTGCATTCCCCAGATGCCGATGAGCGAAGTCATTATTATTCGCAGGAATAAATAAGTGCCGAGGTACGCCGCGGCCACGGTGAGCGACGGATGTATTGCGATAGCGACGAGCGACCACGGCAAACCCCAGGTAAAGATGAGGCCGAGGTGGCCCCAGGGGCGCATCAGGCGCATGACCGTCATCCAGCGCAGGCGTTTGTAGAGAAATTCACGGAGGGAATCGAAATCCGCGACGGAGTGGACGACGTAGGGCAATAGTTTTACTTCGTAGCCCTGCTCGGCGACCAGGCGGCCGGCGTAAACATCGTCTGCGGGGCGGTCTTCGATCGTAGGGTAGCCGCCGTAGCCTGCAATTGCTTTGCGCGTGGTGACGATTGTTTGGCCGAAGGTGAATTTGATGCCGTCGAGCTGCCAGGCGACCATTACACCGGCGAAAAAATCGGAGATCATGCCGATGGATTGAAGTTTCTCGGTGAGATTTTTTTCTTCGGTGGCGGAGTAGAGGCAGGTGGCCGCGCCTACGTGCGGATCGCGAAAAGGCGAGATGACGGTGCGCAGATAATCGGGTTGGACGCGGACGTCACTGTCGCTGATTACGAAGAAATCGTGCTGGGCTTCGGCGACCAGGCGAGTGAGGCGCGCGACTTTGTCATTTACAGCATCGCGGCCGGAGCCGAAGAGCAGGCGGATGCGGCGTTGGGTGAAATCGCGGATTAATTTTTCGAGAATTGGGAGCGTGGGGTCGCCAGGATCCACGCAAAAAACGATTTCGTAATCGGGATAATCCTGGCGGCAGAAACTGGCGTAATTTTCGTAGGCTTCGGCGTCGAGACCTTTCACGGGCTTGAGGCAACTGATGGGAGGTGTGAAATCAGAGTTCGGTGCGAGGGCGCTACGCGACGTGTGGAAATAACGGACAGTGCTGTAGAGGGAGAGCAGGTAGTAGATGAAGGGGATGGCGGCGAGGAACAGAAATGCGTATGCGACAAACGTCAAAATCTTTCTACCTCGCAAAGGATGCGGGAATCGTTCGGGCGGAAAATCCTAACATGAAACGGGGAAAGTAGGCTTGAGGAGCGTACCTCCTTTTGCTGGCGGGAGCTATGAGTGCGAACGCTGAGTGGAGCGAGTGGGCGCGGGAGCTTTGGTAACACGGCTGTAACACAACCGCGATAGACTTGCCGGCTGCAAGGACGTCATGAAAAACATCGATATAGCGGACCCGCAATACATCTTTAACCGGCACCATTCCTGGATGCAATTCAACGAGCGAGTGCTGGAAGAGGCGCGCGACGGGAAGAATCCGCTGCTCGAGCGGGTGAAGTTTCTGGCGATCACGGCGAGCAATCTGGATGAGTTTGTGGAAGTGCGCGTCGCCGGGATCCTGCAGCAGGTGGAGCACGGAAATTGCGAGCCGGGTCCGGATGGGCGCGTGCCGGCGGAAGTGCTGAAGGAGCTGGCGGAGAAAATTCACAGCTTTGTGAAAGCGCAGTACGACTGCTGGCGTGAAGAATTGCTGCCGGCGCTCGCGGCCGAATCCGTTCGCGTGGTGAGCTGGAAGAAACTGGGACCTGCGGCGCGCCTGTACATTGAAAATTATTACGTCAAGTCGGTGGAACCGCTGCTGACTCCTGTGACCGTAGACCCGGCGCATCCTTTTCCGCACGTGCTGAACAAAGCGCTGTGCTTGGCGTTTTTGCTGAAGCGCAAACGCCGCGGCGGGCAGACTTATTTGGGAGTGGTGACGGTGCCGCGCGCGTTGCCTCGGCTGGTGCTGCTGCCCGCGAAGGATGGGACGGTTGAATATGTGTTTCTTTCGGATGTGATTCAGGCGTTCGCGAACCGCTTGTATCACGGGTACGAAGTGCTGTCGGCGGCAGCGTTTCGTGTGACGCGCAACAGCAATTTGTATCTGGAAGAAGAAGAATCCCGCAGCATTATGGATACGGTGGACGCACAACTGCACCGGCGGCGCAAGGGCGAAGCGGTGCGGCTGGAGATTGAGGCGAGCGCGAATCAGGAAATTATTGACCGGCTGGTGGCGAATTTCCGTCTGGCGCCGTGGCAGATTTTTCGCGTGGACGGACCGCCTAACCTGGCGCGCATTTCATATTTGTACGATCAGGCGCCGCGGCCGGATTTGAAGTTCCAGCCGTTTGTACCGCGGGAGGTGGCGCTGAAGCCGGGAGCTGCTTCTTTGTTCGAGTTGATTCGCAAGCGCGATTTGCTGCTGCATCATCCGTACGATTCGTATTCGGCGGTGGTGCGGCTGATCGAGAGCGCGGCGAAAGATCCAGACGTGCTTTCGATCAAGCAGACGCTGTATCGCACCAGCGAGAATTCGCCGATCGTGCGGGCGTTGATTGAAGCGGCGGCGAAGAAAGAAGTGGCCGTGGTGGTGGAGCTGAAGGCGCGGTTTGATGAGGCTTCCAACATTCGCTGGGCGCGCAATTTGCAGGAAGCGGGCGTGCAGGTGTTTCACGGAGTGGTGGGGCTGAAAACGCATTGCAAGCTGGCGCTGATTGCGCGGCGGGAAAACGACGGGCAGATTCGGCGGTACGCGCATCTGGGAACCGGGAACTACAATCCTTCGACGGCGCGTTACTACACCGATTTGAGCTTGCTGACGAGCGATGCGCAGATCACTCACGCTGTGCATCATGTGTTCAATTATTTGACGGCTTATTCGGAGCGGCCGAATTACCAGCCGTTGTTTGTGGCGCCGTTGAACCTGGGGAAAAGCTGTTTGAAATTGATCGAGCGGGAAACGGCGCATGCGAGGGCGGGCAGGCCGGCGTTTATATTCGCCAAGGTGAATGCGCTGCTCGACGAAAAAACGATTCAGGCGCTGTACCGGGCTTCGCAGGCGGGCGTGCAGATTGAGCTCGTCGTGCGCGGAGCTTGCGCGTTGCGGCCGGGCGTGCGCGGGATCAGCAGCCGGATACGGGTGCGCAGCGTGGTGGGACGTTTTTTGGAGCACAGCCGGATTTTCGTTTTTGGAAACGGCGGGAAGACCGAACTTTATTTGGGTAGCGCGGATTGGATGCACCGGAACATTTACGAGCGCGTGGAGGTGATGTTCCACGTGCGCAATGCGGAATTGTGCACGCAGGTGTTTGGCCAGGTGATTGAACCTTATTTGGCGGATACGGAGAAGACCCGGATCTTGTTGGCGGATGGCCGTTATGTACGCTCGGGGGATGCCGGAGCTGCCGCGCATTCGCGGAACGGCTTTCGTTTCAATGCGCAGGAATTTTTGATTGGATTGGCGGAAGGGCGAGAGACGATTGGCGAGGTGCCGCGGACCCCGAGTTTTGTGAAACTTGCGCGTGCGGATAGCAGCGTTTCCTCTGTATAGGTTTTATCGGCGCGGAACTTCCCTCCCCCAGCGCGTCGAACTCTCCCGAGTACTGCAAACTTTCGCCGTATAATCGCAGGCCATGGAAGAAGGGTTTCTTCAAAGCGTGGTGAAGTGGCTGCTGGGGCCGGAGCCGATCACCGAAAAACGGCCGGGCCACTTGTGGCCGCGCTGGATTTTTTTGCGCGCGCTGGGGCTGATCTATGTTTCGGCGTTTTATTCGCTGCTATTCCAGATCAAGGGACTCATCGGGCCGAATGGGATCCTGCCGGCGGCGGATTACCTGCAGGCGATGCATGCGGCTTTGGAATTGCGGAGCTATTGGAGCGCGCCGAGTTTGCTGTGGTTCGCGGCGAGCAACGGCGCATTAATGACGCTGTGCTGGGTGGGATTAGTTGCGTCGTTGCTGGTGACGCTGAATCTGTGGCCGCGCGCGTCGCTGCTGATTTGTTTTGTGTGCTTTGTCTCGTTTGTGAGCGTGGCACGGGAATTTTCCGGCTATCAGTCGGATGGGATGTTGCTGGAGGCGGGATTTATTGCGCTGTTTTTCGCGCCGGCGGGGTTGCGGCCGCGGTTGGGAGCGGAGAATCCTCCTTCGCGGGCGAGCCTTTTCCTGCTGCAATGGGAATGGTTCCGGATTTATTTCGAATCGGGCGTGGCGAAAATCGGGAGCGGGGATCTGGCGTGGCGGCAATTTACCGCGATGGATGATTACTACCAGAACGGGCCGCTGCCGACTTGGATCGGATGGTACGTGCAGCATTTGCCGCACTGGTTTCACGCTTCGGCGACGGTTTACACGCTGGTGACGGAACTGCTGATTGTGTGGATGCTGTTTTTGCCGCGGCGATTTCGGATTGCTTGCTTTTTTATTGTGACGCCGTTTGAGATTTCGATTATTGCTACGGCGAACTATACGTTTCTGAATTATCTGGTTTTGCTGTTGGGGGTGCTGCTGCTGGACGACCGCTTTCTGGAATGGATTTTGCCAGTGCGGTTGCGCGAATGGATTCGCGGGAAGGGTGCGCTGGGATCGGCAGGTGCTGGCGGAGCTGCGGCAGGAGTGCCGGACCGTTTTAGTGGTCGAGCGAAATGGCGCGAGCGATTTACGCCGCTGCGCCGGGCGTTTGCGGGTTTGTGCCTTGGATTGGTTTTTTATTCCACGACGGCGCTGCTTTTGTGGATGTTTGTGCCAGGACTGCCTCTTCCGCAAACTCCGGTGCAAGCGCTCGAGCCGTTTCGCATCGCGAATTCTTATGGACTGTTTGCGGTGATGACACACGAGCGCTACGAGATCGAATTTCAGGGTTCGCTGGATGGAAAGACGTGGATCGCGTACCCGTTTCGTTACAAGCCGCAGGCGATGAATGAGGCGCCGGGAATTTACGCGCCGTATCAGCCGCGATTCGAATGGAATTTGTGGTTTGCGTCGCTGGGACCATGGCAGCAATCCCGGTTTGTGGTGTGGGCGGAAGAGCGTTTGCTGAAGAACGAGCCGGAGGTGCTGGCGCTGTTTGCGAACAATCCGTTTGCGAGCGCGCCGCCGCGAGAGGTGCGCGCGGTCAAGTATCAGTATTGGTTCACGGACATGCGGACGAAACGCGAGACGGGAAATTGGTGGAGGCGCGAGGATTTGGGGCAGTATGCGCCGGCACTGGAGCGCGAAGCGGACGGGAAGATTGTGGTGCTGGATCTGGCGGAACGCGAGATTGACGAACCTTGATGCGTGCTGCTGCTGAAAAATCGCGCGGCGGGGGAAAGCAAGTTTTGCCACGCGCGCGCAAATCCGTTAGCCTGTGCGGGACCGTATGACACCTAGCCAACGCCATTCCGACGAACCACGAGAAGCGACGATTGCAGACGAAGTTACTCCGGAGCTGGTGCTCGCGCATCTTGCGACGCTTGCGCAGCCTGCGAGCATCCGGCACATCGCGCACGGCATGGGATTGAAACATCGCGGGCGACGCTATTTGCCGCGCGTGCTGCAAAAACTGAAGAAGCATGGCGAAGTGGAAGAAACGCAGGGCGGAAGATTCCGGCTGGCGGGGACCAAGCATGCGAAGAAGGAAGCCGCTGGGCAAGCTGCTGCGGCAAAACGCGTGAGCGCCGCGAATTCAGCCCCGGCCGCAGCGACCGCGTCGGCGGAACAGGAGACGCCGAATGCGAATGCTGTTACCGACGTGCATGACGCTGGCACGAGCACGTCGCGCGCGGCATCCGTTGCCAGATCAAACATCACGTCGGGCCGGGGGCGCGATCCGAATCTGGTGCCCGGGAGAATTGTGGCGCATCGCGATGGGTACGCTTTTCTGGTGCCGGATTCGCCGATGCCGCGCGTGGAGGGAGATTTATTTATTGGGCGCGATGGGTTAGGAGATGCGATGCATGGCGATCGCGTGCTGGCACGCATCGAGCGCAGACGGGCCGACGGACGGGCGGAGGGGCGCGTGGTGCAGATTGTGGCGCGCGAGCATCCGACGATCGTCGGATTGTTCCGCTACGGACCGCACGGAAATATGGTGCTGCCTTACGATGTGCGCATTCTGCATGAAGTGGTGATTCCGCCGGGCGCGGAACTGACGCCGGCGCTGCGGGAAAAAATTAGTGAGGCTGGTGGCGGCGGTGGGGCCGCTGCGAACAGCCGAACGCGTTACCCGGAACTGGACGGCGCAGTGGTGAACGTGGAACTCACGCGCTTTCCGAAGGGCGGCTTGGCTCCGGCGGGACGCGTGATTGAAATTCTGGGGCGGCCGGGCGAAATTGGCGTGGATGTTGAAATTATTATTCGCAAACATCATCTGCCGAATATTTTTCCGGATGAGGTGCAACAGGAAGCGCGCGCGACGCAGGCGCAAGTGGCGGAGAGAGACCTTGCGGGGCGGCGCGATTTCCGACATTTGCCGGTTGTGACAATTGACGGAGAGACGGCGCGAGATTTTGATGACGCGGTGCATGTGACGGCGCTGCCGAACGGGCATTACGAGTTGCAGGTGCATATCGCGGACGTCGCGCACTACGTCGCACGCGGTTCGGGGTTGGATCGCGAGGCGCGGTTGCGTGGGACGTCGGTTTATTTTCCGAATCGGGCGGTGCCGATGCTGCCGAAGGAACTTTCGAATGGGATTTGTTCGCTGAATCCGAAAGTGGACCGGCTGGTGATGAGCGTAGTGATGGAGCTGGATGGGGCGGCAAAATTGCTGCGGGCGGAATTGTTTCAGGGAGTGATCCGTTCGGCGGAGCGGATGACGTACACGAACGTGAACAAAGTGATTGAAGGCGATACGGAAATGACGCAGCGCTATGCGCCGCTGGTAAGCGAGTTCCAGAAGATGAAGGAGCTGGCGTTGCTGCTGAACAAGCGGCGGCGGGCGCGGGGCTCGATTGATTTCGATTTGCCAGAGGCGGTGATCGAGTTTGACGATGAAGGGCGGATGTTGAGCATCGTGCGCAGCGAACGGAACATCGCGCACCGGTTGATTGAGGAGTTCATGCTGGCAGCAAATGAAGCCGTGGCGGAATACCTGGAAAAGCGGGGAGTGGCTTCGCTGCATCGGGTGCATGAAAAGCCGGATCCGAAAAAAGTGCTGGAGTTCGAGGAGCTGGCGCAGGCGTTTGGATATTCGTTGGGGGTGGAGGATTTGGCAGAGCGGCGCGTGACGGTGCGGCATGGACGAACGCGTCCGCAAGCGCGCGAAGGACGCGGTGGGCGCGGACGCATGCGGCCGATGAGCGTGACAATGCCTGCGGCGGAGGAAGTGGACATACGGCCGCAGCATTACCAGCGGTTGACGGAAAAAATCGCGGGCAAGCCGGAAGAGCGAATACTTTCGTACTTGATGTTGCGTTCGCTGAAGCAGGCGCGCTATGCGGTGGACGTGTTGGGACATTTTGCGCTGGCGACGAAGGAGTACACGCACTTCACTTCGCCGATCCGGCGCTATCCGGATTTGATCGTGCACCGGGCGCTGAAATGGGCGCTGGAAAACCCAGATGTGGCGCCGTTGCGCGCTCATGTGGAGAACGCGCGCACAGGGAAACAGGAAACGGTGGCGGTGCTGGGGCCGTATCGGCGCGTGGAGTTGCAAGATATCGCCGCGGAAAGCTCGGAAGCGGAGCGGCGGGCGGATGCGGCGGAGCGGGAATTGATGGAATGGAAGACGGCGCAATTCATGGAGAGCCATCTGGGCGAGGAGTACTCGGCGCTGATTATTTCGGTGCAGAAATTTGGATTTTTCGTGGAGCTGGTGGAAATTTTCGTGGAAGGATTGGTGAGTATTGACCGGCTGGAGGAATTTACAGGCCAGCGATGCGCTTATCACGACCGGGATCATTCAATAGTTTGCGAGCCGTATCGCGGTTCGCGCCGAGGCGGAGGGGCGAGGCGGAGATTTCGGTTGGGCGATCGCGTGAAGGTGCGGGCGGAACGGATTGATCCTTTCCGGCATCGCGTGGAGTTTTCAGTGATTGACGACGGTGCGAGCGATACCCGTTGATTCTGCGGAGGTGAAGGATGGCGGCGAGGCAATGTCCGAGCTGTGGCGCGGTGATGCCTGCGGGAAAAGTGGCGGCCGAATCGTATGAACTGGTTTGCGCGAGCTGCCAGCATCCGCTGGGGATTTCGGATTTGAGCCGAAATTTCGCGGCATTCGCAGGGCTGGTTGCGGGGGCGATCGCGTGGTGGATTGTTACGCTGAGATTTGCAGCCCAGCCGGGAGCGCTGGGTTGGGTGTGGCCTGTCTTCCTGGCCTATCTGGCGGCGAGCGTGGTGGCGGCGTTGACGCTGATGCTGGCGGCCCATTTGGAATTAAGAACCGGAGATCCCGCGCCAGAAAGTCACGCTGTTACTCCTCAGATACCTCATCATTAACATCGTGTGATTTAGTTATTGATTTGTATATACTGCCGCAGTGGGCGCGAAGACGGATGTGCGTTGTTCGGCCGACCGAGGTGGAATGGCACGATACTCCGCACTGCTGGGCAAACGGGTGGAAGCGCATTATCGTGCGGGAGATATGCAGCTCTCGACGATCGGGACGCTGGCGTCCGATACGGGCAAGGCGATTTTCGTTCAGGAGCGTTTTTCGTCGGGCGGAAAAGAGAAGACGATGCGCGTGGAAATTCCCTACTCGTATCTGATACGAGTGAATGAAATGCGCGAAGAGGGCGCTCAGCCACGAGCGGTGCCCAGGCCCACGAAGAAAAAATAGCATTATCGCAGTTGCGGTTGCCTCCTTTTGTTGTGAATCTCGTCAGCAGAACGTGAAAACGCTTGCTGCATTCGCATTTGTGCGTCTGCGCAGGTATATTTTTGTGCTGATACAGGAGGTGGGAAATGAAACCGACGGTTGGATTGATTGGGCTGGGATTGATGGGCAAGCCGATGGGGCGGAATCTGCTGAAGGCCGGATTTCCGCTGGTGGTGTGGAATCGGACGGCGGCGCGAGCGGAAGAGCTGGTGAGCGAGGGCGCGAAACTGGCTGCGAATCCGCGCGAGACGGCTGCGGCCGCGGATGTGCTGATCACGATTGTGAGCGATCCGCCGGCGCTGGAAGAAATTTTGTGGGGCGCCGGGGGCGCGATGGAAGGATTGCGGCGCGGAAGCATTTACATGGATTCGAGCACGATTTCACCGGAGCTGGCGCGGCGCGCGGCGACGGCGTGCGGCGAGCGCGGAGTAGAGTTTTTGGATGCGCCGGTGACGGGGGGAGACTGGGGCGCGAAGAAAGGAGAACTCGTATTCATGATTGGCGGGAAGGCGGAGGTGCTGGAGCGCGCGCGGCCGGTGCTGGAGGTGCTGGGGAAGAAATTTTTCTTGTTGGGACCGAATGGGGCTGGACAGACGGTGAAGCTGGCGATGAATTTGATTTTGGCGCTGGAGGTGGAGGCGCTGGCGGAAGCTTTGGCGCTCGCTACTTCGGGGGGCGTGGCCGGCGAGAAGCTGGTGGAGGTGATGCAATCGAGCATGGCGCGCGCGGGTGTGCTGGATGTGAAGGCGCCGCTGATGTTGAAGAATGAATATGCGGCGAGTTTTCCGCTGCGGTTGATGCACAAGGATATGCGGCTCGCTTTGGAATTGGCGCGGCAGCAGGGGGTCACGTTACCGGCTGCTGCGGCTGCGTATGGGACTTACGGCGCGGTGAAAGATGCGTCGAAGGATGATCCGGATTATTCGGCGGTGGCGCGGTTTTGGAGCAAGAGCGCCTAACGAGGTTACGGTTTAGCGTTGGGTGGGAAAAAAGTTAGGGGAAGGTCGCGGGAGGTGCGGAGGCCGGCGTTGGCGGCCAGGATTGCGGGGATGGAATTGACTACTACGGCGGCGGTGGCTACGTCGCCGTGGGTGCCGCCGGGGATTGTTAGGGCTAGATGGGGCTCACCTTTCAGGACCACGGTGTCGGCGGGATGGCGGGCGCCGACGTACATTTTTAGTTCCATGAAGATTTTTTCTTTGCCGTTTGCTAAGCCGCGCGCGATTTGATGCACACCGGCGACCTGGCCCGGTGCTACTTCCAGAAACTCCGTTTTGATAATTTCTTCAGCGATTACCGGCTCGATGGTTTCTGAAATATCGTCCAGAGAAAATCCCAGGCCATCGGCAACCATGGCGATGGATTCCGGCAGGCCGTGATGTTTGATGACGCCGGCGTCGACTTGCGCGCGGAATTCTTCAGGCGTCATTCCGGCGCCGATTTTTTTCTGGAGCGGGAGGCGGCGTTTGGAGGCATCCACGATGCGCACGGCGCTAAGCCAGTCAATGCGCTGCGCGACGGCGCTGAGGGTAAGGGCGAGCTTGTCCATCACGAAGCCGGGATTCACGCCGGTGCCGACGAGCGCGACGCCCTCTACTTTCGCGGCGGCGTCTAGTTTTTGGGAAAGGTCGGGATGTTTGCGGAAGGGATAGGCGAGTTCTTCGCAGGTGGAAACGATGCAACAGCCCGCCGCGATGCACTCAAGAAGCTGGTCCATCACGCTGGTGAGGTAGGAGGAGGTGGAGTGGATGATCACGTCCAGCGGTTTTTCTAGGACGGACGCTGCGTCCGGGGAAATCAGGACGCCCCACGGGGCGTCGGACGCGCCGACTACTTCGCCGAGGTCTCGGCCGGCTTTGGCCGCATCTTTGTCGATGGCGCCGACGATTTCGAGAGAATCTTTTTGGCGCATCAGGCGGACGATGGAAGAGCCGATGGGGCCGAGGCCGTATTGGGCGACGCGGATTTTCTTTTTCAAGATGGGTTCCTGAACGATCTAAGGAGCCAATACGTTAAAGGGTTGGTCGGCGGACTGCAACCGAATTTGCGATGGTTGCACTGCGCGCCGAGAAAGGCGGAACTGCAGCGGCTAAAGCCCCGCCCTTCCGCGCTAATCGTTCAGCGAATAGCGCGAGGTTAATGCGCCGTGGAATATTTGGAATAATCCGGGTAAGCCGGGTGCTTTACCGGCGGGGGCGGATTTTTCGCTAGCTCTTGCATCGCCACTTCTACGGCCTTTTCCAGCTGCGTGTCGTGGCCTTGGCGCCAGGCGGCAGGATCCATTTCGATGTCAATATCAGGCGCGACGCCATGATTTTCTACGTCCCAAGTTCCTTCGGTGGTGAAAAAAGCGAAGCGGGGAGCGGTTACGAACCCGTCGTCAATCAGGCCGGGGTAGCCGCCGATGCCGACGAGGCCGCCCCAGGTGCGTTTGCCGACGAGCTGGCCGAGGCTCACGTGACGGAAATACCAGGGCAGCGCGTCGCCGCCGGAGCCGGCAAATTCATTGGTGATCATTACTTTGGGTCCGTAAATTCCGCTGAGAGGCGTGGTGTAATCGGCGCCTTCACGCGCGGTCCAGTAATTCCAAATTTTCCGCTGCATGTACTGAATGATGTAATCGGCGGCCTGGCCTCCGGAATTGAAGCGCTCGTCAATGACGGCCCCTTGCTTGCCGAGTTGCGCGAAGTAGTAGCGATTGAAATTGGTGAAGCCGCCCGCGCCAGTGTTGGGAAGATAGACGTAGGCGAGCTTGCCGCCGCTGAGTTCGGCAACTTTGCGGAGATTGTCTTCGATCCAGGCGCGATTGCGCAAACCGGATTCATCCGGCACAGGGATGACGGTGACTTCGCGAGAGCCGGAGCCGTCGGGGTGCGGGCCGACTTTCAGGACTGTTTGCTTGCCGGCGGTTTCCTGAAAATAGCTGTAAACGTCTTGCTCGGCGTGAACTTCGCGGCCGTTGACAGCGAGGAGATATTCGCCGGCGACGACGTTGACGCCGGGTTGCGTGAGCGGCGCGTGCAGCTGCGGATTCCAGTTTTCGCCGTTGTACACGCGAGCGAAACGGTAGCGGCCATTTTCGATGGTGTAGTCGGCGCCGAGCAGGCCGACTTGCACGGGCTGCACTTCAGGGATGTCGCCGCCGCCGACGAACATATGGCCGACGTTGATCTCGCTGAGCATTTGCTGGAAAAGATAATTCAGGTCGTCGCGGGTGGCGATGCGACCGAGATATGGTTCATATTCCTTGGCGAGGGCCTGCAAATTCACGCCGTGGTGATGTGGGTCGTAAAAGAAATCGCGTTCGATACGCCAGATTTCGTCGTACATCTGTTTCCATTCGGCGCGCGGCTCGACCCAGACTTCCATGGCGTCGAACTTGAGCGCGCCTTCGCCGGGCTTGACGGCCGCCGCGGTGGGCGCGATGAACCAGGATTCGCCCTGTTGGTAGAGAAATTTTTCGCCGTTGAAAGAGACGGAGGCGTTCTGGATGCCGGCGACGAGTTGTTCGGATTTGCGTTTGGTGAGATCGAATTTTGCGAAGACGAGGCTGGGCGGACCTTGGGCGTCCGGAGCGGGCGGAAATTCGAGAGTGAACAGCTCAGCGGTTTTGCCGGGAGATAGATCCACGTAATTTCTGGCCGGAAGCGGCAGAGCAAGGATGCGCTGGCTAATGTTGTCGAAATCAATGGTGACTTTGACTGGTTCTTTGTCTTTGTCCTTTTCTTTATCCTTATCTTTATCCTTCCCATTGTCCTTACCTTTGTTCTTGCCTTTGTCGCTATCCGTGTCCTGATCGGATTTCTTGTCGCTGTCCTTTTTGTCCTGATCGGACTTGGAACTGTCTGCGTCTTTTTTATCCGTGGCGGGCTTTTCTTCGTCGCTTTCGGGCGCGAGAGGCGAGGGGAGATCTTTGCGGAGAACGATGACGTACACACTGCGGGTGACTTCTTTGCCGTCGCTGGACATGTCCAGGCCGCCAACTGTGGGGCCGGAATTAGTGCTGGCGGCGAAATAAAGATATTTTCCATTTTTATCGAAGACGGCGAATCGCGCGTCGCTCATGCCGTCGGTGATCTGCGTGGATTTCTGGGTGTCGAGTGAATAGACAAAGACAGCGCGGAAATGGCTGGGCAGAAGCTTGGTGTAAGCAATCCAGCGATCATCGGGAGACCAGGCGGGGCTGAGGCCCTGGGCATCGTAATAATCAGTGTCCACTTTGACTAGGGTGGGTTTGTCGAGATCCACGTACCAGAGATTGAGCCATTTGTCGGTGTACGCGATTTTCTTGCTATCTGGCGCCCAGGTGAGGTTGTAGAAATACGACGGCGGCGTTCCGAGATTGATTTTGCGAACGTCGCCCAAGCCATTCTGCGCGCGCAGGTGCAGGGCGTATTCTCCGGACTCGTCGGAAAAATAGGCGATGGATTTTCCATCGGGAGACCAAGCGGGGCTGCGGTCGGCGACGCCGGGAGAATTGGTGATGTTGCGAATGTCGCCCTTTTCGGCGGGGACGGTGAGGATTTCGCCGTGGGCTTCGAAGACGGCGCGAACACCGGTGGGCGAAATCGCGGAGTCATTGATGTGTTTCGCAACTTTTTCGAAATGGGGGCGGACTTCTACAAGGTCGGGATCGATGTGGACCTGAATGGCTTGCTCATGCTGAGTGGAGAGATCGTAAAGGTGGAGCGAACCGAATTGTTCATAGACAATCGCGCCGGGGCCGGAGTCCGCGGATTTGATGGGCAAGCCGGTATTTTCGATTAGCTGCGATTCCTTCTGGGATTTCGTGTCGTAGGCGAACAGGGTGTAGGCGCCGTTGCGATCGGAGAGAAAATAAATCGTGTCGCCGACCCAGAGCGGATTGAGATCGTTCCAATCGTCGTGAGGGAGTTTCACGATGCTGGAATCCGCGAGATTCGCGATCCAGATGCGAGGTGAGGTCCCGCCGCGGTAGTGGCTCCAATTGCCGAAAGGCGCGGCAGTGGGGCGATAGGCTAGATATTTGGCGTCGGGAGAGTAGGAACCTTCCCAGCCGATGGGGAGAGGGACTTTGGTGGGGAAGCCGCCGGCGGCTGGGACGGTAAAGAGAGTCAGGGTGCCGTTGGGAAAGCTATCGCGCTGCGAGGCGAAGAGAATATTCTTGCCGTCGGGGGTCCATCCGGCGACGATGTCGGGGCCCGCGTGGAAGGTGACGCGGCGGGGCGTGCCTCCGCTCGCGGAAATAATGTACACGTTTAGTTTGCCGTCGTACTCGCCAGTGAAAGCGATCCACTGGCCATCCGGTGAAAAATGCGGGCCGCGCTTAATGCCGGGGCCGGCGGTGAGGCGGATCGCGTCGCCACCTTCGCGGCTGACTTTCCAGAGATCGTTGCCGTACATGAAAGCTACGTCGGTGCGGCTTAGAGTGGGCTGGCGCAGCAGCAGCGGCCTGGTGTCTTGCAATTGCGCGAATGATGCGGACGCGAGCGAAATCAAAAGGATGGCGAGGGCGAGGACGGCCTTCTTCATCGAGCATTCTCCTGGAAGATGGTTAGTTGCTTTTGGATGATACGTCAGCGCGGGCGAAACCGTTTCAACCGGCATTAGACGCCGCTGCGGGGCGCGGGGTAGCAGAATTTTGAGTGTTGCGAGGCGCGGAGCGAGAAATTTTACGTTTTGGAGACACACGACAGCCCTTCTGAGGGTTGATCGTGGGTTGTTTGTGTGCGATGCAACGCCGGGACAGGCGCGATTGGAAAATTCGATTAGAAACGCGAGCGGCTGGAGCGGTAGAACTCGCGGAGCGTAGTTACGTTGGGACCGTAGGAGCCGACGCGGCCGGCGTCAACCGGCAGTCCAAGATATTCCGCTTGTTCGATGCTCAGGCCGGCTTGATCCAGCTCGGCTAGACTGTAGCCTTCGGTGGGCACCAAGCGGTTGCGATGAGACAGATCGACGGGACGCGGCGGGCGATGCGCGCTCCACCGTTTCCGTACGATCAAGAAGAAGTCGTCCCAGTCTCGTCTATTCCACATGCGTTTCTCCACTCGTGCCCTGGTGCTGGGATTGGATGCACGCCGGGCGCTTTGGGTAGCACGAAGATTCGCGCCAGCTTGCGGTCCAACCCTGGCGGCATAGCCGGGCTATTACCAGGCCAGGCCGGGCCGCTCCAGGGACGGGAGCGGTGCCGATAATAACCCCAGAAGTGGTGGAATGTCGCGTGCGAACATTCGCTGTTGCTATTGAGTTATCGGCAGATTGTTCGCACGGCGTTAGGCCAGTGACTAGCCGTACGGTCGGCGCGAATCCGAGACGGCCCGGCGGGGTGGCTCATCCGCCGCGAAGGTGGCAGCGCGGTGTTATACTTTCGGGAAGCACTGAAATCGTGAGCACCGCATGAAATTTGCATGAGTAATCCAATTATCGTCGTCCATTATCACGAGCTGTGGCTGAAGGGCCGCAACCGGCGATTTTTTCTGCGCAAGTTGCATACGGCGCTACGCATCGCGCTGCAGGGAATTCCCGTGGAGCGGATTGAGCAGCCGGGCGATCGCATGGTGGTTTGGCTGGGCGATGGTGCGTCGCTGGGGGAAGTGGCGGCGCGATTGGATCGCGTGATGGGCGTGGCATTCTACGCGGTGGCGCGGGCGGTAGAACGGAACATGGAAGAATTGTGCAAGGTGGCGTGGGAAGAGATGGAGCCGCTGCGTTTTGATTCCTTTGCAGTGCGGGCGAAGCGGAGCGACAAGCGATTTCCGACGACGAGCCTGGAGGCGGAAGTAATCATCGGGCGCTACCTGCTGGAAAAGTTGCGCGCGGAAAATCGCAACGTGCGCGTGCGATTGAACCAGCCGGAGATGACTTGCTACGTGGAAATTACCAAGAGCATGGCGCTGGTTTACGCGCGGAAAATTCCCGGCGCGGGAGGTTTGCCGCCGAACACCGCAGGGCGAATGATGTGCCTGCTTTCCGGCGGTTACGATTCGGCAGTCGCGGCTTATCACATGATGAAGCGCGGGGCGCATTTGAGCTTCGTGCATTTTTATGGCACGGGCGCGAAGGCTGGCGAATCTTCGCTGCACGTGGCGAGCGGGTTGGCGCGCAAGCTCGTGCCGTATCAATTTCACGCGAAGCTTTACCGCGTGCCGTTTGAGGCGATTCAGCGGGAAATTGTGCGTTATGCGCCGGACGATTTCCGCGTGCTGCTGTACCGGCGGATGATGCTGCGAATTGCGGAAGCGTTGGCGAGGCGGGACCGGAGTTTGGCGCTTTTGACGGGCGATAGTTTGGGGCAGGTGGCGTCGCAAACTTTGCGAAATCTGATCGCTGTGGATGCGGCGTCGCGCATGGTGGTGTTTCGTCCGCTGATTGGCACGGACAAGATAGACATTCTTGCTACGGCGAAAAAGATCGGGACGTACGATATCTCGTCTGAGCCGTTTCATGATTGCTGCCCGGTGTTTTTGCCGAAGAATCCGGCGCTGTATGCTTCGGCGGAAGATTTGGCGGAAGCGGAGGCGAAATTGGATGTGGGGGCGCTGGTGGCGCAGGGAGTGCGCGGGGCGACGCTGATGCGCTATGAGTATAAAGGCGGCGAGATCACGGAAGTGGAAACGCCGATACGGCGAGCTTTGGCGCAGGAACGTAAGGCGATCGCTTAGAATTGCGGGTTTTGCGCCGACTAATTTCTCAAGAAACGAGCCGGCGGGACGCCCTTCGACCCTGCCATCGGCAGGTTCTCAGGACAAGCCGGCGCACGAAAATGCGAACGGGCGCGCAATGATGCGCGCCCGTCGAATCTGAAAAAGAATTTATCGAAGTGAATTAGCGATCGCGGCCACCTCCGCCGCCACCACCGTATCCCCCGCCGCCGCGTCCTCCACGCCCGCCGCCACCACCTCCGCCGCCGTGACCGCCGCGTCCACCACCACCGCCCCCGCCGCCGTGGCCACCACGTCCGCCGCCGGCGCCACCGCCTTCACGCTGGGGACGCGCTTCGTTCACGACCAGAGCGCGGCCCAGAAAATCCTTGCCGTTGAGCGCTTCGATAGCTTTGTCCGCTTCGGCGTCGTTGCCAATTTCGGCGAAACCGAATCCGCGAGGCTGTCCGGTGAAACGATCGCGCAAAAGCGTGAGCGAATCAGGCTGCACACCAATCTCCGAAAACAATGCTGCAATCTGCTCTTCGGTGGCCTTGAACGACAGATTACCGACATACAATTTCTTCACGGTCGTTCTCCCTTTGCGTCCGGCAAGTGCCCCGGCGCAAAACACGAGGCTGAAGAGACAGGAAATCGGCCGCGCGGCCAGCGACCCCCTGACCACACCCGGCTGAAGCGAGCGCTCCAGTTGCTCAGGAGCATCTTGCTGCAATA
>Ga0070762_10000081_pt1 | contig 29678 bp, 20 predicted proteins | sample HubBroMetageREF2_FD_66726 | JGI IMG/M metagenome (GOLD analysis project Ga0070762, IMG submission 66726) | Reference soil microbial communities from the Hubbard Brook experimental Forest, New Hampshire, USA - Hubbard Brook CCASE Soil... | ecosystem: Environmental > Terrestrial > Soil >...
CTCCCCCGGCATACGGCGGGCAGCAGACGCCCCAGGCCTACGGCGGGCAGCAGACTCCCCCGGCATACGGCGGGCAGCAGACGCCCCAGGCCTACGGCGGGCAGCAGACTCCCCCGGCATATGGCGGGCAGCAGGCTCCTCCGCCGGTTTATGGCGCTTCGCAGGCGCCCGGTCCGGGGTATGGCGGGGCCACGCCGGTGTACGGGGGGTCGTCGGGCGGGCAGGTGTGGCCGTATGCGGGATCGAGCGGGCGGCGGCGGGGACCGCGGTGGCTGCTGGTCGCGGGGATCTCGGCGGCGGTCGCGGCGATCATTGCCGTGTTCATCATCTCGACGGGGCACCACAACGCCGCGGTGGTGCACCCGACCGCGAGCGCGACGCCCAGCAAGGTCAGGCCCACCGCCAGCGCCACGCCGACGACGGGGAACCTGACGCTGCAGGAGTTGCAGGTCGGGGACTGTCTCACCGGGAAGGACCTGGACCTCAACACCGATAATCCGTGGCCGAAGGTGAGCACGGCGGTGCCGTGCAGTCAGGCGCACACCGCGGAAGTGTTCTACGCGAACAACAATTTCTGGCCGAAGACCGGCCCCTACCCCGGGAACAGCGCGATCAGCAAGGCGGGCACCGCGGCCTGCGACAACGCGTTCCAGGCGTACGTCGGGATCGCGTATTCGAAGTCGCAGTACACCTGGACCAACATCATCCCGGATGCCAGTACCTGGTCGTCACAGCCCCCTGATAGGGCGCTGCACTGCGTCGCCTACAACTCCACGCACAAAGACCCGGCTGGCGCTCCCTTGACCGGCTCCATAAAGGGAACGGATCAGTAAGGCTGCGGGGCCGGGATACCACTGCTCGTTCGGCCAAAAATGGATCTTTAACCTGGGCGGGCGGGGATGGATCCGGGCGGCGGGAACTGGGACGGGGTTATGTCTGGGAGGCCTTGGAGGCCGAACTCGTCGCGGAGGGCGGTCAGGGCGGCCAGTTCGCCGCAGCGGCCGTGGACGCCTGGGGTTGGCGGGGTGGCGGAGGAGCAAAGGTAGACGCCGCGGAGCGGGGTGCGGTAGGGATTCCAGCGGATGGTGGGGCGGAAGACGGTCTGGCGGAGGGACTGCAGGCCTACCGCGATGTCGCCGCCCACGTAGTTGGGATTGTGGGCCTCCTCGGCGGCGGCGGTGCGGACGGACCTGGCCAGGATCAGGTCGCGGAAGCCGGGGGCGAAGCGCTCGACCTGGGCCTCGATGGCGGGGCTCATGTCCTGGTCGGAGGCGGCGGGGACGTGGCAGTAGGTCCACAGCGTGTGCTGGCCGGCCGGGGCGCGGGTGGGGTCGGCGACGCCGGGCTGTGCCACCAGGACGTAGGGGCGGTCGGGGTGCTTCCCGGCGGCTACCGCGGCCTCGGCGGCGGCGATCTCCTCGTACCGGCCGCCCAGGTGCAGGGTGCCGGCCCGGCGGCAGTCCTCATTGGCCCACGGGACCGGGGCGGACAGGGCGAAGTCGACCTTGCAGACGCCGGGGCCGTAGCGGAACCTCCGCAGCGCGGCGCGGTATCCGGCGGGCAGCCGGTCGCCGGACAGCAGCGCCAGCGAACGCGGGGAGACGTCGAGCAGGACGACCCGGGCGGGCGGGAGTTCGGCGAGCGAGCGGACCCAGCGGCCGGTCTCGATGGTGCCGCCGGCCTCGGTTATGGCGGCGGCCATCGCGTCGGTGATGCGGGCGCTGCCGCCCTGGACGACCGGCCAGCCGACGGCGTGCGCCAGCAGGACAAGCATGAGGCCGACGCCGCCGGTCGGGACGGCGGTCAGCGGCATCATCGCGTGGGCGGCGGCGCCGGCCAGCAGGGCACGGGCCTCCTGGGTGTGCCAGCGCCGGACGAGCGCGGAGGCGGGCAGCACGCCGCGGGTTGCGTAGCCGGCCACCGCTTGCGGGTGGGCGGGAAGACTGCGTAGCGGGGCAAGGAGGGCCGCGACGATGTCGTCGGCGTGTTCGGTCATCGGGCCGAGGAGGCGCTGGTAGGCGCGGCGATCGGGGCCTAGGCGGGCGGCGGTCTCGGCCACGTCGCGGGTGACGACCGCGGCGCGGCCTCCGTCGAGCGGATGGGCGAACTCGACCTCGGGGCGGGCGAAGGCGACGCCGCGGGCTTGCAGGCCGAAGCGCGTGAAGAACGGGGAGGCCAGGGCCAGGGGGTGCGCCGCGGAGCAGACGTCGTGGCGGAAGCCGGGCAGGGTCAGTTCCTCGGTGCGGCAGCCGCCGCCGATGGCGAGCGCGCCCTCGATCACGTGCACGTTCAGGCCGGCCGCGGCCAGCGTGATGGCGGCGGCCAGGCCGTTCGGGCCGCTGCCGACGATGACCGCGTCCGGGTTCTGTGACATGTGATCAGTCTGCCGTCCGGGGATGGCGCAGCAGGCAGGCGGGTGCTACGCGGTGAGGGCGAGGACCACGGTGACGGTGTGACCGCCGGGATTGACGGTGATCTGGGCATCCAGGGTGAGCAGGCTCGACGCGGTCACCGTTATCGTCACGCTCTTGCCGGAGGCGAGCGAGCCGGAGGAGGGCGAGACGGTCAGCTTGCCGACGGCCGCGGAGCCGACCGTGACCGAGTAGCCGGTGACCGGGCCGCCCTCGGCGGTAAGCGTGATCGTGCCGGTGGGCTTGCCGTTGACGACGGCGAGCACGAGCTGGGACGGGGTGACCGACAAGGTGCCCTGGGCCACCGTCGGCGAGGGGGACGGGGACGGCCGGGTGGTGGGCGAGGAGGTCGGCGAGGCGGTCGGGGACACCGACGGCGAGGACCCGGGCGCGGAGGATGTGGCGCGCGGGGTTCCTGGTGTCGCCGACCGGCCTTGTGAGGCGCCCGGCGACGGGTCCGGGGACGCAAGGCCGCCGCCGCGAAGGCCGGGCGACCGGCCCGGGTCGGGCGACGGCGAGGGGTCCGCGGTGACGGTGGCCGCGGGACTTGGCCCGCCGAACGCGCCGGTGCCGGGGGCGGCCAGGTGACCGTGCCTGGGGGCACCGCCCATCGTGACCGCGGCGATGACGCCGGCCACCGCGACCGCCGCCGCAGCGCCAGCCACGATGGTCCTGGCATGTGGCAGCAGCCGGTGCCAGGACGGCGTCGCTGGCGGTCCGGCCGGCTTCGGGAAGCCAGCCGTGCCGAACGGGCCCGCCTGCCCGGTCACGCTTGCCTGGTGCGCCACCCCGGCCGGCGTGCCGTCGGTGGCGGCGGCCAGCACGCGGTCGCGGAACCCGGGCAACAGCGCGACGAGCGGCACGGCGCCGGCGAGCAGCGCGGGGCTCAGCTCGCGGCGCTTGCGCTCGCCGCAGATCTCGCAGCCATCGATGTGCCTGCTGATGCGCTTGCGGATCAGCACCGTCAGCTGCCCGTCCCAGCCGGCCAGCAGGGAGTCAAGCGCAGGGCAGGCCTCCCGGCCGGTGCGCGCGACCAGCAGCGCGGCCAGCGACCTTTCCATCTGCTCGCGGGCCCTGGACAGCCGCGCGTGCGCGTGGTTGCGGGACACGCCGAGCACGTCCGCGAGGTCGCCGCCGTCGAGGTCGTGGCCAAGGCTCAGCTCGAGGATGTCCCTGTCGGCCGGATTCAGGCCGAGCATCGCGGCCCGGACCAGGCCAGAGAGCTCGGCGCGCTCGGCGGCGCGGCCTAGGTCGGACGTCTCGCTTGGCACCTCGGCCGCCTCCTCAAGCGCCGAGGTGGCCTGGCCGGCACGCAGCCTTCTGTGGCATAGGTTGCGCGCCACCGCGTACAGCCAGGCGCGCAGTTTGCCTGGGTCGCGGAGCCCGCCGAGTTTGGCCGATGCGATGACGAACGTGTCCTGCACGGCGTCTGCGGCATCGGCGGGCTCGCGGAGCATGGATCGGCAGTAGGCGTGCAATGGCACCGCGTACTTGTCGTAAGCCTCAGCGAGCCCGCCCGGGTCGCCGGCCACTATGGCGGCGACTACCTCGCTGTCTTCCATGCCGGATACGGTAGTTCGCGCAGCGTGTTCGATCGGGCAGAACGGCAGAACCAGCGGACTGTTACCAGGCGCACTCGGTGGCGGCGGGTCCGGGCTGCCGCACGGACCTCACGGTGGCTCGGCGATCGCGCCGACCTCGGCCAGCTTCGCCATAATGAGGTCCGCCGATGCGCGGCGGCGGGTGACGAAATGGACCGTCCACGGTCCGTTCTCCAGTACCTCACGCTCCAGGGCCGTCCACAGCCAGGTGAGGCTCGTGGCCGGGTCGAGGCCGCCGCGGCCGGCGCCGAGCAGCGGAAACGCGAGCGAGGTCAGGGCGGGGGCGAACTGGTCGCGTTCGGCTCGGGCGGTGGCGAGCACGTTCCGGACGCTGGTCGCGATCGCGGCGGGTTCGACGTCGTAGTGGTTGGTGCCGGGGACCGGGACCGCGATCGCCGCGTGGTAGATCCGGCGGACCCCCTGGCTGGCCAGCTGGCCCGGGGAGACGGCGGCCACCGTGCCCGCGGCGACCGGCAGGCCGGGGCGGCCGTGACGGCGCACCCACGCGGAAAGCTCGTCGGCGATCACGTCGGTCACGATCTCGCCGTCCGGTCCCTTGACCGCGGCGGCCCGGCGCACCGCCGCTGAGACCGAGGACTTGAAGTGCTGCGGCAGCTCGAGGTAGACGTTCTCCGGCACCACGAGGACGTCCACGTCCGACAGCATCTCGACGGGCTCGACGTGCACCACGATCGGAAAGCGATGCTCGCCGACCTGGCCTGCCAGGCTGATCTGCCTGGCGAGCTCGGCCCGCACCGCCGGGGACCTGTCGGGAAGGTCGGAGGTCATGCAGAGCTTCAGTATCTCCTCCGCGACCTGCTCGAGGACGATCCGCTCGTGATGCTTGCGGAACCGCTCGACGCTCACCCCGTAGATCAGCGCGGCGCGGCGGCGGCGGTCCTGGGCGGCCATGTCCCGTTCGCCGCGGCCCAGGCCGAACGTCGCGGCGGCGGCGCCGCCGAGGTTCCCGCCGCCCAGGTTCTGCACCGCGGCGCGCACCATCGCCTCGACCGCGCCGGGACCTCCGCCGGCGGCCTCGGCCAGGCCGGTGCGGCTCGCCGCCCGCATCAGGTCGTCGAGGTCGGTGTGCCTTATCCGGACCAGTCCGCGTTCCCGTAGCGTCCGCAAGTCGGCGACGATCTCATCGAGCGTCGGCACGTCGGCGGCGACCTGCATAGAGCGAGCATGGCCTACATTAAGCCCGAGCCGCAACGATTCACGATAATCAGGTAAAGGTCCTGGAGGGCTAAGCGAGCCCTCCAGGACCGCACTCGCTACTTATTGCCGCGCTAGGCCAGCCAGCTGAGCAGCGCGAGCAGGATGTGAATCACATGAGGCTGCATGTGCGGTTCCTCCTTCGATGACCGGCCGGGCCGATCTCGGCCGCCCGCAGCCATCAAAACCGCGAATCTGTCCTCTTGGCTGGCTGGAAACCGGGCGACATCTGGTCAACTACCGGATGCCGCCGACGGGAGTACCCTGCTATTCCTGCCAGCACAGGCCATAGCCGAGGCCCAACCGCAGCGCGCGGAAGCTCACGTGCACTTCGCCAAAGCGATCGGGAACCAGTGTTTCTGAAATGGGCGCGCGATCGTAGATAACGGCCGTCGGCGCCCCGTTCAGCAGCCAGACCGCTTTTGGCAAGCGCTGCGGATTAAAGCGCACCCGAAGCTCGAATTGATCGCTCCGGCGGAACGGAACGTACACATAATGCGTGGCCATCGGCTGGCCTGCCGGAATGCGGAGCCGCAGGGCATATTCGTGGCGCTCGCCCGCCCGCAGCGGGTGGGGCAGCACGATGACATTCTTGAAATAGCTCTCGTAGGGCTGCTCGCGCAGTTCGAGCGACCCGCCGTGCAGCAGTTCGGACTCCAGCCCGTGGGCCTGATCGGAGTCTGTCGGGTGCCTGGGCACGCTGATCGACGTGGAAAGCTCGGCGAGGCCGTCCGCGACCGCCACGATCACCCGCTGCTCCAGAGCCTCGATCGGCTCGGTGTCCAGCCGCAGCAGGGCGGTGAACGACTCGACGATCCAGTCGTCCGCGTCGTCCACGGGAGGGGCGGCGGGCAGGGCCTCAGGCGGGGCGGCGGGCGGAGCGGCGGGGGGGATTGCCCACGGCGGCGAGATCGAGGCGGCCCAGCCATCGGGCGCGTCGGCGTCCAGGGCACGCTGGATCTGGCCCCAGTAGGCCTGCCACCCGGCGACGTCGCCGTCACAGGCCCGGACGAAGGCCACGGTGAGCTTGAGGGTCGGGAAGCGCCGTCCGGCGGTAGCTTCCTGCACCGTGCTGGTTGCGTAGTGTGCGTTCTTGGCCAGCTTGGCGTAGGTAAGGCCGGAGCGCTTGCGCAGATCGCGCAGCCAGAACGCGAACTCGCGGACCGGCGTGCCGTCCCTTTCCAGCGGCTTCTGCGGGCGTCCCATGGTCGGATGTTCCTTCGGCGCGGTCGAACCTGATTTATCGCATAGTTTTCCATAAATTACCCGGTTACGGGGGCTGAACTGCGCGTTTGGCGGGCCGAGTGGGCGCGGTTTGCGGGAATTGACCCGAGTTGCGCGGCGGGCCTTGTTGCGGCGGACCTGACGAAGGTAGAAAACGGTCCAAGTATGTCGCAGGGGGAAGGTTGGGGGCGGGTGGGTCATGGGGGGACGACCCAGGGGGAGGCGCCGGGTGGGGAGCCTGTGAATGGAGTTGCGTCAGACGCCGCGGAACCTTCGTGGTACGAGGTTTCTGATCAGCGCCAGGGCTCGGCGCCTCCCCCGCGGCGGCTCCGCGCGGAATGGATCATGGGCTAACCGTACATTCAGTCATACTTGTCGTCATTGATCAGTAAAAGATATTGTGTCAACCAAGTTGAACGGGTAAACGTCAAGTCATGGGGGGGCCGACAGCAAGCCAGCCGCTCGACCCGAAACGATAAGCGGCGACGGTGTCGAGGCCTTTCCGTGCCCGGCTAAGGCGAGCGAGTCGTATCCCGCGTATGTCACGCGACCACCGCTAGCGCACCTGTCCCTGACCCTGAGCGGTCAGTGGGCCTGCTCTCTGGTGGTCCAAGCAACCTGGTCAGCGATGGTCTGAGAAGGATGAATGCGATGCCGGAATCGAACGTGGCGGGCGAGTCGGAGACGGCGGTTCTCGAACCGGCCGCAGCCGAGCTGACGGATGTGCCCGAGCCGCCTGCGCGAACCGATGCGCCCGATGTATCCGATGTATCCGTGCCGTCTGAGCCGGGAGAACGCGATCAGGACGGGGAGCTGATGGCCGAGATCGCGGCGTCGGTCAGGGAGCTCGCGCATTCTTCCGAGCGCTACCACGCGCGGGCTCAGCAGCGGGAGAGCGTCATCGATCATCTCAGCGCCGAGCTCGAGCGGCTCAGGCGGGGCGAGAGGCGGGGGCTGCTCAGGCCGCTTCTCGTCGAGATCTGCCGGCTGCGCAACGACCTGCTGCGGCAGGCCGGGGAGCTGCCTGCCGACTTTGACGCCGAGCGGGCCGCGCTGCTGCTGCGGTCCTACGCCGAGTCGGCGGAGCTTGCGCTCGAGAACAGCGGTGTCGTCGCGTTCGCGCCGGACGGCGGGGATGCCTTTGACCCGCGGATGCACCGGCGGGTGGGCGGGGAGCCTGCCGGGGACCCGGCCCTCGTCGGGCGGATCGCCTGGGTGCGGCGGGACGGCTACCTGGACGTCGACGCGGGCAGCCCGATCGCCCCCGCGGAGGTGGTGGTGTTCGCCGCCGCGGCCGGGGACGGCCCGCAGGGCGACCAGGCAGGGACGGCCGGAGAAGCCAGTCAAGACGCGCGAGACAAGAGGGAAGAACAGTGAGCGAACCACAGCAGGGCATCTTCGGCATCGACCTCGGCACCACCTACTCCGTGGTCGGCTACATCGACGACGCGGGGCGGGCCGCGGTCACCCGCAGCCAGGCCGGCCAGGACACGACGCCGTCGGTGGTCTACTTCGAGACCGCGGACAACGTGGTCGTCGGCCAGGTGGCCAAGGAGTCGGCCGGGATCTACCCGGACCAGGTGGTCTCCCTGATCAAGCGCGAAATGGGCGACAAGGAGTGGCGGCGGACGTTCTTCGACGTGGAGTACACGCCGCCGTCCATCTCGGCGCTGATCCTCGGCGCGGTGGCCAAGGACGCGCAGACCGACACCGGGCGCGCCGTGTCGGACGTGGTGATCACCGTGCCTGCGTACTTCGGCCTGCTGGAGAAGGACGCGACCCGGCAGGCGGGCGAGATCGCGGGGCTGAACGTGATCGGGATCGTGCCGGAGCCGGTGGCGGCCGCGCTGCACTATGGCGTGGCCGGCAGCGCGGACGGTACCACCTTCCTCGTCTACGACCTTGGCGGCGGGACCTTCGACATCAGCCTGATCAAGATGACCGAGAACGCGGTCGAGGTGGTCGCCGTCGACGGCGACCACAAGCTCGGCGGCGCCGACTGGGACGCGAAGCTGTTCGGCTACATCGTCGAGCAGACCATCGCGCAGTGCGGCGACGAGTCGCTCCGCGACGACGAGGCCATGCTGCAGGAGCTGCGCACGCTGGCAGAGAAGACGAAGAAGGACCTCTCCGTCGCCGAGACCAAGACGCTCATCGTGCGCTACACGGGGACCGCGGCCAAGATCACGGTGACCCGCAAGCAGTTCGAGGAGATGACCGCCGACCTGCTTGACGACACCATCCGGATCACGAGCAGGGCGCTGGCCGAGGCCGAGGGACGGCACCCGGGCATCAGGGAGCAGATCAGCCAGCTGCTGCTTGTCGGCGGGTCGAGCTGGATGCCCGCGGTCAGCGAGACGCTGAAGAAGGAGTTCGGCTGGGATCCCAAGCTCACCGATCCCGACCTGGCGGTCGCCAAGGGCGCGGCGCTTTACGCCGCAGGACAGACCGTCCGCTACGTCGAGACCGGCGGCGACGGCGAACAGGCAGGCACCGCCCAGGGCGCGAAGGCCACGGGCGACGGAGCGCAGGGCGGGCTCGCGGCGCCTGGCCCGGTGACCGACGAAGGCGTGCGCGCGGTGGCCGATCAGTACGGCCTTGACGAGGAGCAGGTCCGTAACCTCGCCCAGCGGACCGTTGTCAACGTGCTGCCGAAGGCGGTGGGCATCAAGCTCATCGACACCACCAAGCCGAACTGGGAAACCGACGACTCCGCCTTCTACATCGAGCACCTGGTGCCGGCCCAGACCCAGCTGCCCTTCCCTGGCCAGACGTTCGTCGCCAACACGGTGGTGGCCAACCAGGACCAGATCGAGATCGAGATCTGGGAGCAGGCAGGCGCGGCGCCGAGCGGCGAGCTGACCGCCAACCACCGGGTGGACGAGGGCGGCGTGATCAAGGACCTGGCATCGTTCGCGCTGCCAGCCTCCTCGCCGGTCAACATCGACATCAGGGTAGATGCGGAGGGCACGGTCACGCTTGTCGCGGTCGAGCCGACCAGCGGCAGGAAGCTGAACATGGAGGTCCGGATCAGCATCCTGTCCAAGGAGCAGGTGGCCGAGGCCAAGGCCGCCTACGCGGGCCTGACCGTGAGCACCTGACGCCATGCCGTTCGACGAGGCCCAGTACGTCCGGGATTTCATCAAGGGCCTGCGCGGCGCCCGCGCGCTGCCCGATGACCTGCTGGCGCGGTACGCGATCACGCTGCCTGCCGGCGACGCGGAGATCGCCGGCCAGGTCGACGCGGTGCGCAAGTACTGGAACAAGACCTACTCGGGCCAGTCGCCCGCGGCCCAGGTGGCCAGGATGTGCCGGGCCGAGGACGAACGGCTGCGCGCCGAGCACGGCCAGGCGATGCTCACCCGCCAGTGGTGGGGGCAGCGCCAGTCCGAGCGGCAGGCGGCGGCAGAGGCGTCGACGACGGCCCTGGCCGAGCAGCTCCGGCAGGCTTACGGCCAGCTCGGCGTCGTGACGGCCGGCATCCTCGGCCAGTTCGCCGCCCGGCTCGGGCTGACCGAGGCCCAGGCTGGGCAGGCCGCTACGCGGGCGGGCCTGCGGACGGTGTCGGGCGTCACGCTGCCCGACACCGAGCCCATCGCCACGTTCGCCGCGCTGCTGAAGAACATGTCCGAATGCGGGGCCGCCTCGGTGCCCGAGCTTGTTCACCCGGGCGCCGGGCCATTCAGCCTGGTCGAGCGGTACGTGTGCCGGGACCACCCGGCTAAGCGGCTCGACGCGGTAGCGGTGGAGGCGCAGAGCACGGAGCTGGACAAGCGCGGCGTCTCGGCGACCGACGACGCGCGGCGGGGCGCGCTGAAGATCCTGCGGAAGGCGCTGAAGGACGGCGTGGACCTGCGCGAGGTCGCGCTGTACCACATGGTCACGATCGCCAGGGAATCGATCCTGCTCACCCCGGGCATGGCGGTGGCCGAGCTGCAGAAGACCGGCCTGGAGCGGGACGACGCCGCGGTCATCACGGTGGTGCTTGCCGAGCGGAACTCGGCCACCGGCGCGGCCGGGCTCGGCAAGGTGCAGAATCTGCTCGCCACCGGCCGGCTGCGCGAGGCGAGGTCGGCGGCGCAGAGCCTGCCCGCCGACTACAGCGGCAGGGCCGAGGCGGTCCGGCTGGTCGACGAGGCACGGGTGACGCTGGACGCGCTGCTCGCGCAGGCTGCCGAGGCGCTGCGGGCTCCGGACGAGCTGCGCGCCGTGGCACTGCTTCGGGACGCGGCGCTGATTAGCGCCGAAGACGCGGAGGAAGCCCTCAGGACGGTCCCGCTCGCGCCGCCCGCGGACCTGCGGCTGGTGCCGGACGGGGCGCAGGTCAAGCTCTTCTGGCGGCCGGTGCAGGGTCACGACGCGGAGACCGTCTACGTGGTGTGCCGGACCGAGCAGCGGCCGCCCGCGGCGAAGACCGACGGCGTGGTGGTGCACAGCGGCCGGGGTGAGGCCTGCGTGGACGACCACGCCCCGGTCGCGCGTGAGGTCCAGTACGGCGTCTTCGCGCAGGCGGCCGAGCGGCCAAGCTCACGGCCCGCGACCGCGTCGATCGTCGTGCTCCCGCCGGTGTCGCGGCTTGAGGCCGAGGTCGGCCCGGCCTCGGTGGCGCTTAGCTGGTCGGCGCATCCGGCGGCGCAGGAGGTGCGGGTCACCCGCATCCAGGCCGGCGGGCCTGCGGTGCAGGTGCCGGTGACCGGAGGCGGCTGCCGGGCGGCCGGGCTCGCCGAGGGCCAGCCGCAGCACTTCGAGGTCGTCGCGGTCTACCGGGGCCTGGACGGCGGGGAACTGCGTTCGGCCGCCGAGCAGATCAACGCCACGCCCCGGTCGGAGGCGCGGCCGATCCCGAAGCTGCGGGCGCGGGCGGTGGAGGTTGGCGGGACGGTCGGGCTACGGGTGTCCTGGACACCCGTCGACAGCTCCGACGTCAGGATCAAGCGCTCGGCGACGCCTCCGGCCTGGAAGTTCGGGACCTGGGTGTCGCCGCAGGAGATGGCGGGATTCGGCGAGGAACTGACCGGGCGCAGGACCCCGGGGCCGCCCGAGGTCGTGATCGAGGCGACCGCGCCGCCCGGAATCCATCACCTCGTGCCGTTCTCCATCGGGGGGACCGGGATCGTCGTCGGGCGGGCCGCCATGGTCGCCGTCACCGATCCGGTGCGCCACCTGGTGGTGACGCCGTTCGCCACGTACGCGAAGGTGTCCTGGGAGTGGCCGTCCAGTGCCCAGCAGGCCGAGCTGAGCTGGGAACTCGACGGCAACGGCGACTGCATCCTGATCAACAGGGCGCAGTACAGGTCCGAGGGCGGCGCGCGCGTCCCGCTCGGGCGCGCGCCGTACACGGTCGAGGTGCGCGCCGTCATCGCGGTGGGCGAGACCATGTTCACGGCGCCGCCGGTCCAGGCCGTGGTCGAGGCGGCCATGGACACCGTCATCAGCTACGCGATCTCGGCTACCCCGGCAATCGGCCCGATCGGCGGACGCTCGAAGCGGGTCACCTTCCGGTCCGACCAGGGCTGCCGCGACGTCCGGGTGCAGATGGTGGCATTGCCCGGCCGGGTGATGCCGATGAGCGTGGCCTCCGGCGTGACGCTGCTTGACACCGCCCTGACGCTGCAGCCCGGCATCCCGGTCGAGCACCACGTCAGCGTGCCCCGTTCGGTCCGGCGGCCGTACTGGGTGCGCTGCTTCGTGATGGGCGGCTCGGCCAGGCTCATCGATCCCCCGATATCCAGCCTCAAGGAGACGTAGTGGCCAGCACGATATGCCCCTTCTGCTTCCGCAAGATCGACTCCTCGCGCCTGGCCTACCAGTGCTCCGGGCGCGGAAACGTGGAGTGCAAGCGGGAGGAGGACGAGGTCCGCAGGAGGCTGACGGGAAGCACCAGGGAGACCTACCCGACCTTCATGCCACCCGCCGGGCAGAAGGGCCCCGTGACCTGCCCCACCTGCGGTGGCCTGGCCAAGCGCCGCGCCTGCCCGCAGTGCCACACCGCGCTGCCCATCGACTTCGTCGACACGAAGAACCCGATGATCGGGTTGGTCGGGGCGAAGGGCAGCGGCAAGACGGTGCTGATGACCGTGCTCGTCAAGCAGCTGCGGGACGTCGTCGCGCAGCGGTTCGGCGCCGACATCAGGATCGCCACCGACAACCCGGACGGCCATCAGGGCCTCAGCGACTACCAGGCCAGCCGGGAGGTGCCGCTGTACGCCAAGCGCACGCTGCCGGTCGGCACGGCCCAGCTCGGCACCAGCCCGGCCCGGCAGCGGGCCACGCCGATCGTGCTGCGCTGGCGGCAGGAATCGGCCCGGCTCATCGGCGGCAGATCGCTCCGGTCCACGATGCTCTCCTTCGTCGACACCGCGGGTGAGGATCTGAACGACATGGAGACCGCCTTCACGCTGGAGTACATATCCGTCTGCGAGGGGCTCATCATCGCGCTTGACCCCTTCGCGCTGCCTGGCGCGCGGGCCAGGCTGAACCTGCCCGAGGCGGCCATCCAGGTGGAGGACGACGTGCCGCTTGACGTCGTGTCGCGGATCACCGAGCTGCTCCGCACCGAGGGCAACGTCAAGACCAAGAAGCGGATCAGCCTGCCGGTCGCGATCGTGTTCACCAAGATCGACGCCTTCTACCCCACGCTGGACAGGAACAGCCCGATCATGGCGACGTCCGCCGGGCTGCCCGCCTATCAGAACGCCGACGGCGCCGCCGTGCACGAGAACATGCTGGCCCTGCTGCACTCATGGAGCGCCGCCGACATCGAGAATCACATGCGGCTGAACTACTCCGACTACCGGTACTTCGGCGTCTCGGCGCTCGGGGCCGAGCCCGACTACTCCAGCTACACCGTGGCGCCCGGCGGTGTGCAGCCGCACCGGGTGGAGGATCCCGTGCTCTGGCTGCTTTCCAAGGCCGGGACGGTGCCGACGGCATGACGTTCGAGCGGCTGCTGTACACCGACTGCCGGGCCGGGACGGGACGCGGCGCGGGCGGCGGCTTCCAGGTCCAGGCACAGTCCGACGGCGTTGACTCGGCGCAGGCGCGGATGGCGGTCGGCTGGCTGCTGTACGAGGCCCAGAACGCCTGGATCGTGGAGCGCCGCCCCGTCGAGGACTTCCCGCTCGGGTTCGCGCACGCCTGCGATACGGGCTACGGCACGGCACAGAGTTGCTACCTGGGCAAGGAGGCATCGGGCGGGCGCCCGGGCAATCACCTGGCGGACTGCCTGCTGACCCGGGAGCCCGGCAGGTACGGGGCCACCCGCCCGGCTCAGCTGTGGCGCTCCGAGCTGTGGCGGGCCGAGCCGTTCCAGACAAAGGACTGCCCGCCGTTCGGCGACGAGCCGCCACTCGGACCGCTCACCGTGGAGACAGTCACCGACTGGCTGAAGGAACGGGCGGAGCGGCCCGGAGTGCTCGCCCGGATGCTGACCGTCCTTGAGGACCCGGCCGGCCGGCGGATAGTGATCGTGGCCGCCGAGCCCGACGAGGCGCTGCGCTGGATCGCCGCCGCGACCCTGCTGCTGCCGGCCCGGCTGGCCCTCGACGTCTCATTCAAGGTCTTCAGCTCCAACCCGCTGCGGTCCGACCAGCGGATCGTCGCGGTGCCCGCGGACCTGAACAAGCAGTTCGCACCGGGCCGCGGCGATACCGTCCTCGTCCTTGACGCCGGCAGTTGCGGCTTCGACGATGTGCCGGTCAGCGGCCGGGCCGCGTTCTTCACCGAGCGGCTGGCCGGGGTGGAAGACCCTTACGACGTCATCGACGCCGTCGAGCTTGCCGCCTCGCTCGGCGGTGGCGCGGGGCTAGGCGGCCCCGACGCCATGTTCACCGCCTGGGCCCTGACCAGGCCGGACGAACCGCCGCCCGACCCGGGCCCGCTGATCCGCTGGCTGTCGGGGACCGACCAGGGACGGCAGCGAGAGCACGGCCCGGCCGTGGCGGGCCTGCTGCTGCAGGCCGACCCGCCCGCGCCGGTGCTGCGCTGGATCGACGACGCCGTGGCCCGCGGGGGCATCGAGCTCGATCCGGCGCCGGTGCGCGCCCGGCTGCTTAGCGCCGAGCTCGCCGAGGCCCGGGACGGGACGGCCGCGCCGGCCAGCACCCTGACCAGGGTGGCGCTCGACGCCGACGCCTGGCGGGACGCAGAAAGCGAGCTGTCCTCGGCGATCCTGCTCGGCTCCGATCCCCAGGTCGACCTGCTGCTGCGGCTGGCCCGGCGGCACGGTATCCAGCCGCACCTGGCGGCGCCGCTGCGGCAGCGGCTGGAGGATTTCGTGGCCCGCTGGCTGGACCACCGGGTGAGCTATGACCCGAACGGCTGGGCGCTGCGCGAGGAGATCCTCGACCTCGCGCACCAGGCCCTGCGGGAACGGCTCATCAAGGACGGCCTCGATGCGGTGCGCAGCCCGCTCAGGCGTCTCATCCCGTATCTCATCGACCGCGCGGGCGATCCGACGGATCCGCTTGACTGGCATCTGCGCGCGGCAGCGATGGCCGGCCTGCCGGGAGGCAAGCGGCTGGCGCAGCTTGCCGCGCTGCTCCAGCAGGCCGGGCTGACCGCGCAGGCCGCGACGGGCCTGCAGCGTGCGCTGCTCGCCTGGGACGCCGTCGGCCCGGCCGAGGCCGAGCTGATCCTGGACTACCTGCCCGGTCCGGCCGAGATCTTGCCCGGGATCGCCGCGCTTGCGTCCGCCCAGCTCGAGCGGATGGCCGACAGGCCAAGCGAGCACATGCTTGACCTGCTGGCCAACCTGGACCGGCACCGGCTGGCGCCCGCCTCGGGTCCGTACGCCGAACTGCTCCTCTCCGACCGCCACGTGCTGGCCTTCATCGATGCCACCAGGACCGACAGGTTCGCCGACGACCCGCGTTACATCAAGAACATGCTGGCCAGGCTCGCCCGGGCGGAGCCGGCCGTGGTGCGGCTCCGGATGGAACGCGTGCTGCGGGCCTGCCTGGACCATCCGCAGGTAGGCAGCGGCGTGCTGTACGCGATCGACAGCCGGGAGACCAAGACCAGGCTGTCGCGGGAGCTGCTGCGGCTGTGGGCGGACAAGTTCGGCCGCACCGGTGACGTCCGCTTCGTGATCTGGGGCGTCATCTGCCTCGCTGACGCCGACTTGCCTGGCAGGCGGCGGGAGCAGATCGCCGATGCCATTCGCGACTACTCCGACGGGCTGAGCAAGGTCAGCCGGGCGGATCACGAGAAGTGGTGCCGTGAGGTGCAGCGTTTGCTGCCTGCCGAGGCGTCGGCGACCTGGGCCGAGCTGACCGAGAACGCGCAGAAGCCGCGGATCAACCTGTGGATCAACCGAGATGGCGGTCGCTGATGGTCATCGACGCACTGCTCGCCTGCGCCGGGCTCGGGCTCGTGATCGGGCTGGTCCTTTCCGCCATCGGGCTGGTAGCCGGGCTCGGCACGCATCCCCGTCTCGTCACGCCGTCCGGTTACCGGGATGAGCGGCGCAAGGCGCGGCCGGCCAGGGTGGGCGAGTTCGAGCCGGACCGGGGCTGGCCGTTTTACTTCTTCCGGCAGTGGCAGGCCGACCTGGGCCAGGTCAACGAGGAGACCGGCCGGCGTTACCGCGCCATCTGGAAGTGGCCAGCGGAGGCGTTCTTCGTCGGCAGGCACGGCAGCCGGTTCTGGTGGTGGGTCTTCTTCCCGATCCCGGTGGCCTTCCTCAGCTGCCTGGTGGCGGCGGGCGTGGCCATCGGCGCCTGCTACCTGCTGTTCGCCGCGGTCAGCTTCGGCTGCGTGCTCGCGGCCGGCGCGGTGTGGGGCGCCGGCGCGGTGATCCTGCTCGGCCTGGACGCGGGCCGCAGGGCGCTGCTGCACACCGAGGCGTCCTGCCCGCGGTGCTTTCACGTGTCCGGGTGGCCGGCTTACCGGTGCACCCACTGCGCGGTCATCCACCGCGACGTCCGTCCCGGCCGGCTTGGCGCCATCGTGCGGCGCTGCGAGTGCGGGACACTGCTGCCCACGATGGCGCAGCGGGCCGCCTGGCGGCTGCGCGCCGTGTGCCAGCGTTGCGGGAAATCGCTGCCTGAAGGCGTGGGAGCGGTCAGGGACCTGCGGATCGCGATCTTCGGCGACGCGGCGGCAGGCAAGACGCGCTTCCTCTACGCGGCGCTCGACAGCCTGGTCACGACGGCGCAGCGAGCGCACGTCGCGGTCGGCTTCCTTGACAGGTCCAGCCAGGACCGGGCCGAGCTCGGCATCGGCCTGGTCCGGGCCGGACGGGACATGCCACGCACGTCGGCCGCGCCGACGGTGCCCGTCAGCTGCCAGCTCGGGACAGGCCCCAGGTCGACGTTCACCCACCTCTTCGATACCGCTGGTGAGCTCTTCAGGAACCCTGAGATGTACGACTCGCTTGGCTTCCTCGGCCATGCCCAGGGTGTGGTGTACGTGATCGATCCGTTCTGTGTCGGCTGGGTGCGGGACCGCTGCGCCAGGCTGGGCCCGGCAGGACTCCCCCGCGACCGCTCCGCCACCGACGACCCCGAGGCCATCTACGCGGCGGTGGTCGAGTGGCTGCGCGGCGGCGGGGTGGCGGCCAGGACGCAGCGGCTGGCGATCGTGGTGGCCAAGGCCGACCTGATGCGCGAGCGCGGGATCGAGCTGCCGGCCGACTCGGCGGGGATCGGGGCCTGGCTGCAGGACTCGCGCGCGCACAACCTGGTGCTCGCGGCCGGCCGGGAGTTCGCCGACGTCCGCTTCTTCGCGATCGCCTCCCAGCCTGGCGAGTACGGCGGGGGGCGCTACGATCCGGCCGCTCCGCTGCGCTGGCTGCTCGGATGGCACGCCGACGGCGGGCCGGGCGCAGCGGGCACGGGCAGGCATGCCGGGGCCGACATGGGCGAGCGGGCGGGGGCGCGGTCATGAAGACACCGCCGCAGTTCGTCATCTTCCGGGTGGTGGCCGCCACCATCACGGTGCTGATCCTGGCGACCTTCGGCCTCGGCCTGGCCGGCCGGGGACCGCTGGACGGCCTCGGCACGCAGACAAGCAGGGTGGTCAACGTGGTGCACGACAACTATCAGCGGGGATGGAACGGTTGAGCCGCCCGGTGGTCGGCATCGACCTTGGCACTACGAACTCGGTCGTCGCGACGGTCGACGACGCGGGCCGGGTCGTCATCGTGCGGAACGCCGTGGGCGGGGAGATCACCCCGTCTGCGGTGTACTTCGAGCCGGACGGCGGCGTGGTCGTGGGCGAGGAGGCCGTCGCCGCCGCCGCGATCGATCCCGGTAACGGGGTCCAGCTCATCAAGCGCCAGATGGGCACCAGCTTCCCGCTGACGATCCGCGACCAGGACCATACCCCGGAGTCGATCTCGGCGCTGATCCTCAAGCAGCTGGTTGCCACCGCGGGGGCCGATCAGGGCGGCCGGGTGGCCGCCGTCATCACGGTCCCTGCCTACTTCGGCACCGCCGAGCGCGAGGCGACTTACCAGGCGGGCCTGATCGCCGGGCTTGACGTACTGGAACTGCTCGACGAGCCGGTCGCCGCCGCGGCCCATTACGGGCTGGCCGCCGCGGCAGACCGGACCGTGCTCGTGTACGACCTGGGCGGCGGGACCTTCGACACCACGGTGCTGCGCATCTCGGGTGGCGGGGTGACCGTGGTCGCCACCGACGGGCATCACCGCCTCGGCGGGGCCGACGTGGACCGGCGGCTGCTCGACCTGGTCCTCGGCAGGCTTGAGGAGCTGATGCCCGCCGAGCAGTTGGATGAGATCGTCGACGACAAGCGGCGGCTCGGCGAGCTGGTGCTCGACGTGGAGGCTGCCAAGCGCGACCTGAGCGTCACCAGGTCCCGCCGGGTCGTGGTGCGCACCGCCAGCGGGACGGCCGCGGTGACGGTGACGAGGGACGACCTGGACGCGGTCTGCGGCGACCTGTTCGATACGACCGCCGAGATCATCGAGCGGGTGCTCGACAAGGCCAAGGCGGCGGGCGCGGAGACTGTCGACGAGGTGATCATGGTCGGCGGGTCGAGCCGCATCCCGGTGCTCGGGGAGCGGCTCGCCGCGATGCTCGGCAGCTCCCCCAGGCTAGTCGAGCCGGACCTCGCGGTGGCCAAGGGCGCCGCGCTGCGCGCGCATCACCTCGCGGGGACACCGCAGCTGGCGGCGCTGACCTCGGGCGGCCCGCGGCAGACCGGGAAGGTTACGCCGGTGACGCCGAGGGCGGTCGGGATCCTCGTCGAGGACAGCCACGATCCGCTGGGCGCGCGCAGCTTCGTCGAGCACTTCGTCACGGCGAACACGCCGCTGCCTGTGACCAGGACCGAGGAACGGTTCGGCACCATCGTGCAGAACCAGGAGTCGGTCCGGATCCAGGTCTACGAGCAGGCCGGGTCGGCGCCTTCCGCCGAGGTCGAGCACAACAGGCTTGTGCTGGACGGAGAGCTGACCCAGATCCCGCCGCTGCCGGCCGGCTCGGTCATCAGGGTCACGGTGCGGATCGCGATCGACGGCCGCCTCACCGTGCTGGCGCACGAGCCTACCTCCGGCCGTGAGCTCGTGCTCGAGGCGTTCGTCGAGGGCGTGGTCGACGATGCTGACACGCAGCGGCTTACCCGGCTCGTGGGCCTGACCTCGGTGCGGGGGTAACCGGTGCCTGGATGGATACGCCGCCCGTTCAGCGCGGCCGGGCTGACCCAGATCCCGCCGGGCCCGCACCTGGCCGCGCTGCAGGGGCGTTACGGCGGCACCGTGATGCTGTGCATCGACGTGAGCGGGTCGATGCACGGCACGCCGATCCTTGAGGCGGTGCGCGGGGCACGGGAGTTCGTCGCTGAGGCCGTCGCCGCGCACTACAAGGTCGGCGTCATGCTGTGGAACACCGGCGTCGTCGCGCTCGCCGAGCCGGCCGGCGACGGCGTGGCCGCGCTGCGGCTGCTCGAACCCGTCAACAGCGCGTACGGCGGCAACGACCTGATCGGCCCGCTGGAGCGCTGTCACCAGGTGCTCGACCGGTTCACCGGCGACCGGGTGGTTGCCCTGTTCGGGGACGGCGACCTGACGCCGCGGGACCGGGTGCTCACCAAGGTCGCCCAGATGAAGGGCGAGAACATCCGGTTCGTCACCCGGGGGCTGGGCGCGACGGCCGCCCGTGAGTTCGGTGAGATCTCATCGGAAGAGGCGTCGAGCGCGACGGTGAGCCGGGTCGAGGAACTGGCCGCTGGCATCAGGGGGATGGCCGCGAGCCTCAAGCCGGCCGGCGGGGCCCGCGGCAGCGGGAGGGATGGCGATGCGAGCTGATGCGCGGGACGAGCGACTGGAGCAGGGTCCCGCCGGTGGAGACCCGGCCGGTGGAGACCCGGGCATTGCGGGGGCGGCCGGGTCGGCGGAAGTGCTGGCGGCGGTCGGTGAACTGAGCGACCAGGTGGCGGGGCTCAGCGCGGGAGCGGCGCGGGAGCACGACCGGGCGCAGGCCAGGGAGGCCGTCATCGACCGGCTGCACGCGGAGGTGGAACGGCTGCGGGCCGGGGAGGCGCGCTCGCTGCTGCGGCCCGCGGTGACCGACCTGTGGCGGCTGCGGGACGACCTGCTCGCCCAGGCTCGCGGCGTGCCGGAGACGATGAATCGCGCCGAAGTGGCCGCGCTGCTCGAGTCCTACGCCGTCACTGTGGTGCTGATCCTCGAACGCTGTGGCGTGGTGGCGGTCCGGCCCGCCGCTCAGGACCCATTCGACCCGCGCCAGCAGCAAGCCTGCGGAGTCGCGGAGACCGACCTGCGCGATCTGGACGGCACGGTCGCGAGCATCGTCAGCGACGGCTACGCCGAGGCCGATACGGGACGGCCGGTCGCGCCGGCCAGGGTCATCGTCTACCGGCATGTCAGCGACGAGCCGCGAGATGAGCGGGCCGGGTCACGGGGGTGACGGGGGTGACGGACGGGCCGATGGCCGCGCTGCGGGCCGCGCTCGCCGGGGCGTCCTGCGCCGCCGAGCGGCTTACCGCGCTCGGGGACCTGGTCGAGCGTGCTGAGGAACTGCTCGCCGAAGGCGGTCCCGGCGCAGTCGACGCCAGACTTGGCCTGGATGATGCGCTGACGCACGTCAAGCCGCTTGTTGAGTCACCTGACTACGACGAGTACCTGCCGGCCCTCTATCTGCGCGCCTGGGCGTGCATGCTGCGCGACTCAGGCTCCGACCTGGACGACGCGATCGTGTGCCTGCGGGAACTGCACGACGCGGTTGGCGACGAGCCGCCGGACCCGGCCGACGCGGAACTCGTCGCCGACGTTGAGATCATGTTCGGCCAGGCGCTCGCGGACCGGGTAAGCAGGACGGGCGGCACCGCGGCCGACGTGGACGAGACTATTCGGGCCTTTACCGGCGCGCTCGGCCTGTTGGCGCCCGACCATCAGGCGCGCCCGAGGACCACTACGGCGCTCGCGCTGGCGTGCTCGCTGCGCTACGTGGGCTTCAACGGCAGCCAGGACGACCGGGCCGCGGCCATGCGGCACGCCGTACTGGGCCTGGCGGCACCCGGCGCGGCCGAGGCCGACGTCGCATGCTGCCATGTCGTCATGGCGTGGATGACGCTCACCAGGCAGTTCACCGCCGCCCAGCGGTCGGCCCTGATGAGACCGGACTTTACGACGGCGCGGCGCGGCGGTCCCGAGGCGATCGACCTGCTGGCCGAGCTTGGCAGGCCCGAGATCTCAGAGCCCGACGCGCAGAGTGCCCTCAGCCACCTGCGGCAGGTCCCGGACGGCGCAATCGTCGGCGACCAGCTAAAACAGTTCGCGGCTGTCCTTTCCGGCGTGGCGCTGACGGCCATCTCCATGCTGGCCGAGCCGGGCGACGACGCCGACCGGGTGGCCGATGAAATGCGGGATGCCGCCTACTGCCTTCCCCAGGACCAACCCGAGCACGGCGAACTGCTCGGCATCCGCGCCGCCCTGCTGACCCAGCGGGCATCCGCGGACGGGCGGCATGAGTCGCTGGACTCGGTCGCGGACGCCGTGGCAGAGGCGGCCACGCGGCTGCCCGAGGGGCACATGATGCGTTCCGCGCTGCTCGACCAGCTACGCCAGGCGTTCGACCGGCAGGTAGCCGCGGCCGACGGATCCGGCGACGTGGCCGCGGAGGCCGAGGGGATCATGGCGACGCTCGAACGGCTACCACGGGACGATCCGGCTTTCGCCACGCTGATGACCGCCGTCGGCGTCCAGCTGCTAGAGCTGTCGGCCTCGCACCGCGGCGCCATGCCCATCGACAGGCTCATCGCCCAACTGGAGCGGGCGAGAAGCCAGATAGCGGAAGACGATCCGCTCAGGCCCATCGGGGAGTCGATGTACTGGGCGGCGAGGTGCGCCAAGGCGGCCGTCGAACACGATCCGCCGCTCTTGGACGCAGCCATCGATGGCCTCATACGCGGTGCCGAGCAGACCCCCGCTGAGCACATCTTCCGGCCGTATGCCGTGCTGAGCGTGGCCTTCGCCCTAGTCGACCGCTACCTCATGACCGGCGAAATTGGTCCGTTCGACCGGGCCAGCGGATATATGCAGGAGGCCTTCGACGCGATCCAGGCCACTGGCGTGGTGCCGGGTACCGGTCACGCCTACGCCCGGGTGCTGTACTTCCGCGGCCTGATCAAGATGATGCAGCTTGTTCAGGAGCCTGAGGGCGCGGATCTCGGCGACGCAATCGCGGACATGGAGGAGGCCGTGGGCCTGATGCCCGCCGACGATCCGACTGCGCAGGTGATGGCCATCCGGCTCAATGCGGCGCGCGCGGCGCGCGGGATGCGGGAGCCCGGCGCTGGGCCCGGCCGGCCGCTTGGACCTGCCGAGCGAGCCGCCGTGGAGGAGATGCTCGCCACGGTCAGGAACGTATCTCGTGACCATAGGGACTTCCCGGCGCTGGCCGCCCAGACGGGGTCCGCGCTCATAGTGCAGGCGCTTGCCGACAATGACGTCGCGCTGATGGACAAGGCGATACCGCTGCTCGCCGAGGCCTGCTCGGTGCCTGGCCTTGGCCTTAGGGAGCGGCCGCGGCTGCTCAACGCGCACGGCTTCGCCCTGCTCACGCGGCACCTCGCGACCCGCGACGCCCATGACCTCAGCTCTGCGATCGACAGGCTCGAGGAAGCCCGCCGGGCGGTGGAGCAGGAGCTCGGCAGTCCGTTCGCGGCACAGGTGCTGCAGTCGCTCGCCACCGCCTACCGCGTCCGCGGCGACGTGGACCGGGCCGTGACCGTTGGGCTTGCCGCGCTGCGCGAGCACGCGGGGGACGTGCTGCTGCAGGACAACGACGACCACGCGCTGCGCGCCGCCCGGCGGATCACCAGCGATGCGGGCGAGATGGGCCGGTGGTTCCTCGGGCACGGCCGTGCCGAGGCGGCGGTCGAGGCGCTCGAGCTCGGCCGCGGCACCGTGCTCTACGCCGCTACCTCGGGGATACCGCTGGCGGAGGTGCTGGCCGAGAGCGGCCACGATGACCTGGCGGCCGAATGGGCTGCGGAGATGTCGCGCGCCGCGGGGACAGAATCCGGTCGGGCCAGCGACCTGCGTTACCGGATCATGCGGGCCATCGAGGGCTCCGCCGCGGAGGCCAGGCTGCTCTCGCCGCCCTCGGTCAGGCAGATCGGCGCGGCGCTCGCCGAGTGCGGCGCCGACGCGCTTGTCTATCTGCTGCCCAGGGGCGACGATGGGCCGGGCGTGGCGGTGCTCGTCGACGCGGACTGCGGGGTGCGGCCGCTCTTGCTGCCGGGCCTGTACGCCGGCCCGGGCAGCCCGGCGGACGCGTGCCTGCGGGCCCGGCGGGCCGCCGACGCCGCCGCACGGGACCTGGCCGCGGGGCGCCCTGCCGACGGCGGCGCGGCCGAGGCCTGGCGGCACGCGCTCGGCGAGCAGTGCGATTGGGCCTGGCGGGTCGCGATCGGACCCGTGCTCGACGCGGTCGGCGCCCGTAGCCGTGGCTCCCGCCGCATCGTGCTCGTGCCGGGCGACAGCCTGGGCCTGGTCGCCTGGCACGCGGCCCGGCAGCAGGCCGCAGGTGGCTACAGGTACGCGGCCCAGGAGGCGGTCTTCTCCTACGCCTCGTCGGCGCGCCAGTTCGTTGAGGCGGCCCGGCGGCAGCCCCGGCCCTGGGCGCAGGCGCCGGTGCTTGTCTCCGACGCGCGGACCTCACTGTACGAGACCGCGATGGGTATCAGTTACCTGCGCACCGCGTACTACCCCGCGGCCAGGGTCTTCGGGTTCGCCAGGGCGGTGAGCGACGACCCGGACCCGGCGCCGGGCGCGGACGCCGCCACCGCAGCGGACGTGCTCGGCGCGCTGCCGCACGGGGACGATCGCGGCGCGTCGCTGCTGCACTTCGGCTGCCACGGGCAGGCGCGGGTTCCCGTGCTGTCCTCGTGGCTGGACCTGGGCGGCGACGAACGCGTCGCCGTGGCGGACATCCTGCGGCGCACCAGGCACCGGAATCGGGCGGCCAGCGGCGGGCTCGTCGTGCTCGCTTCCTGCCTGACCGACGTGGCCGAGGCCGACTACGACGAGGCTGTCACGCTCGCCACGGCCTTCCTCAGCACCGGGACATGCGGCGTGGTCGCTGCCCGCTGGAGCGTGGCGGCCAGCCATACCGGCTTGTTCATGGCAGCCTTCCACCGCTACCTGAACGGGAGCTACCGGCACCCGGCGCAGGCGCTGCGCTCCGCCCAGCTCTGGATGCTCGACCCAGGCCGGGCGGTGCCCCCGGGCATGCCGACGGTGCTCGCAGAGGAAGTAAGCCCGGACCTCGCCGACCCAGCGGCGTGGGCTGGCTTTGGCTATCAGGGCCGGTAACGGCCGCCGACGATACCCGTGAGGTGAGGTGACATGACTACCGGAATCGACCTCGGGACCACGCACTCCTGCGTCGCGCGTATCGACGAGGCAGGCAGGCCGGTCATCATCAAGAGCGCCATGGGCGAGGACACCACGCCGTCGGTGGTGTACTTCGAGTCGCCGCGGAACGTGGTCGTGGGAAGGGCGGCGAAGAACGCCGCACTGCTCGCGCCCGAGTTGGTGGCGCGGCTGGTCAAGCGGGACATGGGCAGGAAGAAGGAGTACACGTTCCACGGCGAGCGGCACACACCGGAGACTGTGTCCGCGCTGATCCTGCGGGAACTGGCCCGCGCCGCGCAGGAGCATACCGGCGAGGCGGTGCACGACGTCGTGATCACCGTACCGGCCTACTTCGGGGTGGCCGAGCGCGAGGCGACGCGGCGGGCCGGGCAGATCGCCGGCCTGAACGTGGTCGACGTGCTTGCCGAGCCGGTCGCTGCGGCACTGCACTACCAGGCGGCAGGCGGCGGGGCCGGGGAAGGGTCCGGGGCGGGAGTCCGGCACATCCTGGTGTACGACCTCGGCGGCGGCACGTTCGACACCACTGTGATCCGGCTGGAGGGCGGCGACATCACGGTGGTGTGCACCGATGGCGACGACCGTCTCGGCGGCGCGGACTGGGACGACGCGATCGCCGGCTACCTGCTCGGCGAGTTCGAAGCGAAGCACGCCGGGCTCAGTCCTCGCGAGGACCCGCAGTTCATGCAGGACGTCCTCATCGCCGCCGAGCAGCTCAAGAAGGACCTGAGCGTGACCGAGGCCCGGCGGCACGCGATGCGGTTCGGCGGGGCGGTCAGCCAGGTGGAGCTGACCAGGAGCCGGCTGGAGGAGCTCGGTGCCGACCTGCTCGAGCGGACCGCCGAGGTGACCGAGCGGACGATCGCGACGGCGCGGGCCAGAGGGGCGGCGCGTTTCGACGACGTGCTGCTCGTCGGCGGCATGACGAGGATGCCCGCGGTCCCTGCGATGCTGAAGGAACGGTTCGGCCTGGACGCGCGCCGCTTCGACCCCGATCTGGCGGTGGCGAAGGGGGCCGCGCTGTTCGCCTTGATGCACAAGGTCCGCCCGCAGGACGGTCCGCCTGGCGATGCAACCGACGTGGCCGCCCGGACCGGCCTGACCGTGACCCAGGTGGAGAGGCTGGCCAGCACGCGGGTGGCGACGGTTGTACCGCGCGGGTTCGGGGTCAAGGGGATCGACGGCCGCGATCCGCTTGCCATCAGCGATCCGGTCAACGCCAGGCAGATCATCATGCACCTGCTGCCCGCCAATACCCCGTTGCCCGCCGACACCGGCGCTTACACGTTCCACACCGCCATGGAGAACCAGCGGATGGTCGGGATCGAGGTGTGGGAGCAGTCCGGGGCGGTGGAGTCGGAGGATCTCGCCGACAACAGGAAGGTCGGCGAGGGCCTGCTCAAGCACCTGCCGCCGCGGCTGCCCGCGCAGACGCCCATCGAGGTCACCTTCATGATGTCGGCGACCGGCCTGCTCACGGTGCACGCGCGGGAACCGGCCTCCGGCAGCGATCTGCGTTTCGAGCTGCAGATCGGCGACCTGGACCAGGCCGGGCTCGACCAGGCGCGCAGGTCGGTCGCGCGCTACCAGGTGAGCGGGTAAGCGATGGCCATCGAACACGCCATGGTGGCCTTGCAGGAGCACTGGGACGACGTGATCGAGATGCTCGGGCCGGAGCGGAGCCGCCGGCTGCGCGACCTGATCGAGGGCCTCGGCGGCGCCGACCAGGCGCGGGTGGTGGCCCGGATGGCCGGCCTGCTGGTCGAGGGGCTGCCGTCCGGGCACCCGGTGCGGCGCGCGCTGACCCAGGGCACTCTGCTGGTGCCCGGCACCATGGACTTGACCGCGCTCAGCACGCCGCTGCAGGCCCTGGCGGCGGTGTGGCCGGATGCGGGCCCTGCGGCGGGGCCGGACGCGGACCTGGCGGCGGGGCCGGACGCGGACCTGGCGGCGGGGCCGGACGCGGACCTCACGCCGGACGCACTGCTGCGGAGCGTCGCGGAACGGCTGCTCCGGGCGCCCGCGCTTGGCGAGGACCAGGTGGCGGGCCGCGGCGGTAATCCGGCCGATCCCGATCTGATCAGGCTGGACCGGCCGGACGGCGCGGCGCAGTGGCCAGCCTTCCAGTTCGCCCCCGGCGGCGGGCCCTGGCCGGTGGTACGCGAGATCAACCAGATACTCGACGCCGCACGCTACCCCCTTGGCGCGGCGGACTGGTGGCTGAGCAGGAACGGCTGGCTCGACGAGGTGCCGAGCGAACTGATCGGCGTCGCCGACGACCGTCTCGTCCGCGCCGCGCGCGCGATCCGGTCGGAGGTGTGAGGTGCCCTCCTACACTCCTCCGGCGCGCTTCGACGGAACCCCCAACAGCTACCGGCTCGGCCGGGGCAGGCGCCTGTGGCGGGTGTACTGCCGCAAGCGCGAGGCCCGGGCGTTCCGGACCATACCGTCGGATCAGGTGTTCGGCGGGGCGCGTTTCGACGCCACCCCGGCCGACCCGTACCCGTTCTGCTACGCGGCCCTGGACCCGGTGACCGCGATCGCCGAGACCATGTTCCGCGACCTGCACCCCGACGAGCGCGGCGTGCGCCTACTGACCAGCCAGGCGCGGGAGGAACGGCGGATATCCGTGCTCACGCTGACCATGGATCTGGACCTGGTCAGCCTGATCGATGGCCAGGATCTGGCTGCGATCGGGCAAGACGCGTGGCTGGTCACCGCGCCCGCCGCCGAATACGCCCAGACCAGGGGCTGGGGACACTGGCTACGCGCGCAGGCTGGCTGGGCGCACGGCTTTACCTGGTCCTCGCTGCGCAACCCGGGCAACCTGGCCATCGTCTTGTTCGGCGACCGTCTCGAGAAGTCCTTCGGGCCTGACTATGAGCTCGAGGTGTTCGACGACAGGCCCGAACTTGCGATCGACCTCGACGATCCCGGGCGCCATGACTGGCTGGCCGGAATGCTCGCACCGTACCGGGTGGCACTGGAGCGGCCCACGTCGGGCGGCGAGCCCTGGTGGCGATCATCGCAGCGGAATTTATCGGAGATTTCCGGATTTTATCCGGAACATATGTGCTGACCATGGGAGTAACTGCGCACGGCCCGAGATAGCGCAAAAATGCACCTTATGGGTAAACGACCGGGGCGGCTGCGGCGTCTACCTGTGCGAGAAGGCTGTGCAACAGGAATGGGCGAGCGGCCGCCTTCCGGCCGCGGCGGTGGGGGTAATTGTGGTAGTGCTGGATATTCTGCTGTTTCTGGCATTCGTCGCGCTGCCGGTCGCGGCGCTATGCATGCAGACCATTCCGATGCGGCTTACCGGTGTCACTTTCCACGACACCGACTTGCCGCACGCCTGGGAGTTGGTCATCGCGTATGCGGAGGGGACCTTCGAGCAGCGCTTCGGATACCCGACAGGGTATTTCGCGGTGGAGGAGAAGCGCACGCAGCGGCCCACCCGGGTCCTGATGCGGGAGCTGCAGCCGGCCGGAGCGGTGACCGACGGGTGCTCGATGCAGCTCGGCGCGTTCAGCCTGAGCGGCCTTGACGAGGGCTGCGGGGCGGGCTGCCTGATGTTCTGCCTGGTCGCCGCCATCGCGGCCCCGTTCTGGGGGATCTCCATCCTGGACCGCTTCTTCAGGTTCATGCTGCGCTCCCGGGTGGACGTCCAGCTGCAGGCGGCCGGCCCGGACTCGGTGGCCTCATTCGCCTTCTACGGCCCTGGCGGGTACTCGCTGCGCCGCCGGTACGCCCAGGTCTTCGCGAAGCCGGCGCTGCCGCCGGAGCTGAGCGCCGAGCCCGCGGCTGCGCCGATCGCCGGACCGGGGGCCCCCGTGTCCCCCGTGTCCCCCGTGGCCCCCGCGGGACCGGCGGCCTCTGCCGGCCCCGTGGCCCCCGCGGGACCGGCGGCCTCTGCCGGCCCCGCGGCGCCCGAGCAGCGGTACGCGCCGCGGCACTCGCCGAGGCACGCGTCGTGACCGGGCAGCAGACCAGGGACGACTACGGCGTCGACGGGCCAGACGAGATCGCGATCGCCATGCTCGAGCGGCTCGCCGATGAGCAGGGCAGGCTCCGCCAGGACTTCGAGCGGCTCGCGGCGGCGGTGACACCGCTGCTCACCAAGCAGTACCGCGACACCGAGGCACGGGTCCGGGTGCTCGAGACACGGCTGCGCAACAGGCAGGAGCGGCCGCTGATCATCCGGATGGCGAGCCTGCTTGCCGACGTCCGGCGGATCGAGTCGGCCGATGACGTCAGGATCCACGTCGAAGAGACCATGCTCGACGCGCTCACCAGCGCCGGGTACCAGGAAATGGGCTGCGAGGGAGACCAGTTCGACCCGGACTTCCACGAGCCGCTGGCCGGGTCCGTCGGGCAGGCAGGCGTGATCACCAGGGTGCACGGCCGCGGCCTGGCCTGCCACGGCGACGTGATCATCAAGGCCAGGGTGGACGTCGGGCCCGCGGCCGCGGCAGAACCCGAGCAAGGAGAACATGCGACATGACAAGCACGATGCAAGTGGTGGGCATCGACCTGGGCACGACCAACTCGGTGGTCGCGTTCGTCGACGAGGCCGGCGAGGCGCACGCCATCGCCGGGCGGGACGGTGAGCGGATCGTGCCGTCGGTGGTGTGGTTCCCGCAGGACGACGAGACCCGGGTCGAGGTCGGCGACCTCGGCAGGAGCCAGGCCGTGATCGACCCCGAGCACGTCGCGATGCTGTTCAAGCGGGGCATGGGCAAGGCGACGTTCCTCGACACCAAGAAGCCGTTCGTGGTCCGCGGCAAGGAGTGGCGGCCTGAGGAGCTGTCCAGCCTGGTGCTGAAGAAGATGGTGCAGATCGCCTCGGACCATCTCGGGCATCAGGTGACCGACGTGGTGATCACGGTCCCGGCCTACTTCGGCGAGGCGGAGCGATCGGCCACCAGGCAGGCGGGCGAGATGATCGGCCTGACGGTGCACGCGCTGCCGGCCGAGCCGATGGCCGCCGCGGTCGCGCACGGCCTGGACGGGAACACGCACACGCGCAGGTTCCTCGTCTTCGACCTCGGCGGCGGCACCTTCGACGTGACCATCCTTGAGCGGCACGGCGACGGGCAGCTCGAGGCCATCGCCCACCACGGCGACCGCCGCCTCGGCGGCGCCGACTTCGACCGGCTGATCGTGGCCAGGATGGCGGACGCGGCCATGCGCGGCCACGGCGTGGTGCTCGACGCGGATGCCGTGGACCTGGCCGAGGCCTACGCTAAGGCCGAGCAGCTCAAGAAGGAGCTGAGCAGTCGGGAGCGCGCGCAGGCGGCGCTGATCGTCGGCGGGCGGCGGATGACGTTCGAGCTCACCAGGGCCGAGTTCGCCGGGATGCTT
>Ga0070762_10000084_pt1 | contig 29621 bp, 31 predicted proteins | sample HubBroMetageREF2_FD_66726 | JGI IMG/M metagenome (GOLD analysis project Ga0070762, IMG submission 66726) | Reference soil microbial communities from the Hubbard Brook experimental Forest, New Hampshire, USA - Hubbard Brook CCASE Soil... | ecosystem: Environmental > Terrestrial > Soil >...
GCGATTCAGTGCAGATCCCACGTGGGTGCCCTTGCCGCGAAGCTTCCGGGAGCAGGCAGCGCGAAGTCCCAACGCCGTGCTCTTGGAGACCTCGCGCTTTGGCGCGGCAAACCGGCACAGTTATCTTCTCTTGAGTCCTACTCGTCGCATCGTTGCCGACCGGCTCGAGGACATTCCGAGACTTTTCCGCGAGATTGAAATAGCGCTGGATCAAGGTCTGTGGGTGGCGGGTTTCCTTTCCTACGAGTGCGGCTATCATTTCGAACGAGTCCCGGACGTCACAGTGCCAAAACAGCTGGCTTGGTTTGGCGCATACGAACAAGTCAAAATCTTCGATCATCTTCGCGGCCCCCAGGACCGCGAACAGGCAACGGATCCCGATGAAAGCGCATCTGCCGCTAGGTGCGAGGCGATTGCAGAAAGCATAGAGCTCGAGATCTCGAAAGAATCCTACGTTGCCGCAATCGCAAGGATCAAAGAGCAGCTCGCGGCGGGAAATACGTACCAGGTGAACTTCACCGACAGACTGGCATTCAATTCGCCGCTCTCTCCCGCAGAGGTGTTCTCGAGCCTGTCAGCACAGCAACATGTGGCTTATAGCGCCTTCCTCAATATCGAAGGCCAATCAATCGTCTCCCTCTCTCCGGAGCTTTTTTTCGAAACCCAAGGCGATCGCATCGTGACCCGACCGATGAAGGGCACCATGCCGCGCGGTCTCGATTTGGCCGACGACGAGCGCATGGCCAATCTGCTTCGGAACGACGAAAAAAACCGCAGCGAGCACGTGATGATAGTGGATCTGCTGCGCAATGATCTCGGCCGGATCTGCCGCTCAGGCAGCGTCGAGGTCAAAGACCCGTTTTCCGTCGAGCGCTATGACACGCTTCATCAAATGACATCCACGGTGGTCGGCCACCTCCACCCGGGAATGGCGTTCTACGATATCTTCCGCGGCCTGTTCCCAAGCGGTTCGATAACGGGCGCGCCGAAGCATCGAACGATGCAAATCATTCACGAGCTCGAACGGCGGTGTCGAGGGGTTTATACCGGCGCCATCGGTTTCATTCGCCCAAATCGCTCATCGGTATTCAACGTGGCCATCCGAACTCTCGTCATGCAACACGGCGAGGTAGCCATGGGCGTCGGCGGGGGAATAGTCGCCGATTCGAAGCCCGAGGACGAATATCGAGAATGTCTCTTAAAGGCCTCCTTTCTCACCCGTCGAATTGAACCGTTTCAGTTGATCGAAACCATGCTTTGGGATGGCGAGTTCAGGCTGCTGAGTTTACATCTCGATCGTATGGAATCATCGGCTCTCTATTTCGGGTTTCCCTTCGACCGCCCGCGGATCACCTCGACTCTATTCGACTTATGCAAGTGCACCACGTTCGACCGCGGCAGCCGATATCGAATTCGACTGACTTTGGCGGCAAGCGGCCAAGAAGCGACCGAGGTCTCCCACTGCCCGCATGAACCTGCCAACATTAATGTTTGGCTGACTGACGAGCGCATCTCATCGAGCGACCCATTCCGACGGCACAAGACCACGCGGCGGGACCCCTATGACAGACTCTACAAAAAGGCTCGCGAATACGGCTTCGATGAGGTGATATTCGCCAATGAAAATGGCGATATTACGGAAGGCGCCATCAGCAATATCTTTATCGAGAAAACGGGGAAAATGTTGACCCCACCGGTCGCGAGTGGTCTTCTGCCAGGCGTCCTGCGTCGCCACATTTTGGAGACGCGCGATGGTTCGCAAGAAGCGGTGCTGAAGGTGGAGGACCTTAAATCAGCCGATGGCATCTATCTATGCAGTTCGCTCAGAGGATTGCGTCGGGTGACGTCTTTCTCGACGACGCTCGATGAGTGAGTTGCATCGCGAACCAAAAGGCCCTGTGCCGCCCCGCTAGCGCCGATCCCGCACGCGAACTGCCTTGCCGGCCGAGCGCGGCAGGGAGCCGCAAGCCGCGATGTGAATTTGCGCGGAGATGCCTATCAGATCCTTGAGCCTCGCGGCCAAAAGCGCCGCCTCGGCAGCATGGGCCGCACTGCCAAGCTCCGCACGCGCCTCCACCACAATTCGAATTTCGTCGAGGCGATTCGGCCGGGTAATTTCAATTTCGTAGTGCGGCGCCAGTCCGGCACAGCGCAAAATCATCTCTTCGATTTGCGAAGGGAACACATTGACGCCGCGGATGATGAGCATGTCATCCGCGCGGCCGCTGATCTTGGCCATGCGGCGCATCGCAGTGACGCTTCCTGGCAGCAGCCTGGTCAAGTCGCGCGTGCGGTAACGGATCACCGGCATCGCTTCCTTGGTCAGCGAGGTGAACACCAATTCACCTTCCTCGCCGTCAGCGACACGCTCGCCGCTGCGAGGATCGACGATCTCGGGAAGAAAGTGATCTTCCCAGATCGTCGGGCCGTCCTTGGTCGCCGCGAATTCCTGCGCGACGCCCGGCCCCATCACCTCCGACAAGCCGTAAATATCACAGGCGTCAATACGAAACGCACTTTCGATTTCCGCGCGCATGCCTTCGCCCCAAGGTTCGGCCCCGAACAGGCCCACCTTTAAGTTGGTCGAGCGCGGGTCCACGCCCTGACGCCTGAACTCATCGAGAATGGCGAGCATGTAGCTCGGCGTCACCATGATGATCTCGGGCGCGAAATCACGGATCAGCTGGACTTGCCTTTCAGTCTGTCCCCCCGACATGGGAATGACTGTGCATCCCGCCGCTTCAGCGCCGTAGTGCGCGCCCAGTCCGCCGGTAAACAATCCATAGCCATAGGCGATGTGCACTTTCATTCCGGCGCGGCCGCCCGCCGCTCGGATCGATCGCGCCACGAGACCACTCCAACTCTTCAAATCGTTCTGAGTGTAGCCGACCACGGTAGGTTTGCCGGTAGTGCCGGAGGAGGCGTGAATTCGGGCCACGCGTTCCATCGGAACGCAGAAAAATCCGAACGGATACGCCTCTCTTAAGTCCGCCTTGCCCGTGAACGGAAACCTCGCGAGGTCATCGAGCGAGCGCAGGTCCTCAGGACGCACACCGGCCGCGTCGAATTTTCGCCGGTAATTCGCATTGTTCGCGTAGGCGTGACGCAGAGTCGCCTGCAGACGCCCGAGCTGCAGGGACTCCAATTCCGCGCGCGTGGCGCTCAAGACCGGCTCGGCGCCAGCCATGGCTTGAACGCCCGTCACGCTAGTCACGCTCGCCACTCCCGTCAGGACTCTTTCGGCGCGTCGAAGTTCGGTCGGCGCTTTCCGCGCGCGGCGGCGATCCCCTCGCGCACATCCTTGAGCCGGAAGCCTAAAAATTCGAGCGCTAGGGAGGTATCAAAGCTCGGTCCCGCCAAGCGCAACCAGTTGTTGAGTGCATGCTTGGTCCAGCGCATAGCGGTCGCGCTGCCGGCGCTCAACGTACGGGCGATCTCGAAGGCGGTATCGATGACCATTGCATCAGGCGCAACCACGGAAACGAGCCCGATGCGTTCCGCTTCGATGCCCGACAAGGATTTGTTGGTCAGCAAATGGTAGCGCGCCTTGGCCAGTCCGCACAGCAGCGGCCAGATGATGACGGCGTGATCGCCCGCGGCGACGCCGAGCTTGGTGTGCCCATCGAGAATTCGCGCGTTATCCGCCGCTACCGACACATCCGCGAGCAGGGCGATGGCGAGTCCCGCGCCCACCGCGCTGCCGCGGATCGCCGACACCACGGGCTTGGAGCAATTGATCAGGTTGTAGACCAAGTCGCTGGCTTCCTTCCACACCCGGATCAACGTGGCCTCATCGTCGATCATCCGATCGATCATGTCGAAGTCGCCGCCGGAGGAAAAGTTCGCGCCTTCGCCGCGGATCACCACCACGCGCACGGCCTCATCGATGTCGACGCTGCGCCAAACCTGCGCAAGATCCCGATGCATGTCCTCGGTGGCCGCATTCAGGCGGCCCTGATTGGACATCACCAGCTCGAGAATGCCCGGCTCCTCGCCAAAGAATTGCAGACTGGGAAATTCCCGGGCATAGCGCGAAAGATCGATGGGCACTGTCAGCTCCCCACCGAATCGGGAACCGCATGAATGCTGACCATGGTCAACACAAAGTACGACGCCACAGTCTCGCCGTTTTGGTTGGTGATTTCCGTGTCCCAGGCCACTTCGCCCCATCCCTTGTCGGCGCGCAGGCTCTTGCGCGCGCAGGTGAGTCTGACCTTGATTCGATCGCCGGGTTTTACCGGCTTCACGAAGCGCAGCTCATCGAGGCCGTAATTGCCAAGTACCGGACCGTAGTCAGGATCGACGAACAGCCCCGCGGCCGCCGATATCAGAAAGTACCCGTGCGCGACCCGGCCGCCGAACAGGGGATTGCGCGCCGCCTCTGTGTCGCTCATGTGCGCATAGAAATTGTCGCCCGTGAGGGCAGCGAACTGCTCGATGTCCGCAACCGTCACCTCGCGTTCAGCCGATTTCAGCGTGTCGCCCAACTTCAGCTCATTGAAGGGAATGCGGAACGGATGCCGCCCCGGATCGAGTTGCCGGCTGCCCCGCACCCAGCGCCCGCTGATGGCGGTGATGGTATCGGGCGAGCCTTGCACCGCGGTGCGCTGCATGTAGTGCAGCACGCCGCGAATGCCACCCATCTCTTCGCCGCCGCCGGCGCGGCCCGGGCCGCCGTGAATCAGCGGCGCCAGCGGCGAACCGTGCCCCGTGGATTCCTTTGCGCATGTCTGATTCACCACCAGAATTCGGCCGTGATACGGCGCCAGTCCGAGGACAATCTGGGCGGCGAGGGCGTCATCACCGGTAAATACCGAAGCGGCGAGACTGCCGGCGCTGCGCCGCGCAAGCGTGATCGCCTCCGCCGTACCCTTGTACGGCAGCACGGTGGCCACCGGTCCAAAGGCTTCCACTTCATGGATGGCGCGCGCGCCCTTGATGTCATTGCAGAGCAGGAGCAACGGCGGCACGAAAGCGCCGTGCTCGCGGTCGGCGCCCTTCACCTCGAAGCGGCCCAGATCGCCCACCACCAGTTCGGCCTCCCGATGCAATTCCTCGACACGCTCCAATACATCGGTGCGTTGTTCCTGGCTCACCAGCGGGCCCATGCGCACGCCCTCGACGCGTGGATCGCCGACGATGATCTTTTGCAGCGCCGCCTGCAGCGCCGCGACGACGTCGCCGCTCACGGCCGCCGGCACCAGGGCCTTGCGAATGGCGGTGCACTTCTGTCCGGTCTTGACCGTCATTTCGCGCACAACCTCTTTGATGAAGAGATCGAACTCCGGCGTTCCCGGTCTGGCATCTTGCCCCAAGATGCTGGAATTGAGCGAGTCGGTTTCCGCGATGAAGGGCACGGCATGGCGCACGATCGCCGAGTGCGTGCGCAGGCGCTCCGCGGTGTGCGCCGATCCGGTAAAGGAAACCGCGTCCTGGCAATTCAAGTGCTGGAACAGGTCTCCCAGGCTCCCGCACACCAGCTGCAGTGCGCCTTCCGGTAAAATTTTCGAATCAATGATGCGGCGGACCACGAGTTCAGTGAGGTACGCGGTCGCGGTCGCGGGTTTGACGATGGCCGGCATCCCGGCGAGCAAGGTCGGGGCCAGTTTTTCCAGCATTCCCCAGACCGGAAAATTGAAGGCGTTGATGTGGATAGCCGCACCCTCGCGCGACACATAGAGATGCTGACCGACGAAGGTTCCGCCCTTGGACAAGACCTCGACATCGCCATCCACATAGACGTGGGAATTCGGCAGTTCTCGTGAGCCTTTGCCGGCGAAGGCGAACACGGTGCCGATTCCACCGTCGATGTCGATCAGTGCGTCGTTCTTGGTCGCGCCGGTGCGATAGGAGAGCGCGTAGAACTCTTCTTTGAGTTCGGACAGTTTTTTGGCGAGCGCTCTGAGCATCGTGGCGCGTTGATGGAAGGTGAGTTCGCGCAGCGCAGGACCCCCCACATCGCGCGAAAATTCGAGGGCGGCGGCGAAATCAATGCCGCTCGAGGTCGCCAGCGCGATGAGCTCGCCGGTGGTGGCATCGCGCATGGCGATGCCTTCACCGTCGCCGCTCTGCCAGTGTCCGCAGACATAACTCTGTAGATTCATGAAATGGTCCCGTTGGGTGTGGGGGGACGCAGGCGCGCACTGCGCCCGCGGAAAAGCGCAACCGACTCACCCGAGCTCTTGGTGACGCGCACATCGTAAATCCCATGACGTGCACTGCGCGAGACTTCAGTGGCGAGCGCGGTCAAGCGTTCGCCGGCGGGCGTCGGCGCCAGAAATTCTATGCTGGCGCCGGCCGCAACCATCGGCTCGCCACGGGAGTTGCAAGCAAACGCAAAGGCGCTGTCGGCCAGCGTAAAAATAACCCCGCCGTGACACAGGCCATGGCCATTGACCATCTCCGGACGCACCGTCATGCAGACGCGCACGCTGCCTGGCGCGACGTCGAGGATTTCGAGACCTAAACTCTGCGAGGCGCGATCGGTGCGATACATGGATTGAACCGCGGAGCGCGCTAGCTCAAGCGCGCTGGCGGAACCCGGCATTGTTTCTTTGCCGGTCAAGCCCGGCGCAGTTTCCCGCGACACACTAGCGGCCGGTGAAGCGCGGCGAGCGCTTCTCGGTGAAGGCCGCGACACCCTCGGCGTAGTCGCTCGAGCGGCCCAGCTCGCGCTGCACGTCACGCTCGACATCGAGCTGCTCCTTGAAGCTGTTTTGCCAGCTGCGCCGCAGAGCGCTTTTCGTGGCCGCGAGCCCGCGCGTGGGCGCCACGGCAAATTGACGCGCCATGGCATCGACCGTGCCGGCAAGCTCCGCGTCCTCGACGCATTGCCAGATCAACCCCCAGGCGGCGGCCTGCTCGGCGGGCAGTTTGTTGCCCAACAAGGTCAACCCCATGGCGCGGGCATCGCCGACCAGCCGCGGCAAGAACCACGTGCCGCCGGAATCGGGAATCAAGCCGAGTTTGGAGAAGGCTTGCACGAAATTCGCGCTGCGGGCCGCGATGACGATATCGCAGGCCAGCGCAATGTTGGCCCCCGCGCCGGCGGCGACGCCGTTGACCGCCGCGATGACCGGCATCGCCAAATTGTGCAGCGACAGCACCAGCGGGTTGTAGCGGTTTTCCAACGATTCGCCGAGGTCGACGCCTTGCGAGCCGGGCGCGACCGCGCGATCACCCAGGTCCTGTCCGGCGCAAAAGCCGCGGCCGGCGCCGGTGAGCACCAGGACGCGTGCGCCGCTCTCCGGAATGCTCGACAACGCCTGGCGAACTTCGCCGTGCATTTGCGTGTTGAAACTGTTGAGCTTGTCGGGCCGGTTCAATGTCAGACGAGCGATGCCGCTGTCCACCTCGAACAAAATGGTCTCGTATGACATGCTTTCCCCTCAAGTCCTAAGTGAGCAACTATTTCTGGTCGTAGCTGATTTCAAGCGTGGGCGTGGTGGGCCGCGCCTGACAGCACAGCACGAAGCCTGCGTCGGTCTCCCAGCGCTCCAACGCAATATTATGCGTCATGACCGCGGCGCCCTCGGTGATTCTAGCGCGGCAGGTCGCGCAGATCCCGGAGCGGCAGGAGAAGGGCAGTTCGAGCCCGGCCCGTTCCGCCGCGTCGAGCACCGACGGATCGCCCGGCGCCATGGGGAAGCTGCGGCGCCGACCGTCCATGGTCACCGTGATGGTTGCCAAGACTTCCTCGGGCGCGGTCGCGTCGACCTGTTTCGTGAGTATCTCGAGCGGCCGCGAATTCGCGGTCGCGAAGCGCTCGAAGCGAATGGGCGCGTTGCCGTTCAATGCCTTGATGGCATTTCGCACCTCATCGACCATGTCGCCAGGGCCGCAGATCAAGTACTCATCCGCGCTGGAAATCTCCTGCAGCTGCTGCGCCAGCTCGGCGACCTTCTTGGCGTCAATGCGTCCGTTCAAGAGTTCAGTGTGCTGAGGCTCGCGGCTCATGACAAAGTGCAGCGACAGCCGATCCATGTAGCGATTCTTCAGGGCCAGGGTTTCCTCCAGAAACATGGTGCGCGAAATGCTGCGATTGCCGTAAATCAGCGTGAAGTGGCTGCGCGGCTCCCGCGCCAGGATGTCCGTCGCGAGCGACATGATGGGCGTGATGCCGCTGCCTGCGGCAAACGCCACATAAGAGAATTGGCGCGCAGGATCGATTGTCGTACGAAACCGTCCCATGGGGGTACCGACATCGAGAAGATCCCCGGGCCGAAGATTCGCGGCCAGATCGCCGGACATCAGGCCGCCGGTTTGCCTCCGAATACCCAGTTTGAGCGCGCTGCCGCCTGGCGCTGTGACGATGGAATAAGTACGGCGTTCGTCGCGATCGTTGATGATCCGGCGCACCGTGACGTACTGGCCCGCATGATGCGCAAAGGTCTCGCGCAGTGCCGCAGGGACCTCCACCGTCACGCAGGTCGCATCCTCGGCGGCGCGCTCGACCGCGGTCACTTTCAGCGGATGGAAACTTAAGGCCGCCATGTCAAATGCACTTGAAGTATTCGAAAGGTTCGAGACAGGCGCGGCAGCGGTGCAGGGCCTTGCACGGCGTCGAGCCGAACTCGCTCACCATTTCCGTGTCGAGCGATTGGCAGCGCGGACACGCCAGCGGACGAGTCCCGCGCAGCACGTCGCGCATGTTCGATACGCTCTGATCCGGCGGAACGATGCCGTACTCGAGCAGCTTGCGCCGCCCGTCGGCGCTGATCCAATCGCTGCTCCAAGCGGGCGAGAGCACGGTGGTCACCTTGAAATCGCCCACGGAGCCCTGCCGCAGCGCATCCTGCACCGAGCGGCGAATTACTTCCGTCGCCGGACATCCCACATAGGTAGGCGAGAGCCCTATTTCAAGTTGTCCATCGGATCCCACCTCGACAAAACGCACTAACCCCAAGTCAACGATGCTCAGGGCAGGGATTTCAGGATCTTCCACGGACGCAAGCAGCGGCCAAGCCGCCGCGACACGCGCCGCTGGTTCGCTCACCGCCGCCACGCCTGCCGCTGCCGTTCGTTCATCGCCGCGTAAACTCACGGCACTCACCAGCGCGCGTCCGGATATGTGCGTTGCAGATATTGCATCTCGGCGAGGATGTAGCCCAGATGCTCGCTGTGCTGACCGCGCTTGCCATGCCAGGCATGCGGGCGATCCGCGGGCCGCTTCAAGGTCGCCTCATTCAGGATCGCATCGATGCGCACGCTCCACGCGGCATGAACCTCGGAAAGTTGCGGTGCGACACCGATGTCGGCCATCTGACGATCCAAATCGTCCGCCGCGAACAGTTCCACGGTGTAGGGCCACAGCAAATCAAGCGCGGACTGCGCGCGTGCATGACTCTCCGCAGTTCCGTCGCCGAGGCGCACCAGCCAGTCGCTGCTGTAACGCAGGTGGTAGCGAACTTCCTTCACCGACTTGGCGGCGATCGCTGCCAAACGCTCATCGCGCGATCCCGCCATGCGCTCGTAGAGTTCGAGCTGAAATGCGTCGATCAATACCTGTCGGACAATGGTTTGGCCAAAATCGCCGTTCGGTTGCTCCGCCAGGATCGCGTTGAAATACGCGCCCTGCTCGCGCAGATAGGCGAGTTTGTCTTCGTCGCGGCCGCGCCCTTCGATCTCGCCGGCGTAGGTGAGCAGCAGCCGCGCTTGCCCGATCAAGTCGAGCGCGATATTGGCGAGACCCAAGTCCTCTTCCAGCGCCGGAGAATGGCCCACCCATTCACCCAAGCGCTGTCCCAGCACCAAGCTCAAATCACCGAGCCGCAGGACGTAGCGAAATAGCGCGTCCGAGTCGACCTTGGACGCATGCGCGCTCATAGGGTTTTAACCTCGTCGGGGATTTCATAGAAGGTGGGATGACGGTAGATCTTGTCGCGCGCCGGTTCGAACAAGGAATCGGTTTCCGCAGGATCGGACGCCACGATGGCGCTGGACGGCACCACCCAGATGCTCACGCCCTCTTGCCGGCGCGTATATAAATCGCGCGCATGATCGATGGCCATGCGCGCATCGGAGGCGTGCAAACTGCCCACGTGCTTGTGATCGAGGCCGCCGCGAGCGCGGACGAACACTTCATAAAGAGGCCACTGGCGTTTATCTTCCATATGCGTGCTCCTTAAACCGTTGCCGCATGCTTCGCCGCAGCCGCGCTGAGCTTTGCGGCGTCGCCGCCGTGCTTCGCCGCATAGGCGCTGGCCGCTTCGCGCACCCACGCTCCGGACGCATGCGCATTGCGGCGTGCAGCGATGCGCTCCGCATTGCACGGGCCGTTGCCTTTGAGCACCTGGTCGAACTCGGTCCAGTCGATGGGCCCGAACTCGTGCTGTTGCTTGGACTCATTCCAGCTAAGCTGCGGGTCAGGCACGGTCAGGCCTAGGAATTTGGCCTGCGGTACGGTGAAATCGACGAACTTCTGCCGCAGTTCGTCATTCGAGAAACGCTTGATCTTCCAGCGCTGCGAGTCGCCCGTATGGGTCGAATTGGCATCCGAGGGACCGAACATCATGAGCGCCGGCCACCACCAGCGATTCAGCGCCTCTTGCGCCATGCGCTTTTGCTCCGCGGTGCCCTGCGCCAGGTGCAGCATCAGGTCGTAGCCTTGGCGCTGATGGAAGCTTTCTTCGCGGCAGACCCGCACCATGGCGCGCGCATAGGGACCGTATGAGCAGCGGCACAGCGGAATCTGATTCATGATGGCGGCGCCGTCCACCAACCAGCCGATGGCGCCGACGTCGGCCCACGTCGGCGTCGGATAGTTGAAGATGCTCGAGTACTTGGCCTTGCCCGAGAGCAGCTGTTCGACCAGTTGATCGCGGCTCACGCCGAGGGTCTCAGCGGCACTGTAGAGGTAAGCGCCGTGACCGCCCTCGTCCTGCACCTTGGCAATCAAGATCGACTTGCGTTTCAGGGTCGGCGCACGCGTGATCCAGTTTCCTTCGGGCAACATGCCGACGATTTCGGAATGCGCGTGTTGAGAAATCTGTCGGATCAGGGTGTTGCGATAGCGGACCGGCATCCAGTCCTTGGGCTCGATCTTCTCCTCCGCGTCAACGCGGGCTAAAAAGCGCTGCTCGAGTGCGCTTTCATCCAGCTGCGCCGCGGTTTCCGCGCTCTGCGTATCCAAAGCCTGCGTGTACATGCCCAACCCCCGGGAAGTTCAGCCAGTGCGGTCATTGTGATACAAAAAATATGGAAATGCAAAGATTTATGTGTCATAAAGGCGGCACCTTAGGAAAGCGAAATGGCCAAGAACGCCCGCCCCACCCCCATCGCCCTCACTGCCGGCGCCGAGCTGGTGGCTCGATTTCGCCGACAGCGCCCGTTGCGCGGCGGTTCGCTCATCGTCACGCTATTCGGCGATTCCATCATGCCGCGCGGCGGCACCATCGCTTTGGGCAGCTTGATTGATCTCGCGGCGCCCTTTGGACTGAATGAACGTCTGGTGCGTACCGCCACCGCGCGACTGGCGCACGACGGTTGGCTGGAAGGACACCGCGCGGGCAAGCTCAGCGAATATCGTCTGTCGAAGCATGGTCGTGCCCGCTTCGCCGAGGCGACCAAGCGCATTTACAGTGAACCCGATACGCTGTGGTCGGGCCGCTGGACGGTGCTCGTCGTGCCGCCGATGCGGGCCGCCGAGCGGAACGAGATTCGCGAAGAATTGGTGTGGCGCGGATTCGGCGAGATTTCCGCCAATGTATTCGTGCACCCGGAGTTGGATCCGCAGGCCTTGCGCTCGCAGCGCGATTCGGCCGGACTGCTCTCGAAAGTCGTGGCATTCGAGGCATCGCTCGCGGGCGAGGATGCTCCGCAACGCTTGGTCGATTTGGGATGGGACCTGGAAGATCTAGGGTTGCGATACCAGCGTTTCGTCGCTCGCTTCGCGCAGGTGCTGGCGGAACTCAAAGATCCTCGCGACATCGAGCCCAAAGACTGCTTTCTGGTGCGCACGCTGCTGATCCACGAATATCGCCGCCTGCATTTGCGCGACCCCTTGTTGCCGGCACAGCTGCTGCGGCCCAATTGGCCCGGCGCGCAAGCGGCGGTACTCTGCCGCGATATTTACGCGCGGGTCTTCGCCCCGTCGGAAGCCCATCTGTCGCGCGTCGCGTCCCGCCTCGCGGGCGCGCTGCCGGCCGCGGACCCTTTAGTCCTGCAGCGCTTCGGCGGCATCGGGCCACTGCTCCAACGTCTTGACGACAAGGCCTAAAAAGGCGTTCGCCTGGAATGCATCCAGCGCTCGATGATCGATGGTCAGGGTGAGATAGCACATGGAGCGCACCGCAATGGACTCGCCGCCGTCGACGTCGATGACGCAAACACGGCGCTGCACTTTACCGACCCCGAGGATGGCCACCTGCGGCTGATTGATGACAATGGGCGCGGCGAGCAGGCTGCCGCCGACGCCGTGATTGGAGATGGTGAAGGTGCCCCCGCGCACATCCTGCGTCGTGAGCTTTCCGGTACGCGCCCCTTCGACCGCCTGCTGCAGGCGTTGCGCGATCTCGAACAAGCTCAGCTGTTGCGCGCGGTGGATCACCGGAACGATCAGTCCCTTGTCGCCCAAGGCCGTGCCCACGCCGATGTTCACATCGCCGTGCAACTCCATGGCGTCTTGACGAAAGGTGGCGTTGACCTCGGGATGCACGCGCAACGCCCGAACACAGGCGCTGATGAAGTAGACGGTCAAAGTGAGTCGTGCGCCGCGCGACTCATAACTCTTGGCATGCAAGGCGCGATGCTTCAGCACGCGGGTTAAGTCCGCTTCGAATAAAGTCGTGACGTGCGGCGCGTCCGCCAAACTGCGCGTCATGTGCTCCGCCACTCTGCGCCGCATGGCGGTGTGCGGAACGAGCGTGTTCGCGGCGGCAGACATGTCCTCGGTTTGCGCAGCACGCGCAGTTTGCGAGGGGCGCGCGACCTCCGCGACATGCCGCGTCACATCCTGCGCAGTGACACGGCCATTGCGGCCGGTGCCGTTGATGGCGCCCGGCGCGATGTCATGCTCCTGCAGCAGCCGCCTGACCGAGGGACTCAGTAATTCCGAATCCGCACGATTACTTGCGGCCGCGCGCTGGGTTTCGATTTTCGCCGCAGCCCCGGGTGCCTTGGTCTCTGCGGTGAGCGTCGCTTCGCCCGGCAATCTCAATCGCGCCAGCACCTCGTCCGGGCTGACTTCAGCGCTTTCCAGTTTCAGGACTTCGATCAACGTGCCACTGGCCGGCGCGGGCACTTCGACGGTGACCTTGTCTGTTTCCAGTTCCACCAGCGGCTCGTCCTTGACGACCAAGTCGCCGACGGCTTTGCACCACTTGAGAATCGTGGCCCGGGTTCCTTCCTCGTTCGCGGGGGCCAGCACGTCCTTGATGCCGCTCATCTCAGATTTCGGCGAGGTTGATGATCGCGCGCGTGATGGTCTCGATGCCGGGCAGCACGGCATCGAGCAGCACTGGATTATGCGGACTCGGAACATCCGGCATGGCCAGACGCTCGATGGGCGCGTCGAGATCGAAGAAAGTCTCTTTAGCGAGCACCGCCGCGATTTCCGCGCCGAATCCGGCGGTCATCGTGTCCTCGTGAACAATGAGGCAGCGGCGCGTCTTGCGTACCGATGCCAGCGTAGCCTCGCGATCCCACGGCGACAGCGTGCGTAGGTCGAGCAGGTCCGCCGATCTGCCGCTGGTGTCGATCGCCTGCTCGCAGCGCTCCACCATTGCGCCCCACGTGACGACGGTCAGTTCGCCGCCCTCGCGCAACAAGCTGGCCTTGCCGAACGGCACGACGAATTCATCGCCCGGGTAGGGGCGGCGCGCCCAGCCGCCATCGAGCAGCGAGCGGTGTTCGAAGAATATCGTTGGGTCGTTGCCGCGCAAGGCGCTTCGCAGCAACCCCACCGCGTCCTGCGCGTTCGAGGGCATGGCCAGACGCCAGCCAACGCCATGCAGCCACTGCACTTCGTTCGATTGGCTGTGCCAGGGATCGCCGCACTTGAAGAATCCACCGGGAATGCGCACCACCATCGGCGCCGCAAATCGATTCACGGTTCTCCAGCGCATCGTGCCGCAGTCATTCAACTGCTCAGCGGCAGGATCGGCGTACTTCCGGAACTGAATTTCAGGTACCGGCATGAGCCCGGCAGCGGCCATGCCGACCGCGCGGCCGATGATGCCTTCCTCGGACAGACTGGTGTCGAACACCCGCTCGACGCCGAAGCGTTCTTGTAGTCCCAATGTCGCCGCATGCACGCCGCCCTTGCGGCCCACGTCTTCGCCGAAAACCAACATGCGCGGATTGACCGCCAGCTCATGCTCCAACGTGCGGCGTACCGCGGTGACCAAGTTGATACGCGGACCTTGCGGCTCGGCACGCTCGGTCCCCGTCGCAGGCTCGACGCCGGCGCCGCGCAGGCCGCCTTGCCGCTGCAGATCGAGCGAACCGTCCGCGCGAGTTTCGGAAAAGACATAGCGCTGAATGCCCTTAGGATCGGGTGCCGCACGCCGCTCCACATCGACCAGGGTCTGCGCGACCAGGGCGCGAGCTTCAGAAACCTCCAAATCCCAATCGGCTTGGGGGAGGGTGTGGGGGACCAGCTGCTCGCGCAGTTTGCTCAAAGGATCACGAGCTTTTTCCGCGGCGATCTCCTCGGCGGATTTGTAGGTCTGGGTGTCCTGGCCCGAGTGGCCGGAGAGACGTGGCACCACGAGCCTGATCAGCGCCGGACCCTCGCCGGACCGAACGCCGGCGACCGCGTCTTCGATCAGCGCCGCGGCGGCGAGCGGATCGGAGCCATCGCCATCGAGGATGCGCAGTCCACGAAAGCTCGCCAGATTGCGCGCGATGTTGCCGCCGGGTGTTTGCTGCTGCGAACTCACGGAAATTCCATAGCCGTTGTCTTCAATGAAGAACAGGAACGGCAATCGCTCGGTGGTTACGATATTGAGCGCCGACCAAAATCCATTGGTCGCCGTCGATGCTTCTCCGCCGTGCGCGACGGCGATGCTGCCGCGACACGACTGCTCGCCGAGCGATTCTGAGCGATAGCGCAGCGCCTGAGCCCAGCCGACCGCCGGAGTGTATTGCGCGCCGACGCCGCCGCACACCGGCAGCACGCAGGGACCGACTTTGCGCGGCATGTTGAATACGACCCCGATGTCGCGCCCGTCGCTCATGCCGCCCGCGCGCATCATGGTCGATGCCAGCGCCTCTTCGACGGGTAGTCCAAGGCCGAGCAACAGCGGGCGAGAACGGTAGTAAGCGCCGACCCCATCCTGCGTCCCGGTGAGCTGCGTGCTCAGCAACACTTGGGTGACATCGTGACCGCGCGCGGAAAATTGATAGAGAACTTTGCGCTCCTTGAGGAGCGTGGATTCTTCGAGATCATCCAATGCACGCGAGATCGCCACCTGCCGCAATACGCGACGCCAATCGATAGCGCCGAGTTTGGGCGCCCGCTGGACCGGCATGGGATTCGCAACCATGGACTACAGGCTAATCCAGGTCTATACACAAAAATCGCCAAAAAGACCCCATAAGTAGCCGTATATTAGTGATAATCGCTAATTCAGAGAGGATCCGTGGGTGAAACATGAAGTTTGATCGTTTCGACGCAAAAATACTCGACGCACTGCAGCGCGATGGGCGCCTGTCTGTGGTAGACCTCGCCGAATTGGTCGGTCTGTCGCCCACGCCCTGTGCGCGGCGCATCAAGGCGTTGGAATCCGAAGGCGCTATCGAGGGCTACGCCGCCATCCTCAACCCGGCGCGCGTGGGACTGGCGGTGCTCGCCATCGTGCAAGTCAAGTTGACCGAACACACCGACGAGACCGTGGCGCGGTTCGAGCGCGAAATTCAGCTCATGAATGAGGTCACGAAGTGCCTGGCCATGACCGGCAGCTACGACTTCATCCTGGAAGTCTATGGCAAGGATTTGGAGGCGCTAAGCAACGTCGTGCTGAAGAAACTCATTCGGGTGCCCAATGTTCGCGACCTGCAGTCGAGTGTGGTGCTCGAGACGATCAAGCGCACCGTGCGAATTCCGCTCGCGCATCTGCAAACCTAGCCCGGTAGCGGATGAAGCTTCAGAAAGGCGGCTGTGGCGTCGCGGGCACGTGCTGCGACTTCAGATGATTTCGGTCGCTTGGCGACACCGAGCAGCAGGCTGACCATCAAATTGCCCCACAGCAATCCGCCAAACTGTTCGGCAAGTTCGGCAGGGCGGCCGACGAGAAGTCCAGACCCTTCAGCCCCGGCCATGATTTGCCGCAAGGCGGCACGACTCGCCTCGCGCCCGATGGAATCGAGCGCTTGCGCTACCTCCGGCGCGTGTACCGCCTCCGCGATCGCCAGTCGAAATACCGCGATGACCGCCGGATCCGTTATCTCGCGCACGAGCTGCGCCCCAAAGGATGCCAGTACGCGCGCGAGGCTCTCCCGATCGTGTGGCACGGGAAAGTCGGCGGGCACTTTCAGTCGCCCGGCACGCGCGCTGATGCATGTGACGAGCATTTCCTGCTTGTTGCCCACCAGCGCGTACAGCTCTCGTTTTGAAACGCGCGCGCGCGTTGCAATCTCGAGCGTGCTGGTCGCCGCATAGCCACTCTCCATGAACGCCGCGAAGGCTGCATCGAGGATGCGCGAGCGCACCGCGGTTTCGTCGCTTTCTTTACGCTCCTTCGTCAGCGCTGCCCTAATCATCAAGCGGTCACCCTTGACAGTTGGTACTGCATAGTACCACACTCATGGCGGTACCAATGGGTACCATATCGCTCACAGACCCGTGCAGCGCGCTCATTTCTCAATAACGAGGAGAGACTCATGTTGCCGCAACTCTGCTTTTTCGCGAGCGTTGCCTTTTCCTTCATCGCGTGGGGAATCGTCGCGAAGCGCTACATCTGGCCGAAACTGCGCCTGCTGCAACGGACCGAAGCGCTGCGGCCGATTCTCATCCTGCACAGCTTCCGCTTTATCGGCCTGGCCTTCCTGGTCCCAGGCGTCGTGTCGCCCGATCTGCCGTCTGCTTTCGCGCATGCCGACGCCTATGGGGACATCGTTGCCGCAACACTCGCGTTGCTTTCGCTGGCATCGCTGTCGCGCGGTGTTGGCGTGGTCATCGCATGGATCTGGAACCTTTGGGGCTCAGCCGATCTGTTGAATGCGTTCTACCAAGGCGCCCATGTCAGCCTCATGCCGGGTCAGCTCGGCGCCGCCTACTTTCTTCCGACTCTCGTGGTACCGCTTTTGTTGATCACGCACGGGCTCGCCTTCAGGATCCTACTGCAACAGGCGCAGCGATCGCCGGTGTTATGATTGTTCGATCGATTTGCCTACGGGAGAAAAAATGCTGCGGACACTATTTTCAGCGACGATCCTGGCCGGCGCGCTCGCCGGAAGTGCGATGGCGCAGGCGCAATCGGCGGACACCGCCTGTGCTCTGCCTGCGGAAGCCAAGGGCATCCCCGCCGCGATCGATGCGGCGATTACCGGGCCCGCGGACAAAGATCGTGCCTGCATGAAGGCGCTGTTCATACCCGAAGCGCGCCTCATCGTCGTTGCAATGGGCGCGGACGGGGCACCGAGCTACACAATCCTGACCTTGGACGATTGGATTGCCCGCGTCAAAGCCCGCGGCCATGCCTTGCTGGAAGAAAAGCAACTGAAATTTCACATCCAGAATTACGGCAACATCGTGCACCTATGGAGCACGTATGCGCTGCACAGCGACGGCAAGCAAGTCGCGCGCGGCATCAACAGTATTCAAGCGATCAAAGAGGCCGGCGGCTGGCGCGTGCTGGGCATCATGTGGCAGGCCGAGTCAGCCACCGCCCCGCTGCCCAAAGAATTTCTACCCTGACGCGTGCGAGCCAACAGCAGCGAGCCGGCACGGGCCGGTTCGCTGCTCCTGAAGCTCGCAGGTTATTCCTTTACAGACTGAGCGGCAGCCTTTGCATTTGCCTTGGCCGCGCCGTAGTCGGCCTCCGCCTGGTCCTTGCAGGATTTTTGAGCGTCGCCACCCAGCGATAGACAATTCGCCAGTGCGACTTTTCGATCGCCGTCCGCTTTGGCGACCGCCAGATCGTACGCGTCCTTGGCCGCCGCATTGTTGAAGGCGATCAGCTTGTCATCCACTTTGTCCGCAGCCTTGTTTAGATCCTTTTCAGCCGCCTTCTCGCTATTGGCCACTTCGGTCGCGGCTTTCTGTTCAGCCGCCGCGACATCCTTGGCGACGGTGTCCGGAGACTTGGCGCTATCGCAGCCGGCGGCCAACAACACGGCCGCTGCAATTGCCGACACTAGAAGCGTACGCATAACGATCCCCTTTATTTAATTGTGAATGCGCACAGTCTAACACCACGCCGCTCAGGGCACTCTTTGACAAGCGCGGCGCCCAAGGCCAACCTTTGCGGACTGTAGGGCGGAGAAAAAGAATGCGCTTGAAGATAAAACACCTGAGCTGGGCCGTTCTCGCCTGGACCTGGCTGGCACCAAGCGCGCCGGCCACGACTTCAACGGCCGTCCAGGAACAGAATTGGAACGTCGCCGGTTTAAACGGGCCGGCCGATATCGTCATCGATCATTGGGGCATCGCGCACATCTTCGCCGCGAACATTCACGATGCCTTTTTCCTGCAGGGTTATAACGCCGCACGGGACCGCCTCTGGCAGATCGATTTATGGCGCAAGCGCGGCCTTGGACTGCTGGCGAAGTCCTTAGGTCCGGCATACATTGACCAGGACCGCGCGGCGCGCCTGTTCCTCTATCGCGGCGACATGGAGAAGGAGTGGGCCGCGTATGCCCCGGATTCGCGTCAGTGGGTCACGGCCTTCGTTGACGGCGTGAACGCTTATGTCGCGCAAGTGCAGAGCGGCGCGCGGCCGCTGCCGGTCGAATTCAAGCTCACCGACAGCCGGCCCGAGACGTGGAGCGCCGAGGATGTGCTTCGCATCCGCAGCCACGCGCTGGTATCCAATGTCACTTCGGAAGTCGCGCGCGCCCGCGTCGTGTGCGCGGGCGGACTCAAGGCCGACGAGTTGCGCCGCAAGATCGAGCCGCTGGGCCACAAAGTCACGATACCGCCGGGCCTCAATCCTTGCGATGTGCCGGCCGATGTGCTCAAGGATTATTTGTTGGCGACCAAGCAAGTGGATTTTCGTGCGCTCACCGCAACCGCGCAGCACGCCGACCTCTCTGCCGAGCGTCAGCTGGCGGCGGCGCTCGACACGCAGTCTACGGAAGGCTCCAACAACTGGGTGATTGCACCCTCGCGCACCGCGACCGGCCGCCCGATTCTCGCCAACGACCCGCATCGCCAGCTTGGGAGCCCGTCGCTACGCTACATCGTGGCATTGAATGCGCCGGGTCTTAACATCATTGGCGCAGGCGAACCCGCGTTGCCGGGAATCTCCCTCGGACACAACGACGATATTGCCTTCGGCATCACGATCTTCGCGATCGATCAAGAAGATCTTTACGTCTATGAGCTGAGTAAGAGCAACCCTGACGCCTATCGTTACCAGTCGGGCTGGGAAAAAATGCAAATCGTGCGCGAGACCATTGACGTGAAAGGCGGCGCCGCGCGCGAAGTCGAGTTGCGCTTCACGCGACATGGCCCGGTGCTTAGCTTAGACGCGGCGAATCATCGCGCCTTTGCCATGCGCACCGTGTGGAACGAGTCCGGCCTCGCGGGTTATTTCGGTTCCTCGCGCCTGCTCATGGCGAAGAACTGGAATGACTTCAAGGTTGCCACCAACGCCTGGGGCGCGCCGCCGCTTAACATCGTCTATGCGGACACTCAGGGGAATATCGGCTGGGCCGCGTCGGGCCGCGCACCTATCCGCAAGAACTGGGATGGTCTCCTGCCGGTGCCGGGCGATGGCCGCTACGAATGGGCGGGCTTTCACGGCAAGGATGTGCTGCCCTCGCTCCTGAATCCCGAGCAAGGCTATTTCGGGACCGCGAACGAGATGAACCTGCCTTCGGGTTATCCGAATGAGCGGAACAGAATTGCGTTCGAGTGGACCGACCGCTCGCGCATCGATCGAATCAACGAGTTGTTGGCTACCAAGACAAAAATGACGCTCGCCGACTCGATGGCGATCCAGACCGACGCGGTGAGCGCGCAGTCGCGGCGCGCGGTGGCATTGCTTGCTTCGCTGTCCTCGCCAGATGCCGCGCTGACGCAGGCGCTGAAGCTGCTCGAGGGGTGGAATCACGAGGAGAGCACCGGCAGCGCGGCGGCGGCGATCTACGAGGTGTGGGCGACGAAACACTTGGGCAAGACGACGGTCGCGAAAGCGGCGCCCGAAGCGGCACGCCTGATCGACAATGGGCAGCTTCAGGCAGTGATCGAATATCTTGAACATCCTGACGGCGCGCTGGGCGCCGATCCTGCGGCGGCGCGCGATGCCATTCTTCTGGAGAGCTTGAAGAGCGCACTGGCGGAACTCAATCAACGGTTGGGCCCCGACATGACGACGTGGAGTTGGGGCCGGCTGCATCGCGCGACCTTCGAGCCGGCGGTCGCCGTCTTGGCCGACCCGGAGTTGCGCGCGCAGATGTCGGTCGGGCCGCTGCAAACGCCGGGCTCCTCTTCGACGCCGCGCGCGCAGGCTTACAGGCCCAGCGATTTCTCGGTGATCGCCGGCGCTTCGGTGCGCCTGGTGATGGACGTGGGTGCGTGGGACAATTCGGTTGCCATGAACACGCCGGGACAGTCGGATGATCCGTTGAGCGCGCACTATCGGGATCTGTTTCCAATGTGGGCTCAAGGATCGTACGTCCCCTTGAGATTCAGCCGCGCCGCGGTCGATGGCGACGCCGAGGATGTGATTCACCTATCGTCCGGCCGCTGAGGATGCGCGCATGAAAAAGCTCAAGCACGAATCGGAGTTGTTCAAGGCGGCGTTGCAGGCGGGCGTTCAATATGCCGAAGGGCGTAAGGCGGTGGAATTCGAAGCCACCGATTCCGCGAGCCTCAAGGCTCTTTACGTGTATCGCTTGCTGGTGCACGACAAGGTGATTGCGCCGATGCCGGAGGATCAGGTCAGTGAGAAAACCATCCGGCACCGGCTCGCAACTTGGTATGCGCACCAACTACCCAAGGGGCATCCGCTGACCGAGTGACGACACCCAGCCCCGGGTATCACGCTGCTCGGGTAGAAACGCGTCTCTTTAGAGTTTTTGCCGCATGTTGCTCCACACGACTTGCGCGACGCCTACCAGTGCGAGGATCGCGCCATAAATGGTCCAATGGTAGTTGCCCACCATGAAGCCGACCCGAAACGCCAGGTTGAGGCCCTGCAGCATCCACGCCGTCCCCATTAAAATCATTGCCACGCCGGCCAAGCTACTGACGATCCGCATAACGACATTGAATATCGGTCCCATTCTTTAGGCTCCCTGTGAATCCTGGCTCGCGTCCGCTGACCTTGAGTATTCCACTTCGGTGGCAGCCCAGGTTGAATTAATTGTCCCTGATCGAGCATCTACGCCGCTGAATGGTCAATTTCTAGACATTACGACATCATGATGTCACAATGTCTACATGAATGTTGATCCCACTTCGCAACTTCCGCTACACGCTCAGGTGGAGGAGGCACTGCGCAGGAGCTTCGCGGATGGCGTCCTACCTCCGGGCTCGCGCCTGCCCGCCGAGGATCAGTTGGTCGAACGTTACGCCGTCAGCCGCACGACGATCCGCACGGCAATCCAAAGTTTAGTGGCGCGCGGCCTGGTCGAGATCCGGCGCGGCAAGGGCACTTACGTCACGAAACCGACCATCACTCAGGAACTGACCGAACTCACTGGGTTCGTCGAGGACATGCAGGCGCTCGGACGCGAACCCTCTGCGCGCGTCTTGGATCGGCGCCTCGTAGCAGCCAGTGAAACCGTGGCGCGTCAGCTCTCGCTGCAGCGAGGCGCGACGGTGGCACGAATTCAGCGTGTTCGTTTGGCCGACGGAATCCCGCTGTCATTCGACGAAACCTACCTGCCGCAAGAACTGGGGGAGAAGATCATGGCCGATGATCTGGAGAATCAGCCGATCTTTTCGTTGCTGGAACAGAAATACGCCACGCCTTTGCTCGAGGCAGAGTATCGGCTCGCGGCCGTCGCCTCGCATGGCACGGTGGCGCGCGCGCTTGGAATGGAGGCGGGCAGTCCGATTTTCTTGATCGAGCGCACCAGTTTTTCAGCAAATCGCCGCCCGGTGGACTACGAGCGGCTGTATTACCGAGGTGATCACATCCGCTTTGTCACACGCTTGGCGCGCCGCGCGCCCTCAGGCGTGCGAGCGCAAGGCTAGTGCCGATCGGCCTTGAATTGTGGTTGTTCGCGGTGGCGCTCGGCACCAGCATGCTCGGTGGGGTGCTGGGCATGGCCAGCGGAATTTTCATCGTGCCGGTTCTGACCATGTTCGGCCGCGTCGATATTCACACCGCGATTGGCGCAAGCCTTGTTTCGGTGATCGCCTGTTCGTGCGGAAGCGCCGCACCGTTCCTGAAGGAGCGACTGACCAACATTCGTTTGGCGATTTTGCTCGAAACCGCCACTACTTCCGGCGCGCTGTGCGGCGTGTTCTTGGCCGGATTGGTCCCCACCCATTATTTGTACCTGCTTTTCGCAGTGATTCTGTTGCTCTCCGCGCAGCAGATGCTGGCGCGGCGCGAAGATTCGGAAGGTTCCTCATCCATACAGCGCCTGCCGTTGGGGATGACACTGATGTACGGCGCCGGACTGATTTCGGCTCTGCTCGGCATCGGCAGCGGAGTGCTGAAAATCCCGGCCATGGACACAGCGCTGCGGCTGCCCATCAAAGTCTCCTCGGCAACCTCCAATTTCATGATCGGCGTCACGGCCGCGGCCAGTGCCGCCGCGTATTTCGCGCGCGGCGAAATCGTCACTTCGGTGGCAGCGCCCATCGCGTTGGGGTCGGTCGCCGGGGCGGTGCTCGGTGCGCACATCCTCATGAACGTGCCCAACGAGAAGTTGCGCCTGATGTTCATCGGCATCTTAGGTCTTCTCGCGGCGCAAATGCTGTTGGCTGCCTTCGGCATCAATCTCATCGGGCCAAGGTCTTGAACGCCAAGGCGGCCTTGTCCGGCCAATTCGAAAACCTGCTCGCGAAGCTGCTGCATTATGGGACGCTCGCCGCCTCAGGCATCATCGCGTTGGGACTCGCGCTCAGCGTTGCAGCGGGTCCGTTGGGAATGGGCGTCGCTACCGCCGGCATCGCGCTTTTCATCCTGCTTCCGGCGTTGCGCGTCGCCGTCATGCTGGTTTTCTTTTTGCGGGCCCGTGACTACCGCTACGGCGCCATCGCCGCATTGGTGCTGCTCATCATTTCAATCAGCTTTTTCGTCGGCACGCGTTAGGCATAGAGATAATTCATCGGCAATCCAAGCCGAACACAGGATTGCACCGCCGGGCTCGATGGCAAAACGATCCGGTCCGCGCCCGCGCCCGCCCATTTCACCAGCCGGCGCTCGTGTGCGCGCAACCCGTAATGTTCTGACAGGCCTAAGACTTCGCGCAGCCACTCGGGGATCAGCTCCACCGCTGCGCGCAGCAGCATGGGCTGCATCCACCGCAGCGGCGGTGGGAAGGCGGCGGTCTCGCGCATGATCTGCAGGAATTCGAAAATGATGGCAGACGGGGCGAGCCAGGAACGCATCGACTCAAACAGCGCCTGCATTTCTTGAAGCGAGTGCGGGGAATCAATGGCGCCATAAAGCCGCGAAACGGGCGCGCCCTCGCGATAAAAGTCGTTGAAATTCTGCGCGCTCAATGGCTGAACGTACTGGTTGTAGGCCGCGGCGAACCCAAAAGCCGCCGTGGCATGAACCCAGGTGAGCAGGCGCGAATCGTTGGCCGAGTAACGAATGCCCGCGGCAGTGGTTCCTTGAACCGATGCATGCATGCGCACGACGCGCGCGATCATGAGTTCGGCAACGCTGCGTGCGCCATAGACACTGATCATGGCCGCTAAGCCGGTGCGCTTCAGACGATTCAAGGGGTCTTTGCGAAAGGAAGAGTGCTCCCAGACGCCGGCGCGGACCGCAGGCTCCGCCAGCTCGAGAATGACTGCCGCGGTGCCGCCAATGAACAGAGCGATGGGATTCTTGAAGACGCGCCACGATACCGAATCCGCGGACACCAAAGCTTCCTCGCGCAACGGCCGAGCGAAATCGCTGTCGCGCTGGGACGCTCCGCCCAGCAAAGCGTCAACCGCGCCGTTCAGATAGCGCTGCAATGCACCAGGCAGACGAATAGCGGAAATCATGCAATACAGTATACGTCCGCGCGAGTTCAGGCGAGCGAGCGGCCGATGCTCCGCAAGATGTCGCCGTATCCGCCGCGCCGAACGTTGAGCGCCGCGATGGCCTCTCGCACTCGCGCGCTGAGCAGCGCGGCGAGTTCATCTGCGTGCCGATAGCGGCGCATGGATGGAGCCACGGCGGCGCCAGATGTGGTGGCCGGATGCAAATATATCTCGGTCACACCGCGCGGTAGCCGCGTCAAAATCGCCAGCAATTGCTCCTCATCCATCGAACCGCTGCTGGCGATTCCGAACACGCTGTCATTGTGGAATATGCCTGCGACGCGCAATCGATGCCTCATGAGCATAAGCCAGGGCGTGAGCAGCGTGCCGGCGGCGGCATCCCAATACCCGGTGCGCGCCGCAAACCAGAACGGCTCATCCGGCACCCGCATGGCGCGCGCGCCGAATTCGCGCGCGACGCGAATCAGAATACCGAGAATCGTGGGATGCAAATGAAAATGCTTGTGTGCGTTGACGTGATCGAGAGGCAGTCCGGTGCGCGCAAATGCCAGGAACTGGGCGCGGATCTCGGCTTCGAGCTGCTTGCGAGCGGCGGCACTCGCAAAATATCGTACGCCTCGGAAAAACATATCCTCGCCGATGCGTCCCTCGGCGTCTGCGATGCTGGGGATTTGCCGATGCGGCAGCGACGATAATCCATCTGCGAGGACGATGTGCAAACCGACGCGAAGATTCGGCAGGCGTCGGGCCCGCCGCACCGCATCGGCCGCCGCAGGTCCTGCCACCATCAGGCTGGCTGCGGTGAGAATCCCGCCGCGGCTCGCCTGCTCGACGGCTTCGTTGACGGTTTGGTGCAGGCCGAAATCATCAGCGGTGACGATCAAATGCCGCTGCATCAACCCTCGATCGGTTGGACGTCGCCGTCTCGGCGCACTTCATAGTGATTGTTGCCCCACTGCACCCGCCGCGTGGCGAAACTCCAGATCCAAAGACCGAAGTGCAGCAGATCGCGAAATGGCACCAGCAGCAGCACGGCTTTCGATGCGCCGGGCCGGCGCGCGTTGAAGTGAATCAGCGTAGTCGCCAGGGCCGTCGCGGAGAAAATTGCCGCGGCCGGCGCGGCGCCCTGAGTGAGCAGCAGCTGCAAGGCTGTGACCGGCAGGCCAAGCGTGACGACGGAAAAAATGTATCCATAGGGACTTAAGCTGCGTATCGTGCGGCGCCAGCGCAACTCATGTGCGACCAGATCCGCGGCCGTACATTCCTTGACGAGCGTGTCGACCACTACTTCGGACAGGATGGTGCGAAGACCCTGCTGGCGGGTCAATTCTCCCAGCCGATAGTCGTCGGCCAACTGATTTGACACCGAATTGAAACCGCCGATCCTGACCAGCGTCTCGCGCCTGATTCCGATGGTGGCCCCGAAGGCGAAAGATCGGAAACCCATCATGGCGGAGACGCGCACCGACGGCATGAACCAGGCATTAATGTACATCGCTCCCAGCAGAGACCAGATTCCCGGCCGGGCAATGCCTCGATAGCCACAGGTCACGATGCCAACGCCGGCGTCCAGCAGCGGTGGAATGAGCTTGGCGAGATAGTCGCGGTCGACCTTCACATCGCTGTCCGAGATGACCAGGTAGTCATGACGCGCAAGAGCCATCATATTGATGAGATTGTTCACCTTGCGGTTGCTGCCGTGCTCTTTGCGATCCGCCGCCAATACCAAATCGAGATCCGGGAACTCTTTTTGCAGCCGATGGACCACCGCAACTGCGGGGTCTTGCGGATCGCAGACGCCAAAGATCACCTGATAGTGGGGATAAGCCTGCTGGCAAAAGGAGCGCAGACACTCGTAGGTTTCCGGTTCCGCGCCGAACAGGGGCTTCAAGATCGTAACGGGCGGAAACGTCGCGCGATCGCGGGGAATGGCAGACGAGTTACTTCGCGTCGCGAACGCCGTGATCAGGCTGTACGCCATCGACGCCAGTGCAACGGCATAACCAAACCACACCAAACCCAGGCGCGCATCGAATGGCACTTAATCAATCATCCTTTGAAGTTGGATCACGCTATATCCGCCTCGGCTACGAACTGCGCTCCGACAGCGGCGCCTTGGTCGCAGCCGCACCATCGAGAATCACTTGCTCCAGGACCGCGAGGTATTCGAGATAGCGCCTGCGTCCCAAGGCCGTAATTCTGTAGAAAGTCTGCGGCCGATCCCGGTCCGGACCCTTGGCAAGGCTCACCAAGTTGGCCTCCTGCAGAACCTGAAGGTGACGGTTCAGATTGCCGTCCGTCAGCGCGCAGAGCTTTTTCATTTCCGGGAAAGGCAGCCCTTTCGGGTGTGTGACCAGGCAAGTCAGCACGCCTAATCGGGCACGCTCATGAATGACGCGATTCAAGCCATCGTAGGCGAATGGGGAAGCAGCCTGTGATTTTCGGTTAACTCTCTTCAACGGCGTCCTCGAATCCAAAATATAAAACCGCGGCGACGAGCAATTGCCCGACGCCGAACGATATTCCCATACTCCATGGCAGCAACGCATGGTGGCCCGCGGCAACCAACAACGAGACGAGCCCGGCCGCGAGGTACCAGGCCCCAACAGCGAACATTTGCCGTGGCAGGAAACGGCAGGATGCGAACACCCCTAGGCTAAAGATTACGGCCCACAGGCCCGGCAGCATCCAGGAGTCTTGGGGTGCGACGCGCATCAACACCACGGTCAGCAGTAACCCTACGACAATGCACGGCAAGAACTGTTCCACCGCCGCCTGAATCATTTCCAAAGCGAGTCCAGAATGAACTCGCCGCACGCGAAACACGGTCTCCAATGCTGACAGGGAGACGGCTACCGCCGCAGTCGATATCCATACCACCAGAAATAGCCGCAGGTCGTGTTCCGAACTTTGAGCCCAGCGAGCCTGGGCCGCAGCGACTGCCAAGGCGAGCACTCCGCTCGAGGCGACGGAGAGGGGACCATAGCCGCGAAATTGCGTCCCGCGTGCGACCTGGCTTCGAATAGCGTTGATGTCATCCAGCGCCTGTCGCAGTTCTGTCATACGATAAAATCTCGCAGTCCTGTGCAAAAAAGCCCCCGGCACTTGGGATTGCAAAGGAAATGGGCTGCAGTGTCAAGAAATGTAAATAGTACTCTTGCGCTGCAGCAATCGGTGAAAAATAGCCTCGGTTGCCGCCTCTGCGCGTCTGCCGATACTTTGTATCACAAAGTTGGTGATTGCTTCGTTTTGCGCGTTGGTCGTCATCGCTCGCCGGCCACCAGCAGGACGAATGAATCCGGAATCAGCGCGGGCCGCGGATGAGGTTGCTCCGCCGTGGCGGCCGGCGCCGCTCCAAAATCCGCCGTCACGAGATAGACCTTGCCGGTTGTCTCGTCGAGCGCCATGGTGCGCGCGCCGCGCTGCGTCGGCAAGGTCTGAACGACCGTATAACGGTCAGGCGAGTCTTGGCGCACGACCGATAAGGTCCCTTCGCCATTGGAACTGAAAACGAGGCCGCGTTTCTGATCGTACCCGGCGGCATCGGGATGCTCGCCGATCGTTACAAGGGCCGTCTGTTTGCCGCTGACCGCATCGGTGACTGCCATCACCTTGCCGTCGCAGACCGAAAAGAGGCGACGATGCGCCCTGTCGATGGCAAGGCCGGATGGACTGTTGCAACCCGGTAGCGGCCAGGTGCTCTTGACGGTTAGTTTCTGAGTGTCAATCACCACCATCTGCCCCGGGTCGCTTTCGATATTGACGAAAATCTGGCCGCGGCCGTCCTGGGCCGCAAATTCAGGCTTGTCCGGCACGGGGATGGTGGCCACCACCGCGAGGCTCGATGCATCGAGCACGGTCACGTCCTTGGAGGCGCCGTTGAACGTGAACACATGCTTGCCGGAAGGCTCATACAAGATCGCGTCGGGATTTTGCCCCGAGACCTTCGCCTCTTGTATGACCTTCAGCGTATCGAGATCGAACGCCGTCACGGTGTTCGCGCGCCCGTTGCTGGTGAAGCCGCGCTTCAGCGCGGGCGCAAGCGCGATGCCGTGGACGCCTTGAGTATCGGGAATCGATCCGAGCAGCTTGCCGGACTCGACGCTGACGACATCGACGCGGGTGGCGCGGCTGATGAACAGTCGCTTCTTCGCCGAGTCCATCGTCAGGTAATCCCACCCCCCGGTACCGCCGAGTTTCCAGTGCTGCAGCAACTCCATGTTCGGCGCGGCGGCCCCCTCGGCAATAAAAGCGGTGGTCAGTCCCGCGCCAAAGATCAATGTCAGCCAGAACCGCAAGGCCGTTCGCGTCGATAACATCAGAAGCTCCTTATAAACATCAGTCTGCAAGTCAAAGCCTACACGGAGTCGACCACTCTGTGGGGCAAAGCCTGCAACATGGCCGAGAATTTAATAAAAATTCCAAAAAATAAAATAAATCTTGAGCAGCGGCGAATGGCGTTCGCCTAACTGTCACATTGCAAATCTAACCTAAAGGTCATCGACGCCGCCAACGGCATCGCCACGTTGCGATGAGCACGGTGCCGCCGTACTCATCGCATTGGGCGGATTCGCGGCGACAAGACTCCCAAGGACGGGATTCGCCGCAGTTGCGAGCCAGCATCTTGTGAGTGCATAGTCGCCCGATGAGCATCGATTGGCGCTTGTTCGCGCTCGGTTCTGCCTTTTTTGCGGCGTTGACCGCCATTTTCGGCAAGGTCGGCGTGTCCGATATCAACTCGGACCTGGCCACCTTCTATCGAACCATTGTGATATTGGCGGTGAGCGCTTTGCTCGTGTCGGCGCGCCACGAATGGCAGGCCCCCGCTACTTTGTCTTACAAAGGGCTCAGCTACCTGGTGTTGTCCGGTATCGCCACGGGACTCTCGTGGCTGTGTTATTTTCGTGCCCTGCAAATGGCACCTGCTTCCCGAGTCGCGCCCATCGATAAATTCAGCGTTGTGCTGGTGGTGCTTTTCGCGGTATTGATATTAGGTGAGCGGCTGACTTGGAAAGTCGGGATCGGCGCGCTGCTCATCGCGGGCGGCGTCATCCTCACAGCGCTTTAGGAACCGCGACCGCTCGATGAGATTCTCAACGTACTTTCTCGCGGCGCTTCTTTGTGCGCCGATCGCCGTTCACGCGCAGGCAGGTCCACCTTTCTTGACCAATGATCCCGGCACCCCGGGCAACGCCAATTGGGAAATCAACATTGCCGGCGCGCAAACGATCAGCCGAAGCGTCGCGTCTTATCAGGTGCCGCAAATCGACCTGAATTACGGCCTTGGCGATCGAGTGCAACTGACCTACGAAGTTCCCTACGTGGTGCAGACCGCCGA
>Ga0070762_10000086_pt1 | contig 29487 bp, 29 predicted proteins | sample HubBroMetageREF2_FD_66726 | JGI IMG/M metagenome (GOLD analysis project Ga0070762, IMG submission 66726) | Reference soil microbial communities from the Hubbard Brook experimental Forest, New Hampshire, USA - Hubbard Brook CCASE Soil... | ecosystem: Environmental > Terrestrial > Soil >...
GCGCCCGCTTCGAGGCCGGGACCGAGGTCACGCTCGAGGCGATGAAGGCCGTCGGGCTCGGCACGCGCAAGGGCATCCCGGTCAAGGTGCTCGCGCGCGGCGAGCTTGACAAGGGCCTCGTCGTGTACGCCCACGCCTTCAGCGCGACTGCGCGTGAGCGCATCGAGGCTGCCGGCGGCACCTGCACCACCGTCCAGGGCTAGCGCAGCCGCCGCGCCGTGCAGCCGGCCGGTATGGCGTCCCGCTCACCCGCATCCACTAGAATCGGCCGTCCCGGGGACGAGCTCGCGATGGGCTTGCACGCGGCGAACTGAAGCCCATGCTCTCGACCATTCTCAACGCCTTCCAGGTTGCGGACATCCGCAAGAAGATCGCCTTCACCGGGCTGATGCTGCTGATCTACCGGCTTGGCTCGCACGTCCCCGTGCCCGGCGTCAACCTGGCCGCCGTCAACAACATTCAAAAGGCGTTCGGCGGCGCCGGCATCCTCAGCTACCTCAACCTGTTCTCCGGCGGAGGGCTTTCCAAACTCGCCATCTTCGCGCTGGGCATCATGCCCTACATCACCTCCTCCATCATCCTGCAGCTGCTGCAGGTGGCAGTCCCGTCGCTGGAGAAGCTCTCCAAGGAAGGCGAAGTCGGCCAGGCGCGCATCACCCAGTACACGCGCTATCTCACCGTCGGCCTCGCCTTCGCGCAGTCCGTCGGCTACGTCTTCCTGTTCCACACGCTGCAGGCCAAAGCAGGCGAAAACGTCATCACGCACTTCGACCTGCCGCACATCTTCCTGATCGTCATCTGCCTGACAACCGGCTGCGTGCTGCTCATGTGGATCGGCGAGCTCATCACCCAGCGTGGCATCGGCAACGGTATCTCGCTGCTGATCTTCGCGTCGATCGTCTCGCGGCTGCCCACCGGCATCCAAGCCTGGTGGACCACGCAGAACCAGGTCTTCAAGGTGATGATGCCGTTCCTCGTGCTTGCCGTGGTCGCCGGCATCGTGTTCGTCCAAGAAGGCCAGCGGCGCATCCCCGTGCAGTACGCCAAGCGCGTCATCGGCCGCCGCATGTCCGAGGGCGGGCAGACCTACCTGCCGCTGCGCGTGAACATGGCCGGCGTAATCCCCGTGATCTTCGCCGCCAGCATCATGGCCTTCCCGCCTACCGTCGGACAGCTGGTCAAAACGCACTGGGGTCAGTCGCTGTCGGACTTCTTCACGCCCAACGGCTGGCACTACGTCGTCGGTGAGTCGCTGTTCATCATCGTCTTCACCTACTTCTACACCGCCGTCACGTTCAACCCGGTTGACCAAGCGGACAACCTCAAGAAGTACGGCGGCTTCATCCCCGGCGTGCGGCCAGGGCGGCCAACAGCCGAATTCCTCGACCGCATCCTCGCCCGCCTGACGTTCCCCGGCGCGTTGTTCCTCGCGGCCGTCGCTGCGCTGCCAGCAATCCTGATCGCGCGGACGCACCAGAACTTCGAGTTCGGCGGCACCTCAATCCTGATCGTCATCGGCGTGGCGCTGGAAACGATGAAGCAGCTCGAGGCGCAGCTGATGATGCGCAGTTACGAGGGATTCCTCAAGTAGCGCTTCGCCGTCCCCACGCGGCGGCCGCGACTTCGCGGCGGCCGCCGCGTGGGGACGGCTTCGCTTGGCGGGGGGTCGCGGATGGTTGCCCGTGGTTTGTGGTCCTTACGGTGGCAGTCGCACCCCTTTAGCGGATAGGCTGCCTCGGTCTTGTCCGAACTTAATCTGATCCTGCTTGGGCCTCCTGGCGCCGGCAAGGGGACTCAAGCCGATCGCTTGCACGACGACTTCGGGCTGCCCCACATCTCCACCGGCGACATTCTGCGTGCGCAGGTCGCCGACGGGACCGACCTTGGCAAGGAGGCGCAGCGCTACATGGACGCCGGTGAGCTCGTGCCCGATGAGGTGATCGTCGGCATGATCACCCTGCGCGTTGCCGACGGCGACGCCCGCGACGGCTTTCTGCTCGACGGATTCCCACGCAACGAGGCCCAGGCAAACGCGCTCGCGCGGGCGCTGCATGGGCTCGAGCGCAAGCTCACCGGCGCGCTGCTGATCGAGGTTCCCGACGACGATCTCGTGCGACGCCTGGCCGGACGTAGGGTCTGCGTAAAGAACCCAAGCCACATCTACCATGTCGACTTCGACCCGCCCAAGCACGAAGACGTGTGCGACCAGGACGGTGCGCGCCTGATCCAGCGCGACGACGATCGCGAGGAGGTGATCCGTCGGCGTCTGGAGGTCTACCACTCACAGACCGAGCCGCTGATCGCCTACTACGACGACGCCGGGCTGTTGCGCCGCTTCGATGGCAGGCGCAGCGCCGACGAGGTGCACGCGCACATCAGGGCCACGATCGCCACGCTGCGCCTCGAGGAGGGCTTTTAGCGAGCCCGCCCGCCGCGCCCCACCCGCCGAGCTAAGCTCCGGGGGTGATCATCAAGAAGTCGCCGCAAGAGATCGACAAGATGGCGCAGGCCGGGCTGATCCTTGCCGCCACCCTCGATGAGATCGAGCGCAAGATTCGTCCAGGCGTCAGCACCGCAGAGCTCGACAAGCTCGCCGAGCGCTTCATCCGCTCTCGCGGCGCCATCCCCACGTTCAAGGGTTACCGTGGCTTTCCCGGTTCTATCTGCGCCTCGCCCAACGCGATGGTCGTGCACGGCATTCCCGGCGCCTACCGTCTCAAGCGCGGCGACTGCATCTCCGTCGACGTCGGTGTCACGCTCGACGGCTGGGTTGCCGACGCCGCGCGAACGTTCCCTGTCGAGGACGTTGAGCCGAAGGTGCACAGCCTGCTCGCCGCCACCGAGGAGTCGTTGCACGCAGGCGTCGCGCAATGCAAGCACGGAAATCGCATCGGCGATGTCTCCCACGCGATCCAACAGGTGGTCGAGAGCGCCGGCTTCTCGGTCGTACGCTCGCTCGTCGGGCATGGAGTGGGGCGCAGCATGCACGAGGATCCGCAGGTGCCCAACTACGGCAAGCCCGGCAAGGGTCCGCTATTGCAAGAGGGCATGGTGCTCGCCATCGAGCCGATGACCACCGCCGGACGCGCCGGCGTGCGCATCGGCGGGGACGGTTGGGCGATCTATGCCCAGGACGGCTCTGCCGCCGCGCACTTCGAGTTCACCGTCGCAATCACCGCCGCTGGACCCCAGATTCTCACCCCCTGGCACCTTCCCGCCGACTCGCGTCTGCGTGAGCCTGTCGCAGAGGAGATAGCGAGCGCCGGCTGAGGTTGCTACCATCTGGAGTCCTGCCCAGGTGCCAGGCGGTTTTGCCTGTGCCGGGCATGTCCTCGACCCGGTAGCGGCAGCCGCAACGGCAGCCAGAGCCGAGTCGCCGGAACCCAGCCGCCGAAAGGGATCATGAAGGTAAGACCGTCGGTCAAGCCGATGTGCGAGAAATGCAAGATCATCCGCCGCCATGGGGTGGTGCTGGTGATCTGCCAGAACAAGCGTCACAAGCAGCGTCAGGGCTAGCGGTTATGGCACGCATCGCAGGCGTAAACCTGCCCCTGAACAAGCGCTCAGAGATCGGGCTGACCTACATCTACGGGATCGGACGCTCCACGTCCAACAAGGTCCTCGCGCAGGTCGGCGTCAGCCCCGATACCTACATCCGCGATCTCACCGAGGACGAGGTCGCCAAGCTGCGCGACGCGATCGACGAGGGCCTCACAGTCGAGGGCGATCTGCGCCGCGAGCGCGTCAACGACATCAAGCGGTTGCAGGAGATCGGCTCCTATCGCGGCCTGCGCCATCGCCGCGGACTGCCTGTGCGCGGGCAGAAGACCAAGACCAACGCCCGCACCCGAAAGGGTCCCAAGCGCATGCAGGTCGCGGGCAAGAAGAGAGCGGGTAAGAAGTAATGCCTCCAGCGCCCAAACGAGCCCGCGGTCGGCGCAAGCCGAAAAAGAACATCCCCGTAGGCCAAGCCCACATCAAGACTTCGTTCAACAACACCATCGTCTCGCTCACAGACACCGCCGGCAACGTCATCGCATGGGAGTCAGCCGGCGGCGCTGGCTTCAAGGGCTCGCGCAAGTCGACGCCGTTCGCCGCTCAGGTGACCGCCGACGCCGCTGCGCGCAAGGGCCTTGAACAGGGGCTGCAAAAGGTCGAGGTCTACGTCAAGGGCCCCGGCTCTGGTCGTGAGACCGCCATTCGCTCGCTGCAGGCCGCCGGCCTGGAAGTCAGCGGTGTCAAGGACGTCACCCCGCAGGCACACAACGGGTGCCGGCCGAGAAAGCGCAGGCGCGTCTAATGGCTAGAGACACCAGCCCCCAGTGCAAGCAGTGCCGCCGTGAGGGACAGAAGCTGTTCCTCAAGGGCGAGCGCTGCCTGACCGACAAGTGCGGCGTCGAGCGACGCTCATATCCGCCTGGTGAGCACGGACGCGGGCGCATGAAACAGAGCGAGTATCGCGTGCAGCTGCGAGAGAAGCAGAAGGCCAAGCGCTACTACGGCGTGCTCGAGAAGCAGTTTGCCGGCTACTACGAGAAGGCCTCCCGTCAGAGCGGTATCACCGGTGAGAACCTGCTCGCGCTGCTGGAGTGCCGCCTGGACAACGTGCTCGTGCGGCTCGGCTTCGGCGCCTCTCGCCGTCAGGCGCGCCAGCTCATTCGTCACGGTCACTGGACCGTCAATGGCCGGCGGGTGAACATCCCCAGCTACCAGGTGCGACCAGGCGACGTGATCACCATCAAGGCAGACACGCCTGCCACGCAGGTGGTCAGGGACGCCACCGAGCTGACTGGACAGATTCCCGCGTGGCTACAGGCCGATCACGAGTCGCTCACGGCCAAGGTGCTGCGCAAGCCGGAGCGACGCGAGGTCGCCGCGCCGGTGCAGGAGCAGCTCATCGTCGAGCTGTACTCGAAGTAGAAGCAACTTTCCCGCGTCGTGGCCCATCCGGGTGGCGGCGCTTCACAGCTGGCGTCCTCAGCGACGTCGGTGCGAGACCAAAACGACGTTAGGACTTTCATGCTCGACTTCCAAATCCCCCGGATCACAAGCGAGTCGGTGGAGCAGAACCGTGGCACGTTCACGATCGAGCCGCTCGATCGCGGCTTCGGCTACACGTTCGGCAACTCGCTGCGCCGCGTATTGCTCTCCTCCCTCGCAGGCGCCGCCGTCACCAGCGTGCGCATCGAGGGCGTTGCGCACGAGTTCTCCACGATAGGCGGCGTCAAGGAGGACGTCACCGACATCGTGCTCAACCTCAAGGGCGTCGTCTGCCGCATGCACTCCGACGCCAGCGAGGTCGAGGCGCCACTCGTCGTCACCGGGCCGGGTGAGATCACCGCCAAGGACATCGACCTGCCTGCTGGCGTCGAGATCCTCAACCCCGACCTGCACATTGCCACGCTTGAGAAGAAAACCAAACTCGAGCTGTACATGACGATCGGGCGTGGGCGCGGCTACCGGCCCGCCGAGGAGAACAAGTCAGCTGACCAGCCCATCGGCGTGATCCCGATCGACTCCATCTTCTCGCCGGTCAGGCGCGTCGCCTACGCGGTCGAGCAAGCGCGTGTCGGGCAGAAGACGGACTTCGACAAGCTCACGCTCGACATCGAGACGGACGGCTCCATCGACCCGCAGGCAGCGCTCCGCGAGGCCGCTGAGCTGCTCATCTCACAGCTTGCCATCTTCACTGACGCCGACCGTATCCAGGAGCTGCGCGCCACCCCCGGCGGACAGCTCGACGGGCACGGGCTAGCCGTCAGCGGTGGCACGCAGGCCGCGCTGCAGGGCGAGGAGTGGGGCATCCTGATCGAGGAGCTCGAGCTCGGCGTGCGCTCCTACAACTGCCTCAAGCGAGCTGGCATCCAGACCGTCGGCGATCTCATCTCCAAGTCCGAGGCAGAGCTCAACGCGATCCCCAACTTCGGCAAAAAGTCCATCGATGAGGTCATCGAAACGCTGCACGCGCGTGGCCTCAATCTCCGCGCAGACTGATGACGGCCTAAACTCCAAGCCGATGAGACACCAGAAGACACGCAACAAGCTCAGTCGCGACTCCGCGCACCGCAAGGCGCTGCTCATGAACTTGAGCAAGGAGATCATCGAGCATGAGCGGATCGAAACGACTCAGGCCAAGGCCAAGGCCGTCAAGCCTGAGATCGAGAAGCTAATCACGCTCGCCAAGCGCGGCGATTTGCATGCCCGCCGCCAGGCACTCTCGACGCTCTCCCAGGACAAGTTCGCCGTGCACAAGCTGTTTGTGGAGGTCGCGCCACGCTATGCGGAGCGTCCAGGTGGATACACGCGGATCCTCAAGCTGGGGCCGCGCCGCAGCGATGCTACGGAGATGGTCTACATCGAGCTCGTCTGAGGTTGCGCACCGCGCGCCACCAGCGCGGCATGGCAGCGGTGTGCGGTGATGGTCACCAAGCTCACGATCGAGTACGACGGTACTGATTTCGCTGGCTGGGCGCGCCAGCCGAACAAGCGCACGGTGCAGGACGTGCTCGAGCGTGCGCTGCGCATCGTGCTCGGTGACTGCGACCAACACGGACTGCCGCTGACGCTGACCGTCGCAGGGCGCACCGACGCCGGTGTGCACGCGTGGGGGCAAATCGCAAGCTACGCGCACGAGGCAGTCGACCCGTTGCGCCTCAACGGGCTGCTTGACGACGACATCGCTGTGCTCGGCGCTGAGCCCATGCACGATGGCTTCAACGCGCGCCGTGACGCCACCAGCAGGGCCTACTGCTACCGGGTGCTCGCGCGGCGCACGCGCTCTGTGTTCGAGCGCAAGCACGCCTACTGGTGGACTGCTCCCATCGACAGACAAGCGCTCGACCAGTGCGCGCAAGCGCTGCTCGGCAAGCACGACTTCACCGCCTTCACGCCCACCGAGACCGAGCACTCCTACTTCTCCTGTCAGGTCATCTCAGCAGCGTGGCGCGGAGATGGCGAGCTGCTCGAGTTCTGGATCGAGGCCGACATGTTCCTGCGCCACATGAACCGCGTGCTCGTCGGCACCATGCTCGATGTTGCCAGCGGTGCGCACACGTTCGAGGAGTTCGTTGCGCTGCTGCAGGGAAGGCCCCGCTCGCAGGCCGGTCGGACCGCGCCCGCGCACGGGTTGGCGCTGGCGCGCGTTTCCTACGCCAATCGCTGAGCGGAGGGCTCGGGCGCTAGCGCAGCAGTAGATCTTCACGCGCAGGGACCGAACAGGCCCCTATGCTGGATAAACATGCTCAACGTGCTGCTCACCAACGACGATGGCATCGAGGCCGACGGCCTGCAGGCGATGCGCCGTGCGCTGCTGGAGCTCGATGGTGTGCGCCTGGCTGTGATCGCCCCCGACGGTAACCGTTCCGCGATGGCACGCTCGATCACCACGCGCAGGCCGCTGTGGGTTGAAGAGGTCCCGTTCTCCGATGGCACGCTCGGCTACGCAACCGATGGCACGCCTGTCGACTGCGTGCGCCTGGCCAGCCTCGGCATCGTCGAGGACTTCGAAGCTGATCTGGTCGTGGCCGGCATCAACCACGGCGCTAACCTCGGCGATGACATCACCTACTCCGGTACCGTCGCTGCCGCGCTCGAGGGCGTCGTGCTCGGGCTGCCAGCGATCGCCGTCTCCCAGCAGTCGGGCGCAAGGTCGCTCGACTACCGTTTCGATGGTGGCTTCGGCTTCGACGTTGCAGCCGCGTTCGTGGCGCGTGTGGTCGAGCGCATCGACGACGTGCCGCTACCCGCTAGGACGCTGCTCAACATCAACGTGCCAGCAGGCGAGCCCAGCGGCGTTGAGGTGACGAGCCTGGGCAAGCGCATCTACAAGGACGAGCTGAAACTCGAGCGCGAGGAGGAGCATCGCCGTCGCTACTGGATCTATGGCTCCGATCCCGGCTTTCACGACGAGCCCGGGACCGACCTCGCGGCCTTGGCCGCGGGCCGGATCGCAGTCACGCCAATCCACTTCGACCTGACCGACCGACCGAGCCTGGAGGCGCTGCGACGCTTCGATCTGCAGGAGCTGCTCGAGCCACCGATCGCAGATCAGCCAGCCGATCGGCCGGTGCCCGACGCGCAACCGTGAGCGCAGCTGATCCGGCAGCACGCGCCGAGGAGCTGCGCCAACAGCTCGAGCACCACGCTCACCGCTACTACGTCCTCGACGATCCAGAGATCGGCGACGACGCGTACGACCGCCTGCTGGATGAGCTGCGAGCGATCGAGCGCGATCATCCCGAGCTCGCCAGTGCAGACTCGCCCACGCAGAGGGTCGGCGGCGAGCCTGTCGGGCGCCTGCAGAAGGTCCGCCACCTCGAGCCGATGCTCTCGCTCGACAACGTGCGCTCCGAGCTGGAGCTGCGCGCGTGGGTGGAGCGCATGCGCAACCACCTCGCGCGTGAGGGCATCGATGACCCGAGCTTCACGTTCGTGGTCGAGCCGAAGATCGACGGGCTGGCGATCAGCCTTGTGTATCGCGACGGCGTGCTCGAGCGTGGCGCCACGCGCGGAAACGGCGAGATAGGCGAGGACGTCACACACAACCTGCGCACGATCGGCGCGATCCCGCTGCACGTCCGCGACGCGCCTGCGCTGGTCGAGGTGCGCGGCGAGGTGTACATGTCGCTGGCGGACTTCACCGCGCTGAACGAGCGCCGCGCCGAAGCGGGCGAGTCGACGTTCATGAACCCCCGCAACTCCGCCGCTGGCACGATCCGCCAGCTGGACCCCGCTGACGCGGCCAAGCGACCGCTGTCGATCTGGTGCTACCAGATCGGCGTCAGCGAGGGGCTCGCGTTCGACAGGCACTCGCAGGCGCTGGAGTGGTTGCGCGAGCACAGCTTTCGCGTCAACTCCGGCGTCCGTGTGCTTGCCAGCGAGGATGAGGTCATCGCCCAATGCCTGGACTGGGAGCGGCGTAGAGGCGAGCTGGACTTCGAGATCGATGGCGTGGTCATCAAGGTCGACGAGCTGGAGCTGCAGCGTAGGCTTGGCTCGGTGGGACGCGACCCACGCTGGGCTGTCGCATGGAAGTTCCCGCCCACCACCGCGCTCACCAAACTCGAGCAGGTGATGTGGAACGTCGGCAAGTTCGGCGACCTGCGTCCCTACGCGGTGCTCGAGCCCGTTGAAGTGAGCGGTGTGACGATCAAGCTGGCCACCTTGCACAACGAGGAGGACATCGTGCGCAAGGACATCCGCGCTGGCGAGGAGGTGATCGTGGTGCGAGCTGGCGACGTGATCCCGCAGGTCGTCTCGCCGGCGCCGCACGTCGTCGAGCGCAAAGGCCGCCCGTCCACGCCGCGACCGCCCGCGCACTGCCCGTTCTGCCAGACCGCCACGATCAAGCCGCCGGAAAGCGTCTTCACCAAGTGCCCCAACCGCGATTGCCCCGCGCGCGCGTGGCAGCTGCTCAAGCACTTCGTCTCGCGTGGCGCCATGGACATCGACGGCCTTGGTGAGAAGCAGGTGGCGGTGCTGCAGCAACATGGGCTGGTGCGCACCGCCGCGGACTTCTACCGCTTGCGCGAGGAGCAACTGCTCGAGCTCGAGCGCTTTGGTGAGTTGTCTGTCAAGAACCTGCTTGCGGCGATCGAGCATTCCAAGGAGCGTCCGTTCGCACGCGTGTTGTTCGCGTTGGGCATCGAGGAGGTGGGGGAGGTGACAGGACGTAACCTCGCGCAGCGCTTCCGTGACATCGAGAACCTTCTCAATGCATCCGCAGAGGAGATCGCTGAGACTCCGGGCGTGGGGGAGAAGATGGCTCACTCGATCAGCGCGCAGCTGCACGATGAGCGCATGCAAGCGTTGATTGCTGAGCTGCGCGAGCTGGGCTTGTGCTTCCATGAAGAGGGGCCTGCGCCTTCGCAGGGCCCGTTCGCGGGAAAGACGCTGGTGCTCACGGGCACGTTGCCACAGCTTTCGCGGGAGGCTGCCACCGAGCTGATCCTTGCCGCCGGCGGGAGGGTGACCGGATCGGTCTCCAAGAAGACCGATTTCGTCCTCGCCGGCGACAGCGCAGGGTCCAAGTTGGAGAAGGCAGAGCGGCTGGGGGTGAGGGTGCTAGACGAAGCTGGGTTGCTGACTTTGCTCGCGGGAGCGCCAGGGGAGGGCTAATTAATCACAGCCCGGGTAAAGTTGGCTGATGCGCCCCCTACTGGTCACACCTGTGGCAGTGCTCGCGCTCGTTGTCCTGCCCGCTCAGATCTATCCCATAACTGGGCCTGAAGCGGTTACGGCGATAACCAGGCAAATCCACAAGCAGGTGCACGCCAGGCTACGCGCGGGCTTCCGCAGTGAAAGCCATTGCACCGGTCTCGAGGTCGGACAGCAGGAAGTCACCGCGACGACGCAGCTCGCGCAGTGGCGTTGTGAGCTGGTGCTGCATGGCGTGCGCTTCCCCGGCCCCTGCAACGCAGAAGCCAAGGTGTTCGCCACTGAGCGGCCCAACCATCCGCGGATCCAGTGGCTGCATGAGAGCAGGTACTGCCATGAAAGAAGACTCAGTAGTCGGCGATCGTGATCGCCATGTTGTCCTGGAAGGTATGTGCCGTTTCAGTGGCAATGGCGTCGGTGAAGATTGCAAACGCCAGTGTGTGCCCGTCGGCCGCCTGGCAGTAGCCGACGAGGTTCGACACGCCTGTGAGCGTCCCTGTCTTGCCCTGACAGTTGCCCGCCGCGCGGGTGCCGCGCATGCGCAGTTCAAGTGTGCCCGTGCGTCCTGCAACCGCGAGGCTGCCTCGCAGCACAGCGCCGATCGGTGTGGGCGCAACGTCGACCAGTAGGTCAGCGACCTGGTACGGGGAGGTTTTGTCTTCTTCTGAGAGGCCCGACCCGTCCACCACGTGCGGGTGGATGCCGAGCGTCGAGGCGATCGTGTTCATCACCACCGCAGCGCCCGCCGCTGTGGTGCCCGCGCCGCCGTAGCGGGCGCCGAGATCCTTGACGAGCGTCTCCGCGAAGAAGTTGTCAGAGGGCGGCAGCATCAAGCTGAGCAGCTGCGTGAGTGTTGGCGAGGGCACCTGCGCGAGCTGCACTGCCCCCGCGGGGGTGCTAGCGGCGCCGCTCGAGCCGTGGATGGCGACGCCGTCTGCCTTCAATGCTCCCCACAGCGCCCGTGCTGCAAAGGCTGCTGGGGCGTGCTGACCGCGTTCGTGCCCGGTTTCGCCGCGGTTGAAAGCCAGCGCGCTGAGCGTCCCTTCGAGAAACGGGTCCCATGCGTAGTCGCTCGAGGGCTCGCCGCGCAGCGAGTCGAAGTAGGACTCATCGCCGTCGATGGAGCCCGTGATGCGGTGGATCCCATCGGTGTGCACCAGCTGGGAGACGAGCGCTGACACGCTGGCGCCCACACCTCCGTAGCGGCTGTGAATGAAAGACGTGCTGCCGAACGTAGGGTCGCCGCCACCGCGCAGGTACAAGCTTCCTTCCCACACTCCGCCTGGCGCCATGTGTCCGACCCCGAGCACCGTCGTCGCCAGGCGTGCGGTTGGGCCCATCAAGTCCAGTGCGGTGGTCGCCGTGTACAGCTTCTCCACGGACGCTGGCGGGCGCATGACGCTCGCCCGCTCGGAGAACAGCGCCTGTTTGCTCGTGAGGTCATAAACATATGCGCCATCCGCCGGGCCGGCCAGTGCCAGCTGGTGGGTGATGTCGCTCTGCAGTTCAGCGAGGTTGCCAGTGGCCCCAGCCGTAGGCGGCGTCAGGGCGGTGGCTACCAGGAGTCCGCAGAGCAGAATCAGGAGCTTTGCAGGCCGGTACGGGGGCACGCACCGTAGAATGTCCCTGCCATGGGCAAGGTTGTCAAGCTGGAACCGACCGCCAAGGCCGAGTCCAGCGCCAGGGCGCGCACGCGCCGAGCCGCGCCTCGTGGGGTGGGTAGGCCGGGCTCGACCGACCGCCGTCGGCGGCCCAGGCGCGATAAGACCGCGCTGGTGCTCGGCGGCGGCGGCTTCACCGGCGGCGTGTATGAGATCGGAGCGCTACGCGCACTGGACCTGCTTGCGGTCAACAGCACCGTCAACAACTTCGACGTCTACGTTGGCACCTCCGCCGGCTCGTTCATTGCCGCGCTGTGCGCCAACGGCATCACGCCAGAGGAGATGATGCGGGTCGTCACCGGCCAGGGCAAAGCCACGTTCAAAGACATCGACATCGGCGATCTACTGCGCCCCAACCTGCTCGAGTTCGCCCGCAAGGGCGCGCTGATGCCGCTGCGTGCGATTTCGCTGGCGCGCCACCTGCTCTCCCAGCCGGGCGGCGTGTCGTTGATGGACGTCGTCATGGGGCTCGCTGACGCGCTGCCATCGGGGCTTTACACGGGCGAGGGGATCGAGCGCTATCTGCGTGACGTGCTCAGTGAGCCCGGCCGCACGGATGACTTCGGTGAGCTTGCATGCGAGCTGTACCTGACTGCCACAGACCTGGACAGCTGCGAGCGGGTGGTGCTGGGTGTGGACGGTGCCGAGGACGTGCCCATCTCCACAGCGGTGCGTGCGTCAGGGGCGCTACCGATGGTCTACGCGCCCGTCACCGTCAACGGCCGCGACCTGATCGACGGGGGGGTCGTCTCGACCACCAACCTCGACCTGGCGATCCAAGCTGGGGCGAAGCTCGTGGTCGTGATCAACCCGATCGTGCCGTTCGTCAACGACTTCTCCGCCACCGCCACGACTCCGCGCGGTCGCCGCCCGCAGCGCGTGGCTGACATGGGCTTCGCGCAGATCGGCTACCAGGTGTTCAAGCTCGTTGCGCATCAGCGGCTGCATGAACTCGCCAAGGGCTGGGAGGAGCGCTACCCCGGTGTGGACATCGTCCTGATCGAGCCGGAGCCGAGCGACGAGCTGATGTTCCAAACATCGATGATGAGCTTCACCTCGCGCGTTGAGATCGCGCGACACGGCTTTGAGTCGGTGACCAAGCAGCTCGCCGGCGAATACGACCGCTACCACGATGTCGCCGAGCGCCACGGCCTGGAGATCTCCGCCAAGCGTGTCCGCAAGGTGGTGGCGCACTTCGACGATGAGCGCGAGGAGGTCAGCGCGTGGCGCAAAATCCTCGAGGGCACCACCGGCGCGCTGCTGCGTCAGTCAGGCTCAACAGCCGGCTGAGAAGGGAGAGCGCCGCGCCATCCCGGGGTTGAGCGTGGCGGTCTGGCGGGGCTGTTAGCTAGAGCGCGTTGTCGAGCGCGTTCAGCAGGCGGTCGCTGGCCGCGGCCGAGTGGACCGCGATGCGTGCGCGGCCGGGCTCGCCGAGCGCGTCGCCTGCGGCCACGAGGATGCCCGCGCGCGCCAGCCGCGCGGCGAGCTCGCCGCCTGGCACGGAGGGGTGTGCAACCCACACGAAGTTCGCCTGGCTGTCGGACACCTCAAAGCCGCGCTCGCGCAGCGCCGCAATCAGCCGCGGACGCTCCTCGCAGATGAGCTGCACGTGCCGGTCGATCAGCTCAGAGCAGCTGTGCAGCGCCTCAAAGGCGCCCGCCTGCGAGATCTCAGAGACCCCCAGGTCGGGCTGCAGCTCCGCCAGCAGCGCGCCCGCTTCGGGGGCGCCGATCGCGTAGCCGATACGCAGGCCCGCAAGGCCCCACGCCTTGGAGAAGCTGCGAAACACGAGCAGGCGCGGATGGTGCTCGAGCAGCGTCAGCGAGGAGCTCGTGGGCTGTGCGTCTGAGAACTCGACCAGCGACTCGTCCAGCAGCACAGCCACCCCCTCCGGCAGGTGCTCCAGCAGACGCTGTAGCTCGTCGGCAGCGAGTAGCTCGCCGGTGGGGTCGTTGGGGCTGGCGAGTGCCACCACACGGACATCCTGCTCGCGTGCGACTGCCTCGATCAGCGCGTCTACGTTGCCTGTTGCGCTCGCGGCGTCGACGCGTATGGCCTGCCCGTGGGCGCGGCGGGCCATGATCGGGTACAGGGGGTAGGACGGCCACAGCGTGAGCAACTGCTGGCCGGGCTCGATCAATGCGCGGGTTGCCGCGCTGAGCAGCTCCGCGGCGCCGTTACCGAGGATCAGCCGCTCGGGGTCCACGCCGTGGCGCTCAGCCAGAGTGCCGCGTAGGTCTGCGCCGGCGAGGTGCGGGTAGTGGTGTAGTCCACGGCGAGCGACGAACGTGATCGCGTTGACGATCCGCGGGTGGGGCAGCTCCGGGCGGGTGGTGAGCGACAGGTCGAGCGTCTCCACCCGTGTGAGCGCCTTGCGCCTGCGCTCGGCGGCCTGCTCGCGCAGGCCATGGTTGACCTCCTCCTCGGACATCGCCTCGAACTGCTTGTAGTAATCGAGCAGGCCCACGCGGCCTCGTTCTAGCAGCGACCGTTGCGTCGGGCGCGAGCGTCCGTCGAGACGGGCATTGGTGCCGCGGAGGGGCTCACCCTTCCCCGCCATGGGTCACAAGGCCGGCGCCGGGCCCGTGGATGACGAGGAACCACAGCATGAACGCGACCGCACAGACGATCGCGGTGACCGCGAAGATCCGCCCGAGCATGCCTGTGCGCTGGTCGTAGCCGGCGGCGCGCCGCACCAGGATCCAGGCGCTATCGGCACGTTTCATCAGCGACAGCGCACCGAACAGCAGCGCGAACAGCGCTGCAAAGGAGACGAGGATCCCCAGGCTGACGCTGCCACTGAGGTAGTTCGCTTGCGAGCCCAGCCACAGGCACGCGAGCGGGATCGGTCCCCAGCACAATAGGCACAGCACTGTGATCGCCGCGAGCATGAGGCTTGCCAGTGAGCTGTCGACGCGCTGGCGCAGCGCGCCGCCGCGCTCGGGCGCGGCGCGGAAGTGGACGGGCGCCGTGCCTGGACGACGCCCGACGAACAACCCGCCGTTCTCTGATGGGTCACTGCGCATCGCTACCTATGTTCGCAGCTATGGCGTCCAGTAGATGTCAACCGGTGTACAGCGCATCGAACAGGTCGGCGTATTTCTCGTTGACTACCGCGCGCTTGACCTTCAGCGTTGGTGTCAGCTCGCCGGTCGGCTGTGACAGATCGTGGTCGAGGATCACAAACTTCTTGACCTGCTCGACCTGTGCGTACTTGGCGTTCGCGCGGTCGATCTCCTGCTGGATCATGGCGTGCACAGCGGGCTCGCGCGAGAGTGCGGCGATGTCCTGGGGCAGGCTGTGCTCGCTCGCGAACACAGGCATCTCTTCCTCGTCGAGCGTGATCAGCACGACCGGGTAGGGGCGCTGGTCGCCGTGCATCACAGCCTGGGAGATCCAGCGGCACTGCTTGAGGTCGTTCTCGATGTTCGCCGGCGTGATGTTCTTGCCGCCTGCGGTGATGATGATGTCCTTCTTGCGCCCAGTGATCGACAGGTAGCCGTCCTCGTCGATCGAGCCGAGGTCGCCCGTGTGCAGCCAGCCGTCCTCGACCGCACCAAAGCTCGTCGAGGCCTGGTTGTGGTAGCCGTCGAAGATGTTCGGGCCTTTGATCAGGATCTCGCCATCCTCTGCGATCTTGAGCTCTACACCGGGAAGTGCGCGCCCGACGGTGCCGAAGCGATGGTTCTCGACCGTCGACACCGTGGCGGCGGTGGCCGTCTCGGTCATGCCGTAGCCCTCCAGCACGGGCACGCCGCATGCCCAGAAGAACTCAAGGATCTCTTTGGCGATCGGAGCGGCGCCGCTGGTGGCGTGACGCACGCGCCCGCCGAAGATGGCACGAACGTTTTTGAATAGCTTCTCGTCGGCCTCGTCGAACGGCGTCTGCAGCTCCTCGGGAACCTGTTCGCCGCGGTTGATCATGTCGCGCACCTTCACGCCCAGTGCGATCGCCTTGTGAGCGCGCTCGCGCTCCTCGGGCGGCTGGGACTCGATGGCGCCGTGCGCGAGCGTGTAGATCTTCTCGAATACGCGCGGCACCGACGGCAGGTACGTGGGCTGGACCTCCAGCAGCTCGGGTACGATCTGCTTGGTGTCGCCGCTGAAGTACGCAAGTGTTCCGCCCAGGTCAAACACCGCCAGCTGGATCAAGAGCGCGAAGGAGTGCGCCAGCGGCAGGTACAGGTAGATGACCTCGTCGCCCTGGATCTCGCCCGCGTCGCCGACCATGTCGATGATCGCGCGGTAGTTGCCGTGGGTGAGCACGCAGCCCTTCGGCGGACCGGTCGTGCCGGAGGTGTAGATGAACGTGAACGGGTCCTCCGGGCGTACGGCAGCGCGGCGTGCCTCCAGCTCCTCGGCTGAGCGCTGACGTCCGCGCTCGCGTACCTCCTCCAGCGTGATCGCCTGCAGAGCACCGGCACTGGGCGCCGACGCGCCGTTGGTGGGTGCTCCATTGCTCGCAGTGCCATCGCTCGCAGCCTCGCTCGCTGATGGATCGATCACGATGATCGTCCGCAGGTTCGGCACCTGGTCCTTGATGGCGGCGACCTTCGCGAGCTGCTCGTCGTTCTCGCACACGATCGCGCATGCGCCGGAATCGGAGATGACCCACAGGCACTCCTCGGGGGAGTTCGTCTGGTAGATCGGCACCACCACAGCGCCCGCGGAGGTGGCGCCCAGGTCCGCGTATGACCACTCGGGACGGGTGTTGGCGAGGATGCACACGCGCTCGCCGCCTTCGATTCCCAGGTCGATCAGTCCAAGGCCGATCTCCTGCACGATCTCAGCCAGCTCGCCATAGCTGACGTCCTGCCAGGCGCCGTCGCGCTTGTAGCGGACAGCAATGTCACCGGCATGCTCGGCAGCCGAGTGCGGGATCAGACCGGCGATCGTCTTCGACCCCGTCGTCGACGCCGTAGCCTCCATCGGGACTCCCTCCATGTAGTAAGGCGAATGAACGGATGATGTTAGACGTTCACGTCTGCTTTGAACAGGCAAACTGAACGTCGCTCCTACGTTTGGAGGACTCGATGGCGAGCGTACTTCGGTCACACGGGATTGGGCACGTCCAGGAACACATGGCGCAGCCCAAAGCGCTCCGCCAGATACTCCCCGAGGTGTCTCACACCGAAGGTCTCCGTTGCATAGTGCCCGGCCCCGATCAGATGCACGCGCCATTCCCGCGCTTGTGCCATCGAGCGCTGAGCAAGCTCTCCCGTGAGCAGCGCATCTGCGCCAGCGGCTACAGCATCGGCGATGTAGTCAGCGCCGGCGCCCGTCACGATCGCCAGGCGGCGAACGCGCGGTGGGCCCGCATCGAACACCAGCGGCTCGCGCTCAGTGACCTGCCTCACGTGCGCAAAGAGCTCATCGGCGGCGAGTCCATCCCCGGGCAGCTGCGCGATGCAGCCGATCGGCTGGCCGCGATGCAGCGCGAACGGCTCGAGCTGCTCGGCGCCGAGGGCACGCGCGAGCAGCGCGTTGTTTCCGAGCTCCAGGTGGGCGTCCAGGGGCAGGTGGTAGGCGGCCAGCGCGATGTCGGACTCGAACAGGATCTGCAGACGGCGCTTGAGCGTCGCGTCGATCTGCGCCACGCCTGAGCCCCAGAACAGCCCGTGGTGTACCAGCAGCAGCTGCGCGCGCTCCCGCGCGGCCAGCTCAAACAGCTCCGCATGAGCGGAGACGCCCGTCGCGATCGTCTGCACCTGCGCAGGCCCAGGCACTTGCATGCCGTTGACGCAGTAGTCCTCAAAGCGCGTCGGCTCGAGCACGCGGTTCAGCTCAGCCAGGATCTCGGAGGTGGGGGTTGGCATGCGGGCGACCATAGCGGGAGCGCGCTTGTGGGATACTGCAGGTGCGTCGGGGCGTGGCGCAGCCTGGTAGCGCGCACCGTTCGGGTCGGTGAGGTCCCGAGTTCGAATCTCGGCGCCCCGATTTTCTTAGAGAAGCGCGAACAGCCGCGAACACGGGCGAATATCCCCGAAAACGCTGGACTCACGGCACCGTTGTTCGCTTGCATTCGTGGTTGTTCGTGGGGATGGGGACCGCAGAGGGACCGCAGAATTGGGCGAAATGGACCGCAAAAGGACCGCGGACGGCGGTCGAGGCGAGGATCGTCGAAAAGACACCCTCGCGACGGCGATCCTGCAGCCGGTCAGACGTTCCTGTAGGCAACCGCTTGCGCTTCAAGCCACTACGCTTCCGACATTGTGCTCGTGATCGGCTCAGGCGACGGCGAGGGCGGCGGCGAGATCGTCAGCGTTCGTCTCGATCAAGTTGGGCACTGTGATCGCGATCTTGCCGTTGTGTTCGACGAGCCATTTCGCGTTGACGATCGTGATGCCGATGATGCTGCCGTTGCCGTCCAGCCTCACGGCGTGACCCTCCGGGGTGCCGAACGTGTCGGCTGCGGCTTGTTGCTCGCCTCGGCGTAGGTATAGGACGTCGCCGTCGCTGTCGTAGGAGACGTGATCGAACTCGTATGGACCGACGTGGACCGTCATCGTCGCCAGCCTCCCGTTCGCGGATTGTTGGACTGCGGAAACGCTGTCACGACCCGATCGAAGTCGCCGCTGAACTCGGTGACCACACGGATCCAGCGCAGCGGTCCTCCTTCGCGGAAGTAGCGTTCCCGTCCGGCTTGAAGGTCGGGTTCGCGGTGATCGGGCATCTCGATCGCGGTCATCGTCTCTTCAAGGTACTCGCTCATCTCGACATGCTGCTCGAGGACATGATTCCATGCCGCGTCGTCTATCTGGACGAGATAACCCTCGGGGTTGCGAATCTCAGCGATGACATTGTGCTCGGTGATCGGCGAGCACCGGATCAACATACACGTGTGCGGGATGGCATACACCTGGCGTCGGGTCGTGCACGCACCGGTATGGCGGCGGTCTGGAGACCGCAAATGGACCGCAGGGGGGCGCGAAACGGGACCGCAAAAGGACCGCAGCGTTCGTGGTGGGAGCGCGGGCACGGTTTGCCGGCTCCCGTGACAGCGGCGCGGATGGCTTATGGTCTGACTAGACCCTATGGGGGTTAGCCCGATCGTCGAGCGGTGACGGTGTCGGTCAACCGGCTCGCCTCGCCACTCGTGATGCGCGTCCCCGAAGTGCTCCAGGATCGCGTGCTTGCGTTCCAGCGGCCGTCACTACCCTTCCTTGGCCCGCCGATGGCCCTGGACGATGGGCCGCCCAGTCTTCTGGACTCCGGGCCGCTCTACGCGGGCTCGAACGTGATCCGAATATCCGACATTCGCCCAGCCGCGCAAATAGTCAACAGCCTCACCCCGTAGCATCGTGGTGCGCGTCGTCGGGCCGCGAGCGCTGCGATTAGCTCGTCAAGACGGTGGACGCCAACCTCTGGCCAGTGTCGTTTGACCCACCTCGATGATGTAGCCGTCGGGGTCGCGGATGTAGCAGCGAATCTCGGTCTCGTGCTGCTTCGGCGGCGTCAGGAATTGGGCGCCCCGCGCGCTCCACTCGGTGTACACGGCTTGGATGTCAGCAACCCGGATGTTGAGGAAGCTGTTCACCCGATCTGGGTCGGGCTGTGTCTCGAGCGTGACCGTCGGCTTGTCGTCGGTCGGTCCCCCGCCGACGTTGATGATGATCCAGCTGTTGGCTAGCGCGACGTACGTCACATCGTCATCCCCCTCGCCTGAGATGACGGTCCTGCCGCCGAGTACGTCGGTGTAGAAGCGGCGGGAACGCTCGACATCGTCTGAAACGATGAAATGGGCCAAAACCATCTCCTGGTCGCTGGTGCTCATGCTGACCTCCGTTGTTGGAATTGATTCCATAGTCGCGCCTTACACCGCGGCGTCGATCAGCACGCGGCCGCCGCGCTCGATCAGCTTCTCAGTGGCAACGCCACTCATGGCCTTGAGCGTATCGGGCTCGCCGACGGTCAAAGGGGCTTCGGCTTGTCCCGCTACGCGCCTATCTAGGGTCGAGCTGAAGTCATCGCCGTCACGCACCCCACAAGGGGTGCAGCTCACAGGTCTCTAGAGCGATGCCTTGTGTCAAGCCTGCCCAGGCTGACTTCGAGAGCATCGGCAATCGACCTCACGGTCGTCCACTTGGGGTCGGCCATGCCGCGCTCGATGCGCGCGTACGCTGCGATTGTCAACCCTGCGCGGCGGGCCACGTCTTCCTGCGTTTCGCCACGTTTGATTCGCGCACGTCTGAGTGCCAGTCCCAATGTCTGGTCGATGGAGTTCGTGGAGCTCCGATGTTCGTGAGCGTGACGCACGCTGCGGATGTACCCGGTTTGCGCTCAAAATATCAGCGAAAGTGAGAAACAAAACTCGATATCTTGTCGCGTTCGAAGCGATGGTCACCTTGCTCGCACCAGTGCAGTTATGCCTAGCGCAGTGGTGCCTCTCGACCGCTGGCGATAGGTTGTCGGTCACATGAGCCGGCTCAGAGGACAATTGGGAATGGCGTTGGCCATGAGCGCACTGATCGCCGGAGTGGGTGCAACGCTCGCGCAAGCTGCATCCTGGCACCTGGTGTCCTCGTTCGGTAGGGGCGGCGTAGCCGGCCTGCCGGTAAGAGAGCGTCATCAGGAACCACCGAGCCAGGGTGCGCCCTCGCCTCCGGAACGGTATCGATCGCTGCTCGTTCCAGGCCCGCAGGGCTCGGTGTTCGTGGGTGGCTATGCCGACAGCAGGCCAGGTGCCTTTCTCCTTGCGCGGGTCTCAGCCGCGGGCCGGCTCGTAAAGGGCTTTGGAGATGGCGGCGTTATGACCGTTCCAGCCGTGCACTGGTTTACACAAGACCCCCCGCGGATGCTCGCGCTCCCCGGTGGAGATCTGCTGATCGTGGGTCTGGATCGAGCAGACCAGCTCGTAGCGGTGCGCTTGACCTCGCTCGGAAAGCCCGACCGCGGCTTCGGTCACGACGGCGTAGCGCAGTACACGCTGGCCCGTCTCCGCCATTTCACGATCATCACCGCCGCCACGCTCGAGCCCGATGGCGACCTCCTCGCCGTCTATCAGAAGGAATTGCCGCAGCCACTCAACCAGCCAAGGGTCCCCGAAGGCCAGGGCAACGGAGCGATCGATTACGTTCGGCTGCTGCCGTCAGGCGCGCTCGACCGATCCTTCGGCACAGGCGGGTTCCTGGCCGCCACAGGCGAAAAAGTCGGGCTCATCGAAGGAGAATCGGGGACCGTTGGGGCATGCGCCGAAACGCTCGGCCCGAGCGGCGCTCTGCTGGTCGCCTACGAAAACTCCGCCCTCGAAGAGCTGAGCCCCGCGGGCGCCGTGGTATCGAGCTTCGGCAACGACCCAACGCAACAGCCCGGCGGGGCGGCGACGACATTCGAGACAAAGAACAGCTACCACTTCTGCAACGGGCTTTTCGCACTGCCGGGCGGCTCTGTCGAGGGTATCTCCGGCCTGGAATCCGGTATCTCCGGCGTGGAGGTCAGTCGCCTGACGCCGAATGGCGTGCCGGAAGCCGCCTTTGGCACAGCTGGGTCTACGAGAGTCGACATCCCGACCGAAGCCGTCGCCGTCGCCTCAAACGGCGAGACGTTCGCAGCCGGGCAATCCGGTCGCACGTTGGTGCTTACCGGCATCCTGGCGAATGGACACGCTGACCAGTCGCTCGGCGGTCCCAGCGGCAAGCGGTTCACGGTTCCTATGCCTCGTGCAGCGGGGTCAGTCCCTGGAGCCGAAGAAAAGCCAACGTGGGAAGTGCTGCCCGGCGCAGGCAGCATGACCATCCGCGTCGGCGAAGAGATCGTGCGCTTCAGCAACCTGTGACCTAGCGGCTGTCCTCGGCCGGCTGACCCCCGAGCGCGGGTCCCCGAGCGCGGGTTGGTCAGTTTCGTTAGGGACGCGCCAGTCGGCCGGCACCAGTCAGCTCCCGCGTGTAGTGGTTGTGGTGGGTGACTATCGGGCCGCTCACGCACGTGGGAGCGGGATCGCGATACAGGCCCATAGAGCCGGCAATGCCCGGAATGGAGCGGGACTCCGAATGCGCCACGATTCGGTGGAAGACCAAGACAAGCGTGTCTCCTGCCGGGATCGCGCTGGGATGAACGAGCATGCGCAAGCCCCTCAGTCCGCGCCCAACTTTCTCCGGCCGCACCAGCCGCGGGAGCAAAAGGCCGGGTGGTGGAACGGGCCTGCCCTTGGCGCTACAGCCTGCTTCGGCCTTCGCGAGGCGCAACCTCACGCCGAGCTTTGCCAGCCGCGCGTTGGCTGGTTCGATGCCGACGAGTTCGTTGACGGTCAGAGTGAGCGAGCCATCGCGGTGTAGGACCAGCGCATACGCTGGCGGACTGGTGCTTGCGCTCAGCGCGAGCACCAGCGCGATGACAGTCCCCAGTGACGCACCGCCGCCGAGCGCGAGCGCCATCGCGCGCCTGCCCCAGCGTGGCCGTGTGACGCTGCCTGCCTGTTTGTATCCGCCTACGTTGTGCTCAGCACGGCGTTCGACAGCGTCCAACAGATGCGCTTCCACGCGCTCGAAGTAGTCGTTCATGTCTGCTCCTGACCTGTACGTGTTCGTAGCCACGCGAGCGCGCGACTGACTCGCTGGCGCACCGCCGCCTCTGAGACCCCTACCTCCAATGCGATCTCGCCGTATCCCTGCTCGGCGATCACGCGCGCCAGCAACGCCTCGCGTTGCACCGCAGGCAGTTGCTCCACCAACTCGAAGACCGCCGGCGCTCGAGCGGCCAGTTCGTCCACCCGCGCCAGGTCGTCATCCTCGAGCGGCTCGCGTGGGATCCCCAGTCGCCGGCGGGCGCGGTCCTCAGCGCGGCTGCGCCGTCTGGATTCGCTCGCCTTGTGGCGAGCAATGCCGCACAGCCATGGCAACGCGCTCGCCTGTTCCGGCCGATAGCGATCGGCCGCCAGCAACGCGGCTGCAAACACCTCCGCAGCAAGATCCGCCGATAGCTCGCGGTCGCCCGTCTCACGCAGCAGAAAGCGAAGCACCGCTGGCAGATGACCACGGTAGAACGACGCAAAGGCCTCGCGGTCGCCAGCAGCACTCGCCGCCAACAGCCCAGCGTCGTCCGTGGTCGCGCGAAGTCCGGCCATCTACTCCAAAGATGGCACCCACCCGCATGTCTGTGACAGCCAGAAAGCTAGAGCCTTGACAAGATTTATATGAGACTCTAAGTTCTGGCCTGGATGACAGCTCCGACTCCGACTCCGACTCCGACTCCGACTCCGACTCCGGCACCGGCACCGGCACCGGCACCGGCACCGCCGAGCGGTCTGCGCGAGCGCCACAAGCGTGAGCGCCGTGAGCGCATCCTCGAGGCGATTCGCGAGCTGCTGCGCGATCATCCGCACAGGACGCCCACCGTCGAGCGCATCGCTGAGCTCGCTGGCCTATCGCCCGCGACAGTCTTCAATCTGATTGGGCCGCGCGAGCAGCAGTGGGCTGCGCTGTGCGACGCGCTGCTATGCGAGCTCGATGCCTGCCTCGCGTTCGCTGCTGATGAGGACCCGCGCGAGCAAGCGCGCAGGATCGTCGGCGAGACGGCGGAGCTGTTCATCGCCGACGCAGCTGTCTTCAAGCATCTCGTCAACAGCTGGGAGCGCAGCGGGCCGTTGCTGCAGGAGAACCCCATCCCGCGGCTACGCGCCGCATTGCGCCGCGCGCAGGCAGCCGGCATGCTCAGGTCAGAGCTACACGTAGATGCGCTCGTCGGACACATCGCCACGGCTGCTGGCGGTGCGCTGCGCAATTGGGCCGCCGGTGAGATCTCTGACGCCGCGTTTCGGATGCGCGTGCGCTTCGCAGTCGACGTCGTGTTCGCCGCTGGTGCAAGCGAGGACTGGTCAGTTGAGCTGCAGGCGCCGCTGGCGCGCGAACGCCAGCGGGCATCGCGATGAGGACAGTTGCCGCTCAGCTCGATGGAGCATCTGGTGTCAAGCTGGCCGCCGACAGCTTCGGCGACCCACACGCGCCTGTCGTGCTCATGCTGCACGGCGGCGGTCAGACGCGCCATGCATGGCAAGCGACCGCCACGAAGCTCGCGCAGGACGGCTGGCGCGCGATCACAGTCGATCTGCGCGGTCACGGGCAAAGCACCCACCCGCGGCCTGCCGCATACGCGCTCGACGATTTCGCAGCCGACGTGCGTGCGCTGATCGCAGCGCTCGCCTGTGCGCAGGCCCCAGTAGCGATTGGAGCCTCGCTAGGTGGCATCGCAGCCCTGCTCGCAATCACCGAGGTGCCCGCAGCACCCGCGTCTGCGCTCGTCCTAGTGGACGTCGCCCACCGCTTCCAGCCGCGCGGCGGCGGACGGATCGTGAGCTTCATGGAGCAGCATCCAACCGGTTTCGCCAGCCTCTCCGAGGCTGCAGATGCCGTCGCCGCCTACCTTCCCAACCGCCCACGTCCCCGCGACACGACCGGACTGCAACACAACCTTCGCCGTAGCGGCGGGCGCTGGCGATGGCACTGGGACCCACAGGTCCTGACGCAGGCCCGCGCGTTGATGCAGGACCCAACCGAGCTCTCTGCGCGTCTCACCCGCGCCGCCACGCGCCTGCACCAACCCTGTCTGCTCGTCCGCGGCGCTGAAAGCGATGTGCTCAGCGCCAGCATTGCCCACGAGTTCCTGCAGCTGGCGCCGTCCGCCACCCTCGCTGAGGTCCCGCACGCCGGTCACATGGTTGCCGGCGACAACAACGATGCCTTCACCGCAGCGATTCGTGCGTGGCTTGACGCCGCGTGAGCCGCTCCAGCGCCAGCACAAACGACGCGTATGGCGCGCCCGTCACCTGCTGCAGGGCGATCTCGCAGGTGCGGTTGCTGCACACGTGCGCGTCGATCTCATCGCCTTGGGCGCGATGCTCGGCGAGCTCCGCGGCGGTGTCGCGCAGCGCTGATGCCGGCAGCTCGGGGTGCAGTAGGCCGCGGTCACCGGCCATGCCGCAGCAGGTGGTGGCCGCCGGGATCAGCACGTCATCGGCGAGTGCGCTTGCGATCGCCTGGAGCTTGCCGCCCAGACCAAGCTGGCCGGTGGCGCACGTGGGGTGAACGGCCATGCGCGCCAGCTTGAGCTGCACGTCCAGCCGTGGCAGCAGGCGGTCGTGCGCCCACTCGATCGAGTCCAGGATCTCGAGCTGCTCGAAGCGCTCGCGCTCGGCATCGGACAGGCACGGCGCGATCTCCTCGCGCAGTCCCAGCGCGCACGAGCTCGCGTCGATCACCACCGGCAGTCGGCCGCCGTCGCTCCAACGCCACAGTGCCGCTGCCGTCTTCGCCGCCATATGCTCGTGGCCGCGGCTGTAGCCCTTTGACGACCACGGCGTCGCGCAGCAATGCCCGGATACGTCGTGCGGGATCCACAGCGGCAGGCCCGCTCGCGCGGACACGTCCACGAGCGCTTGCGGCAGCGACGGCGCGTCTGGCAGCGATCCAGCATCCGCAAGCGACGCGGCGTTGGGGAACGGCGCCGCGTGTGGCAGCGCCGGCGCGCCGGCGCGCGGGTTGCCGAAGATGCGGTTCAGGCACGCAGGCATGTACACAGCGGCCGCCCCAGAGCGCTGCGTGACGGGCATGCGCGCGGGCGCTGCAGGCGGCACGTTGTCCGGCAGCGTCGGGACCAGCTCGCTGCTGACACGGCGGCGAACGAGATCAGGGGCACGCGCGAGCAGCCGCTGACCCAGCACGTCAGCTGCCACGCCCGTCGCCGCAAGCCCTGCACGGGCCACACGCTCGGCAGTGCTGTAGCGCTTGGCGATCGCCAGCGCGACCGTCTGCTCGCGCTCTGAGCGCTCGCGCGCGCGCAGCTCCTTGACGAGCTTGCCCGTGTCGATCGCGACGGGGCACGCGCTCTGGCAGCTGCCGTCCGCGGCGCAAGTCTGCAGCGCGTCGTACTCATAGTCGGCGAGTAGCGACTCATACACAGGTGAGCCCTCCGCCTGCCGGGCCATCTCGCGGCGGATCACGATTCGCTGACGCGGGGTCAGCGTCGCGTTGCGGCTCGGGCACACCGGCTCGCAGAAGCCGCACTCCACGCACGTCGCAGCCACCTCCTCGATCGCTGGCTGACTCTTAAGACTTTTAAGATGGATGCCAAGGTCGCGATTCAACACCACGCCAGGGTTGAGGAAATTGTGCGGATCCGCGAGTTGCTTGACGCGCCACATCATCGCCGTAGCCCGAGCGCCCCACTCGCGTTCGACGTACGGCGCCATGTTCACGCCCGTGCCGTGCTCGGCCTTCAGCGAACCGTCGTACTTGCCCACGATCAGCTCCACCAGCTCCTCCATGAACGCCTTGTAACGCTCGAGGTCCTCCGGCTTGGTGAAGTCCGGCGTCAGCTGGAAGTGCAGGTTGCCCGCTGATGCATGCCCAGCGACGCCGACGAGGAACTGGTGCTTGCCCAGCAGCGCCTGCAGGTCGCGTGCGCACTCCGCGATCCGCTCCGGGCGCACGCACACGTCCTCAACGATCAGCGCCGTGCCAGGCAGGCGCAGGCGCCCAACGAGCCCGAACAGCCCCTCGCGCACCATCCACGCCAGCTCGATCTCCTCGCGATCGCGTGCGAAGCGGTGCGGTTGGATCGGCTCGTGGCCGGCCAGGATCGCGTTTACAGCCGCCTCGCCCTCGTCTAGCTCGGCGTCGTCCTCGCCGCCCAGCTCCACGATCAACGCCGCCGACTCCGGTGGCAGCTCCCGCCAGTACTCGGGCGTCCCCGGCATATTCCACGCGGCCGCGATCAACGCCGGCGCGACCATCAGCTCGGTCGCGCGTGCGCCCGCCGCCACCAGCGCAGGCACCGCCGCCGCGGCGGCGTCGATGTCGGCGAAGTGCACCCACGCGAGCGTCGTGCGCTTCGGCTCCGGGCGCGTGCGCATGACCGCCTCCGCGATAAACGCCAGCGTGCCCTCCGAGCCGACCACCAGGCGGCGGAAGATCTCGAGCGGTGTGTCCGCGTCTAGCAGCGCGCACAGGCGATAGCCGGTGACGTTCTTGATCTCGTACTTGCGCCTGACGCGCTGCGCCAGCTGCTGGTCTGCGAGCAGCTCCTCGCGCAGCTCCAGCAGGCCCTGGGCGAGCTCCGGCTCGGCGGCGGCGAACTGTGCCTCCGCGTCGGGTGCTGCCGTGTCGATGACCGTGCCGGATGCCAGCACCAGCGTCATCGATTCGACCGTCGAGTATGAGTCCCAGGTGGTGCCGCAGCGCATGCCGCCGGAGTTGTTCGCAATTACGCCGCCCAGCGTCGCAATGTCTTTGCTAGCTGGGTCAGGGCCGAGCTTTGAGCCGTGGCGCGCCAGCAGGCGGTTGGCGAGACCCAAGAGCGTCCCCGCTCTGATCCGCGCGCGGGCGCCGCCGTCTTCGATCCGCACGCCGGAGAACCAGCGGCGCACGTCGATCAAGATGCCCTCGGTTCCGCCCTGTCCGCTGAGGCTCGTGCCGCCGCCGCGGAAATTCACCGCGATTCCCGTCTCGCGCGCGTACGCGAGCACCTTGCCAACGTCCTCAGCATCGTGGGCCATCACCACCGCCGCCGGCAGGCGCCGATAGGGGCTCGCGTCGGACGCGTACGCGACCAGGTCGATCGCCCGTGCGAGCACGCGCTCCGTCCCCAGCAGTGCAATCAGGTCGCTACGTAGCGGCTCCGGCGTGCCCGCTGCGAGGCTGTCCGGCGCTCGGTCCGCATGCTGAGGGCCCGGCGGGCGACCGATGCGGCGCGTGTCGGGGGCGAGCAGCGTCGTCAAGCGAGCGCCATGCCGGGGGCGACGTCGACCTGCACGAGTTGCGGGCCGTCCTGCGCGAGTGCAGCGACGAGGCCCGCGTGCAGCTCGTCGCGCCCGGCGACGGTGCTCGAGGGCACGCCGTAGCTGGCAGCGGTGGCGGCCACATCGAGCTTTGGCAGGTCCAGGCCAGGCGAGCCCTCGACGCTCTCGATCATCGCGAACCACTTCAGGATCGAGTACTCGTTGTTGCGCAGCACCAGGAACTTCACCGGGATCGAGTACGCGGCGGCGGTCCAGAACGCGGTGATCGCATACTGCGCGGAGCCCTCGCCGAGCACGCACACGACCTGGCGCTGCGGTTGTGCGAGCTGCACGCCGAGGGCGCCAGCCAGGCCGAAGCCCAGCCCGCCGCCGGCGCTGAAGTAGTAGGAGCCAGGGCGCGACAGGCGCAGGTTGTTGCGCAGCGCCGCAGTGCTCGACGGCGACTCCAGCACGATGATCCCGTCCTGCGGAAACAGCTCAGCCAGCAGCGTGTGCACCTCACCGCCTGAGAGCTGCTCGCCTGGCGGCGGCGCCTCGAGCTCGAAGCGCGCAGACGGGGGCTCGCGCTCGGCTGGCTCGCGCTCGGATGGATCGCTGTCGGGCCGCCCGCCGCCGGCGCGCCCAGCTAGCTCGGCCACGAGCGCGCGTAGCGTCAGCGCCACGTCGGCGACGATCGCATCGCCCATCGGTGCGCGCGCCGCCTCGTCTGGGTCGCTCGTGATCGCGATCAGCTCAGCGCCGTCGGGCAGGAAGTCGCCGGGAAGGTTGGGGTAGTAGGGGAACACCGAGGAGCCGGCTACGAGCACCAGGTCATAGCCGCCGAGTGCCTGTGCCAGCGGCGCCACCGCCGGCGGCAGCACGCCCTGGAATGCAGGGTGGTCCTCAGGGAAGCCGATGCGTCCACCGCCGGTTGCAGGCGAGGCCCACACGGGTAGGCGCTGTGACTCGGCAAGCTCGACCGCTGCGTCCCAGCCGCCGCTAGCGTCGATCTCAGGACCGGCCACGAACACAGGCCGCGCAGCCATGCGCAGCCGTCTGGCGAGCGCCGCCACCTGCGCGGGGTCGGACTGTGCACGGCCATCGACGCTGCGTGCGATCTGCGTGGCGAAGTCAACGCCCGCAACCTCCTGTCCCCAATCGTCCATCGGGATCGACACGAACGCCGGTCCCTGCGGCGGCAGCGACGCGTAGTGGATGGCCTGCGCGAGCGCGAACGGCACGTCCGCCGCGCGCACAGGCTCGTTGCTCCACTTCACATAAGGCTTTGGCACCTCGATCGCGTCGCGGTTCGTGAGGTTGGCCTGCATCGCGATCAGCGAGCGCACCTGCTGGCCGGCGGTCACCAGCAGCGGCGCCTTGTTCGCGCGCGCGTTGAAGATCGCCCCGACGCCGTTGCCCAGACCGGGGGCGGTGTGCAGGTTCACGTGCGCGACGTTGCCGCTCGCCTGCGCAAAGCCGTCCGCCATGCCCACCGCCACGGCCTCCTGCAGGCCAAGCACGTAGCGGAAGTCCTCGGGGAAAGGGCCGAGCATCGGCAGCTCGGTCGAGCCCGGGTTGCCGAAGATCGTCGTCATCCCGCGCGCTCGCAGCAGCTCAAACGCAGCTTCGCGGACGGTGGTCATTGTGCGCTTCGCTCCCTCTCGTCGGTGGGCGCGCAGTCTACATCGCCGCTTGTTCATCCCCGCAAACGGAGATCGTCTACTTGTTGAGATCCTGTGACACGCGAGCTCACCGGTGCAGTGGATGCTCGAGATTCAACTACGATCAGCCGGGTAGCGATCAATGCGGAGCCTGAAGGGCGAAGGCCCGACTCGATCGCGCGGGCAGCGCAAATCGAGCTGCTCGACATCTTCGGAGGTACCCGCATGAAATCGAAGCGATTGCTGGCGCTCGTCGCCATGTTTCCGCTGGTGTATGCGCCGAGCGCAGCTGCGGAAAGCT
>Ga0070762_10000087_pt1 | contig 29369 bp, 25 predicted proteins | sample HubBroMetageREF2_FD_66726 | JGI IMG/M metagenome (GOLD analysis project Ga0070762, IMG submission 66726) | Reference soil microbial communities from the Hubbard Brook experimental Forest, New Hampshire, USA - Hubbard Brook CCASE Soil... | ecosystem: Environmental > Terrestrial > Soil >...
CGTCTCGGCTCAACGCGGCGCAAAGCGCGGCATCCATCGTCGCCGCGGTTCAAGCTCGCGCGTGAATATTTTTGTCGCGCTGCGCTATCGCGACTTTCGACTCCTATGGCTCGGACTGCTTGTTTCAAACCTCGGAACCTGGATGCAGTTCACGGCGATGGGATTCTTCGTCGCGCGAATGGCCGGGTCTGCGCATCAGGCGGCGCTCGATCTCGGCATCTTGGGAGGGGCGCGGGCAATTCCGGTGCTGTTGTTATCGCCGCTGGCGGGAGTCATTGCGGATCGGCTCCCGCGTCGCCGCGTTTTATTGGTGACGAATACGACGATGGCGCTCGCTGCCCTCATTCTCGCGCTGCTCGCAACGGCGCACGCGCTGAACCTGGTGGGTTTGGTGCTGATCTCGGTGCTCAATTCGGGCGCGAACGGCTTCGACGCGCCGACTCGTCAAAGTTGGGTGCCTTTCCTCGTGGATCGGCGGCACATAGGAAACGCCGTCGGACTCAACTCGATCGCGTTTAACGCGCCTGCGGTCGTCGGGCCCGCGTTTGCGGGCTTGCTGATCGTCTGGATCGGCGTTGCCGGCGCTTTCTACTTTAACGCGGCGGCGACGCTCGCGGTCGTCGTGGCGGTGATTCTCATGAAGCCGTCACCGCCCTCGGTTCAACGGGCGGAGCCAACATGGCAGGCCATGCGACAAGGCGTAGCATTCATCGTGCGTCACCCCGCTCTGCGTTGGATCGTGTTGGCGCAGTTCGTAACGGCGCTCTCGGCGCGACCGTATTCGCAGCTCATCCCCGCATTTGCGGTTAACGTCTTGCATGCGGGCCCGCGCGGACTGGGCTGGGCGGTCTCGGCGATCGGCATTGGAGGGTTCGCCGGTGCGCTCGTAACGGCATATTTCGCGCAGAGAGAACGCCGCTCTCGACTTTGGCTGCAGTCAGGGTTGCTGATGTCGGCAGGCGTCCTCGCTTTAGCTTTCGTCCCGTCGCTGCGGCTTGCGGTTTGCGTGCTCTTTGTGATCGGCGTTGGGACGATGGCGATGATGGGCGCGACGAGCACGCTGATCCAGATGCTCTCACCCGACGACCTGCGGGGCCGCGCGCTTTCGATTTACACCATGATCGCGATCGGCGTGATGCCGTTGGGGTCGCTGGTGGACGGCGCGATTGGGTCGATCATCGGCCTTCGCGAAACGTTCGCGCTGGCCGGCGCCCTCTGCATCGCTCTTTTCCTGGCGATCTGGATCTTCGCCCCAATCGTCCGTACCGTATGAACCCATGTTTTTGAGCTAGTTTTCGTCCGGGTGAGGCGCCGAGAAGCGATGTGTACAAAGCGTACATGAGCTTCTCGGCAACGAAGCCCGGGCGGAAACCAGCCAAAAAAAAAGCGAGCCGCAGTGCTTGCGACTCGCTTAGCTAACTCCGCAGGAGCGGAATTAAGAAAGACCGGAGCTAGGCTCCAGCCTTCTTGCGTCTTACCTTCTTACGAACTACCTTGCGCGCCACTTTCTTGCGAACTGCCTTGCGAGCAACTTTTCTGCGGACGGCTTTACGAGCCACTTTCCGCCGAACTTTCTTTCGCACGACTTTGCGCGCAACCTTACGACGCACGGCCTTTCGGGCCACCTTCCTGCGAACTTTCTTGCGAACCGCCTTGCGGACGGCTCGACGAACCAACGCTCCGACGACCGCTTTCTTTGCGGCCGATTTTTTGCGAGCGGCTTTCTTTCGAACTGCCATCGTTGGTAAGAATCATCCTTTCTCTGGTCACCAAGCGACCAGGGGTATTGCCTTCCTTATACAGTATTACGGGTTTCAATGCAAGTTTTCGCCGAGGACGGCACGCGCATCCACGCGCGTGTAAACGAACGACAACACGTCGATGCCGTCGTTTTGATCCATGGTTTTCCGTTCGCCGAAAGTATCTGGGAAGCGCAAGCGGATGCGCTTGCGCGCGACGCGTGCGTCGTTTGTCCCGACCTTCGCGGCGCGGGAAAATCCGGCGAATCGGAAGGCCCGTACCTGATGGAAACGCTCGCCGCCGACGTTGCGCTGCTGCTCGATGCACTGGGCATCGAGCGTGTGTCCGTCGCCGGTCATTCGATGGGCGGATACGTTGCGTTGGCCTTTGCGCGCATGTTTACGGAGCGAGTCACCCGTCTCGCACTCGTCCCCAGCCGCTTGCGGGCCGATACGCCAAGAGAGGCGCAGGCGCGGCGGGAACTGGCCGATCGCGTCGAGCGAGAGGAGAGCATCGAGCCGGTTGTGGAGTCGATGCTCCCTCGGCTCTTTGCGCCGAGCACGCCGGCGGAACACCCGAATGTTATCGAGCGCGCTTACGAGATCGTCCGGCGTAACGCGCCGGGAGGGGCGGCCGCGGCGCTACGCGGCATGGCGCTCCGATCGTCCGCGGAAGACATTGCGGAAGACCTCGACGTGCCGATGGTAATGATTGCGGGCGCGCGAGATGCGACTCTGGCGCAAGAAGAGGCGCGGGAGATCGCCGGGCGCTTTCCGCGGGGCCGGCTGATCGTATGCGAGCGAAGCGGACACCTGCCAATGATGGAAGAGCCCGAGTTTGTCACCCAAGCCCTACGCCTGTGGCTTAAGGAAGCTTTGATTTAGCCCACCTCTTCGTCGCCTCGGTCCTCATTTACCATAGTAAACTTCGTCCCTCGGCTCCTCGATCTGGACTAAATCGAAGCTTCCTTAGCGAATGACGGGATACTTCGAGCGGCGGAACAGATTGTAAACGAAAAGAGCGCCGAGGACGAGCGCTGCGATAATCGCCGCCACGACAAGCGCCTTGAGCGCGATCACCAGAAGGTGGGCGACAATCACCAGCACGACGATCCCGGCGGCAATGATCGCGGTGAGTCGCAGAAACAGCACGAGAGTGGGATTCACGCCCTTACCTACTGCCAGTCCCCGGCGCAGGTTTCACTCCTCACAACAGCTTGAGATAGTCGAGTGCCCGGTAGCCGGCGGCGATCGAGGCGCCCGTGTCGAGCGTTCCGTCGGCGAGCATCTCTCGAAAGCGCGCCAACGAGGCGAGCTCGGCTTGAAGGTGCTCGGTGGCGTCGAGCCGCGGCTCGCGGGTCTTGCGCGCATCGAAGCCGACGTAAACGTAAGCGCGCGCCGTCGAGCGTACCGGTTCGGGCAGGTAGACTGCAGCCGGCTCGCAACGCGCAACCTCGTAGCCGGTCTCCTCGGCCAGCTCGCGAAGCGCGCAGTCTTGCGGCGCCTCCCCATCGATTAGCATCCCCGCCGGCAGCTCGAGATGAATTGAGTCGGCTCCGTAGCGATACTGCCGAACGAGTACCACCTGCCGGTCCGCAGTCAGGGCGAGAATCGTGACGAAGCCGAACGACTCGCGCACGTAGTAGTTCGGGACGATTGTCCCATCGGGGAGCTCCAACTCGTCCGCGCGTAAGCGCATGTACGGCGAATCTACGACGTAGCTCGATCTCCGTACGCGCCACCGCGGCTTCTCCATGCTGCAGCACTATCGACGAAGCGTTTGCGCATCCTTTCGCGAAGTCGGTTTTATGGCGGAGCGAATATTGATTGCGGGGGGCGGAACGATGGGTGCCGGCATCGCGTTCGTCGCCGCCAAGGCGGGGTACGACGTCGAGATCGTCGAGCCGCAGGAGGCTGCGCGCGCGCGAGCGTTGCTCGAGGTTGCGCGCCAGGCGGAGCGATCGGGCGATCCTTCGATTGAACGGCGCGTCGCTTGCGCGAACGGCATCCCTTCTCGCAGTGACGCGATGCTTGCCATCGAGGCCGTTTCCGAACGCTTCGAAATCAAGCGCGACGTCTTAACGGCCCTGGCGGAGGCGCTCCCGCCGGACGCACTGCTCGCGACTAACACTTCGTCGCTCTCAGTCGGCGAGCTCGCCGATACCGTCACCAACCCGAACCGGTTCCTGGGGCTGCATTTCTTCAATCCTCCAGTCCGAATGCAGCTCGTCGAAATCGTACGTGCGCCGCAGACCGGCGACGACACGCTCGAGCGAGCCTTCGAGATCGTCGCACGTCTTGGGAAGACCCCCGTACTCACGGCCGACACGCCCGGGTTCGTCGTTAATCGTGTGGCTCGGCCGTACTATTTACAGGCGTTGCGTGCGCTCGAGCGTGGCGTGGCTTCCGTGGAAGAGCTCGACGCACTCGCACGCGCAGCCGGTTTTCGCATGGGGCCGTTTGAGTTAATGGATCTCATCGGACTCGACGTGAATCTCGCAACGAGCGACTCGATTTACGAACGCACGCAGGCTCCGCGTTTCGAACCGGTGGAACTTCAACGAGGCATGGTCGCCGAAGGTTTGCTGGGCCGAAAGAGCGGCGCCGGATTCTATTCCTATCGCGACGGCAAGGCCGAGAGGTTCGAACTCGACGTGCCCGCAGCGGCGCCGGAGCCAAACGACGAAGAGATCGTGGTCATCGTCGGCTTCGGCAATCGCGCGGACGAGCTGGCGGAGATGGTCGCGCAGGGTTACCGGAACGTGCGGCGCATCGACAACGAGGAGTTCCTCGACGAGCTCTTAGCCGATGCAACGATGCTGATCGACGCCGGCGACGGAAGTTCCGATCGCGGCGACGCCATTGCGCGGCTCGAAGCGTCGTTCGAACCGGAATGCGTTATTTTTACCGATGCGTACGCGACAAACGTCGCCGCGTGTGCGGCTCGATTGCGTCATCCGGAGCGCTTGGCCGGCTTCGGCGTGCTCGGTTCCCTGTCGGCCGTTGATGCCGTAGAAATCGTCAACTCGCAAAATGCGTCCGACGACACCCTGGAGCTAGCGCAGGAGCTGTTCGCAACGATCGGCAAGGCGTCCGTGCTCGTCGAAGACGTTCCGGGACTCTTTCTTGGACGGACGGTCGGCTCGATCGTCAACGAGGCGATGATTGCAGTTGCCCAGGAGGTTGCAACGCCCGAAGACATTGACGAAGCAATGCGCCTGGGAGCCAACTATCCTGTCGGTCCGATCGCGTGGGGACGTGAAATCGGCGGCACGCGCCTGCGCCGCATTTTGAAACGGCTGGCCGATGCCGAAGGCGATCAGTTCGCAGCGCATCGTTCGATCTGGCTCCTCGACATGGAAGAGGAGCCCGCGCCCCAGGAGAGCGGCGAGCAGAGCGCTTTCCCGAGCCTGCAGCAATGAGCCGCGACGTGTGGGTGGTCGACGCCGTGCGTACGCCGATCGGCCGCTACGGCGGTGCCTTGGCAGGCGTTCGTCCCGACGACCTTGCCGCGATCGCGCTTCGCGCGCTGGTCGAGCGTACCGGCATCTCCCCTTCGATCGTTGAGGACGTTTACTTGGGCGCCGCCAATCAGAGCGGCGAAGATAACCGAAACGTCGCGCGCATGGCCGTGCTCTTGGCGAATCTGCCGCTCTGCATCCCCGGCGTCACCGTCAACCGGCTGTGCGGTTCGAGCCTTCAGGCGATTAACTCGGCCGCGCAAGCGATCGCCTTTGGAGAAGGCGATGTTATGATCGCCGGTGGCGTCGAGTCCATGACGCGCGCACCCTACGTTTTACCGAAGAGCGACGTGCCGTTCGACCGAGGCCAGCGGCTCTTCGATACGGTTCTCGGCTGGCGGATGGTCAATCCGAAGATGCCGCCCCAGCATACCGTTTCGCTCGGTGAGACGGCGGAGAACGTCGCGCGAGATTACGGCATCACGCGCGAAGAGCAAGACCGGTTTGCGTTCGAATCGCAGATGAAGTGCAAAGCGGCAACGCGACGCGACGCATTTGCCGCCGAGCTCGTTGCCGTGCCGGTTGAGAGCTCGTCACCCGCAACCTCCGTGACGAGTGACGAACATCCGCGGCCGGAGACGACGATGGAGCGTCTAGCGAAACTGAAGCCGGCTTTCAAGAGCGACGGAACGGTGACGGCCGGCAACTCGTCGGGCATCAACGACGGCGCGGCGGCGCTTCTGCTTTGCGAAGCGCAAACCGCGCGGCGCTTGAATCTGCGGCCGATGGCGCGGATCGTCGCATGCGCATGTGCGGGCGTTGCTCCCGACGTGATGGGCCTCGGACCGATACCGGCGACGCGCAAGGCGCTCGCGCGCGCTCACTTGACGGTCGAACAGCTCGATTTGATCGAAATTAATGAAGCCTTCGCATCGCAAGCCCTCGCATGCATGCGTGAGCTGGGCCTGGATCCCGCAAAGACGAACGTCAATGGCGGCGCGATCGCGCTGGGACACCCGCTGGGAGCAAGCGGCGCGCGCATCGCGACGACGCTGCTGCACGAAATGGGCCAGCGCAAAGCGCGCTTCGGCCTGGCGACGATGTGCATCGGCGCCGGTCAGGGTATCGCAACGGTATTCGAGCGTGTGGAGTAGAAGGCGCTAGCCATGACGACCGCGCCAACCATGACCAAGACGCAACTGCTAATCGGCGGAGCCTGGCGAGATGCTTCCGATGGCGGCACGTACGAGGTTCGCAATCCTGCCACGGGGGCGAAGATCGCCGACGTCGCGGAAGCGACGCGCGAGGATCTCAACGACGCGGTGAACGCGGCGCGCCGCGCGTTCGATGCCGGCAAGTGGGCGTCGATGACGGCCTCGCGACGCGCGAAGATCGTTTATAAGATCGCGCAGCTCATCGGCGAGCGCGCGGCCGACTTGGCGTTATGCGAGGTTCGCAACAACGGCAAAACCGTTGGGACCGCTAAAGGCGAACTCGGCGCGATCGTGGATTGCTTTGAGTTTTACGCCGGCGCGGCCACGAAGAACTACGGCGAAACGTTGCCGCCGCCGCTGCCGGCCTATCTCGCGAGTACCGTGCGCGAGCCGGTCGGTGTTGTCGGTGCGATCGTTCCGTGGAACTTTCCGCTGTTACTGGCTTCGTGGAAGGTTGCACCGGCGCTGGCCGCCGGCTGCACGATCGTGCTCAAGCCGGCGCACGCGACTCCGTTGACGGCGATCGAGTTGGGCAAGATCGCACTCGAAGCGGGCGTTCCCGAAGGCGTCCTCAACGTCGTCACCGGTTCGAAAGGCGGCCTCGGAAGTTGGCTCGTCGATCATCCAGCCGTCGATAAGATCGCGTTTACCGGTTCGACGGATACGGGACGCACCGTCGCTGCAGCGGCAGCGCGCACGCTCAAACGCGTAACGTTGGAACTCGGCGGGAAATCGCCGTCCGTCGTTTTTGACGACGCCGACGTCGACGCGGCCGTAGCCGGTGCGCTATACGGTGTCTATTACAACGCCGGCCAATGTTGCGAGGCCCGCTCGCGCATTCTACTGCAGTCCGGTGTGTACGACCGTTTCGTGGAACGATTCGCTGCGAAAGCGCAGCTACTGCGCGTCGGCGACCCGGAAGATCCTCAAACGCAGATCGGAGCGATCACGACATCCGAGCAGTTCGAGAAGATTCGTGCGTACTGCGAGATCGGCGCAGCCGAGGGCGCCCAGGCGCTCTTCGGGGGCGGCTCGCCCGACCTCGGCCAGAGTTTCGCATCGGGAATGTTCTGGAATCCTACCGCCTACGAAGCCAAAAGTGGTCACCGGATCGTTCGTGAGGAGATTTTCGGCCCGGTTGCCGTGTTGGTACGGTTCGACGACGAAGCTGAGGCGATCGCGCTGGCAAATGACAGCGAGTACGGCCTGGCCGCGAGCGTCTGGAGCTCGAATATCGGGCGCGCGAATCGCGTCGCCCGCGCAATCCGCAGCGGCTCGGTTGCCATCAATACCCCATACTCGGTGTTTCCGGGAGTTCCGTTTGGCGGATATAAGGCATCCGGGTACGGACGCGAGCTCGGGATGGAAACGATGCGGCTGTACAGCGAAACCAAGAGCGTCCTCACCTATATTGGGGAGAAACCGATGGACCCGTTTCGGGTATAGCGTAGCCTATGGTGGAAACGCTCAAGATCGGCCGGCGCTACAGCACAAGCTACGGCACGCTCTGGAAGGACGGAACCTATTTTCCTCGTGGTACCGAGGTAACGGTCGTAGGCGTCCATCTCGACCAAGGATTCTGTGTGCGCTTTCCTACGACCGAGGACGGCGAACCGCTCGAAACGTGGGAAGACTGGAGCGAAGTGGATTTCTTGGCCGAGCCGGGCTCGGTCGAGCCTCCGCCCCGTCCGCTTTCACGAGCGGTGCTTGCCGAAGCGCGCGACGTGCTCTCCGAAGCAGAAGACGGCTGTCATCTTCATCTAGATGAAGATGAGGCCTAAGAAAAGCGGCTGGCCCTTAACTTCCTAAAGTTATGAGGGTCGTCTGCCATATTTCCCAGTCGGCACATTCAGACGACCTTTTCCCACCGCCGAGGATGGCGACCCAGCAATAGGTTTTGGCCGGCTTGAGGTCGCCGAACTTCACCTTGCCCTTCTTGTTCGTTAAGAGCGTCTCAAAGGGCGTCCCGGGACGAGGGCTCGACGTCGACTTTGGCGTCGATTCCTCGACCGGAATTCTCGGCCTGGGCGAGCCATTGATCGTGACGAAGACGTGCGCAACCGTGACGGACGGATTGGGCGAGGGCGAGGAGGGCGTAAAGGAGGGGGTCGGGGTCGTGGAGCTACCGCTGTGACAAGCGGCCACGGCCAGGGCGGCCACGCAGAGAACGATCATCAGGCGTTTGGGCATGGGCGGCTCGCTTCGACGCTTTTATGCTAGCCCCCGTTCGTAGGGCGCGAGCAAAGATGAAAGTAACGTTGTGATTTTTTTTCGAGCACAGCATAGTATTCGCGAAAGAGCGCGGCTGCCGCAGTACCAGGCCAATGAGCCGGCAGGAGTTCGCTGGGCAGACCCGGGTCGAGATAAACAAACTTCCGGTAATCGTGGACGAGCCAGAGCCGCTCGACGAACGCGCCCTCGTCACTGAGCTCGCCGCGGGCGATCTCAACGTCGAAACGTGGCCGGTAGCGGGAGATGAACTCCCGATAGGCTGACGCGATCGAGTCGACGTTCCAGCAACGCTCGAGCAGCTCGCGATCGCTGCGCGGCCCGCGGTACTCGGCCTCGAAGAGATCGGTCGCACCCAGGGCCACGGTTGCTTGCGCCGCCTCGCGAGCGGCTTCGAGCGCGTCCGAGGGCGAGATCCAGGTCGACGACGAGAGTTGTGCCCAGCCAAGGGCGGCGAGCTCCTTTCGAAGACGCTCGCGCTCCTGGCGCCGCGCCTCCCCGACGGCATAGATGAGCAACCGCCATCGACCGTCCCACTCGATGACGGGTCCGTAGATGCGGGGACTGAGCTCCTCGATCCGGCGGCGCCCTCGGGCGGTTACCATATAGAAAGCGCGATTACCGTCGCGGCGAGCGACGAGCCATCCCTGACGAGTCATCCGCGAGACGGCTTGGCGGACGGCTTGCGACGACACCCCGAACGCGGCCATCAGGGAGATTAGGCCGCCGATCCAAAGCGCTCCGTCGCCCGCGAGGCGATGCACCATATCGCCGTAGAGCGTAAATATGAACGAGTTGGGCCGAGTAACCGGGCGGTGGTCCAACTTGACACCTCCTGGCGGAAGGATCTAGTATGACGATATTCTCGTAACTTGAGAAATTTCCGTTATATGAGTTTGAGAGGCTGCCGATGAACCGAATCGCGACGTTTGACGACTGGATCAGCATGCTGGACGAGTGGAGGCGCGATGTCGGGCTCGATCGCGAGCTGGTCGACCGCTTCATGCCAGGTTACATCTTCGAAGCAAAGTACGGCGAGCTACCGACCCCGGAAATCTACTTTGGCGACTTCAAGGGCGACCGCCGCTGGGAGCGCGTTCGTGAGATCCCCGATCAGCGCATGAAGGACGCCGTCCTCAACATGGTCGTCTATCAAGGCGACACGGAGTTTGCCTCCAACGAACAGCAGCGGTTCTTGGTCAATAACGCTCCAAGTGAGTACGATCTGGCATCGCTGGTTCGGATCATGGTCGAAGAGACGCGTCACGGCTATCAGATGTGTCATCTGATGGTCGAGCACTTCGGCAGCGAAGGGAAGATCGAAGCGCAGAAGATGCTCGAGCGCCGCGCTTTCGGCAAGAAGAACCGTTTGCTCAACGCGTTCAATGAAGACGTGACGCATTGGCTCGACTTCTTTGCGTACACGAACTTTATGGATCGCGACGGCAAATTTCAGCTGAGCATGCTCTCTCACTCCAGCTTCGCTCCGCTTGCGGCCTCGATGGGGCCGATGCTTCGCGAAGAGGCCTTTCACATGGGCACCGGCATCACTGGGCTGCGTCGCATCGCGAAGGCGGGCGTCATTCCCGTCGAGATTCAGCAAAAATATTACAACAAGTGGATCTCGGGCTCGCTCGATCTCTTCGGCACCGATCACTCGGGCTCGGCGCAATGGGCCTATACCTGGGGCATCAAAGGGCGTGTCGACGAGGACAAGGCCGGCGACGGCGCCGACAAGGAGCATCTCAACGAGCGCGCGCGCGGACAGTTCCACGACGAAGTCTCGGCCACGGTCGCCCGCGTGAACGAGGTCAACTCGAGCGAGATGAAGTTCTACGTTCCCGACATGAGCTTCAATCGCAAGATCGGCGATTACGGCGGAGAACGCTACACGGTCGACGGCCGCAAACTTACCGAGGAAGAGTGGGTAGCCTATGCTCCCACGGTGCTCCCGACCGCCGCCGACGAAGATAAACTTAAAGAATTTTTCAAAAATCCCAATTGGATTGCCCCGAAAGGAAAACTCGCTTGAGGCCCCTCATCGCGCAATCCAATCGGGTCCCCGTAATTCTGAAAGGCGCTGCGTCCTACGGACTCCGCGCCCCCCGCGCGCACTGCGCGCGGAGCCCCCTCTGGATTGCCCCGAAAGGAAAACTCGCTTGAGGCCCTTCATCGCGCAATCCAATCGGGTCCCCGTAATTCTGAAAGGCGCTGCGTCCTGCGGACTGCGCGCCCCCCGCGCGCACTGCGCGCGGGGGCCCCTCTGGATCACCCCGAAAGGGAAACTTTCATGAGCATCACACTTGACGGCGCTGCGAAACAAACCCCGTTTGGCCGCGAGCAACGCGCCCTTGATGGCAAGCGCGTCATTAACTACTGGAAAGATGGTCACGTAGGATTCGTCGAGATGGACGATCCACCGGCCAACACCTACACGCACGAGATGATGCGGCAGCTCGACGAAGCGATTCTCGACGCGCGGTTCGACTCCGACGTCGAGGTCATCGTGCTTACCGGCAAGGGCGAAAAGTTCTTTTCGGCCGGGGCCAATATCGGGATGCTCAACCAGGTGACCCCTGAGTTCAAGTACATGTTCTGCTTGCACGCAAACGAGACGCTGTCGCGGCTCGAGCAAACGCCGAAGCTTGTGATCGCCGCGCTCAACGGCCATTGCGTCGGCGGCGGCCTGGAGATCGCAATGGCCGCGGACCTGCGAATCGCCAGGAAAGACGCGGGAAAGATCGGCCTTCCCGAAGTTGCCCTCGGAGTTCTGCCGGGAACCGGTGGAACGCAGCGTTTAGCGCGTCTGGTCGGCAAGTCGCGCTCGATTGAGATGATGGTGACGGGCAAGACGGTCAGTTTCGAGCAAGCGATGGAGTGGGGCATGCTCACCGATCTCTTCGAAGGGAATGCGAGCGAGTTCCGCGAGCAGATCACGGAGTACGCCAAACAGTTTTGCTCGCCGAACAAGGCGCCGATGGCCGTCGGCCATATCAAGCGCAGCGTCCAGACCGGAGCGGAGCTCCCACTCCAAGATGCGCTCGCGCTCGAACGCGAGTTGCAGTCGCTGCTGTTCAAGAGCGAAGATGCCAAAGAAGGCCTCGCCGCGTACAACGAAAAGCGCGTGGCCCGCTTCAAGAACAAATAAACCATGAAAGGCTCGTGTCAGGGCTGTGGCCGGAACTTTCAAACCGGCGCCGAGGCGCGCGCGTGTTCGAACGATTGCACCTTTTGTATGGGCTGCGCGGCCGCAATGAACGATCGTTGTCCGAACTGCGGCGGCGCGCTCGAGATCGTCAGCGAGGTCGCCTGAAGTGGTAGCTGCGTTTATTCTGATGAAGGTCGAACGGCCGAGGTTACGCTCCATCGCCGACGATCTGCTGGCGATCGACGGTATCGCCGAAGTCTATTCGGTCGCGGGCCCGTACGACATGATCGCGATCGTGCGCGTGAAGCAGCACGAAGAGCTCAACGATCTCGTTACCGAACAGGTCGCAGCGCTCGATGGCATCCTCAGCACCGAGACGCTCATCGCCTTTCGTTCGTTCTCGAAAAAAGATTTGGGCCTTCTCTGGGACATCGGTGAGTAGCGTCCTTCGACAAGCTCAGATGACAAAGTTAAGGTAGTTCGACTCGATAGAAGTGCGTGGCGTCGATGTTTAAACGCTGCGGTTGATTTCCCGCATACGCGTCGAAGCGCACGACCGAATCTCCCAGCTCGAAGGTCCCGTCTGAAAGCGGCGTCAGCGAATCGGTGCCGTCCAACGTCAATCGATTCTTGACGATCACCACGCGCGTGATGGCGGGCTCCCCCAAGTACGTGTTTTCGTAACGGCCGGCAAAGGCGTTCCAGGCCGGAGGATAGGCAAATTTGCGCGGTCCGCGATAGAGTTCGCCGGCGTACCAGCGCGGACCATAGTTTATTTCAATCACTTTGCCGTCGCGATCGCGCCCGAATGCCAGCAGAAAGATTGCAAACTCGGGATCGTCGGCCCAGAAAAGGTCCCGGCCGCGCGGATAGAGCTCGATCCGCTTTGCCGCCTTCATGAGATAAAGGCGCTCCCCGGCAGCGACGACGTGCAATGACGAGCCGTTCGCTTCCGTATACGTGCCGGCGTACTCGCTCGCGCGACTGACCCTCGCAGGGTCGCGTGCCGGCGGCGGCGATGGAAGCGGCTCGCCTAGGCTCTGCGCTCGCAAGACCCGCATCGCGTAGAGCACGATCGCGCACGGGTGCAGCGGCGCTTCGACGAGATTCGCGAATGCGACGGCGCCGAATCCGCGGGTCAAATTGACCTGCATGCACGCGGTGTAACCGGATATCCCGCCGGTATGGCCGATAAGGTGATCGCCGCCGTCGTTAAAGATGGAAAGCCCGTAGCCGTACTGCCGGTAGAACGAGGGCGCCTCGGAGAGCACCGCACCGGACGATCCGGCCGGCTCTCCGTTCTTCAAGCGGTCGGGATGCGTCATCGCCGCAAAGGCGGTAGCCGAGATCAGTCGCCGCCCGTCGCCCGTTTTCCCCTCATTCAAGTAGAAACGCATGTACTTCGCCATGTCCTCGGGAGTCGAAAGCACGGAGCCCGCGGGATCGACGAAGTCCAACGGAGGCGACGCAACGAGCGGCGGCTGTTGCGACGCCGGGCGGTCATTGTCACGAAGCTGGTAGCCGATGGCCGCGCTCGCCATACCCTCCGGCGTAAAGACGTCGGAGCTCGCGCTCATCCCGAGCGGTTGGAGAACGCGTGCCCGTACCGCATCGGCCCACGACCGCCCGTCGATCCGGGCAAGAATCGCACCGGCCGTGGCGTAGCCATCGTTGGAATACGACCACGAGGTTCCGGGCGCAAACAGCGTTCTTGCATCGCGTAATGCGAGGATATCGTACGAGTAGCCCACCTCCGCCGAGAAATCGTCGGGCGTGCCCGCGGTGTGCGAGAGCAGCTCGTGCACGAGTATCGGTCCGCCGAGCGTATGGATCGAAAACCATGGAAGATATTCGCGCGCCGGCGCATCGAGGTTGAGGTGCCCGGCGTCGTAAAGCTCGAGCAGCGCGAGTGCTGTCATCGATTTAGTAATCGATCCGATCGGAAATCGAGTCTGCGGCGTGACGGGAGCCCGGGCGTCGCGATTCGCATCGCCCAGCGTGATGATTCGCAGCGTTGCGTTGCGATCGGTGATTGCCACTGAGAGTCCCGGCGTGCCTTGCTCTTGCATCGCACGCGGTGCGTAGGCGGCGATCGCATCGAGCGCGTCCGAGAGCGTGGGCGTCCCCTGCGCAGCGCCCCGCGCGCTCGGCACGGCGAAAAGCGCGAGGGCGATCAGCATGCAGCATCTTCGAAGAGCCATTGAGCGCTGGGGCATCGTTCGTGAAGTGGGCGCCCGGAGCGCCCGCTTCCTTCTGCGGTCGCCATCGAGGAGCTCGTGCGTGGGGCGTGCAACGCTCGAATGAGAAACGGGGGTTAAGCACGGTATCATGGCACGCATCTACGACAACTTAGCCGATACGTTCGGCAATACGCCGTTGGTCAGGATTCCGCGGCTCAACTCTGGGATAGCGGCAACGGTTCTCGTGAAGATGGAATCGTTCAACCCCGCCGGATCGGTGAAGGATCGGATCGGCCTCTCGATGATCGAGGCGGGAGAACGCGACGGCCGGCTGTTGCCCGGGATGACGATCCTGGAACCGACCAGCGGAAACACCGGCATTGCGCTGGCATTTGTTGCGGCGGCGAAGGGCTATCCGATCATCTTAGTGATGCCCGACACGATGACGGTCGAACGGCGTAACTTGCTCAAAGCGTATGGCGCCCAAGTCGTGCTGACTCCCGGATCCGAAGGCATGCCGGGCGCCATTCGACGGGCAACGGAGATCGTTGCAGCCGCTCCCGGCAAGTATTTCATGCCGCAGCAGTTCGAGAATCCGGCTAATCCGGAAATTCATCGCCGCACGACCGCTGAAGAGATCTGGCGCGATACGGACGGCGCCGTGGACGTCGTCGTCTCGGCGATCGGTACGGGCGGCACGATTACCGGCGTAGGTGAGGTGCTGAGAGCCCGTAAACCGAGCGTACGCATGATCGCCGTCGAACCCGATGCGTCGCCGGTGCTTTCGGGCGGAAAGCCCGGGCCGCATAAGATTCAGGGAACCGGCGCCGGATTCGTACCCAAGGTGCTCAACACCGACGTTTATCAAGAGGTCGTGCGCGTTACCGATGCCGACGCCATCGCAACGGCCCGCCGGCTTGCGCGTGAAGAGGGCATGCTCGTCGGCATTTCGACCGGCGCAAACGTTTGGGCGGCCCTGAGCGTTGCGGCGCGACCGGAGTTGCGTGGCAAGACGCTCGTAACGTTTGGATGCGACACCGGTGAGCGCTATTTGAGCAATCCCGTCTTTGCCGAGCAGGAAGCAACGATCGTCGAACCTGCGCTCGTTTGATCGCGACCGATGAAGTCTACGTCGACGTAACCCGGGGCGGGTTCGTCGAGTCGGTTCACCGTGTCGCCGCCTGCGCGGTCGATGCCGACGGCAGGGTGCTCGAGCAGGCCGGCGATATCGAATTGCCGATCTTCCTGCGTTCGGCGGCAAAACCGTTCATTGCGGCGGCGGCGATTGCAGCCGGCGTGCACGAACGATTCCACCTCGAGGCGCGCGAAATCGCGGTGATGGCTGCCTCGCATTCCGGACAGCCGTTTCACGTCGCAGCCGTCGCTTCGATCTTGGATAAAATCGGCATGGATGAATCGGCATTGCAGTGCGGCACGCATTCGCCGTACGACGAGACCGCGGCGCTGGGACTTGCGCAAGCGGGACTGGAACCGACCCCGCTCTACAATAACTGCTCCGGAAAGCACGCCGGCATTTTGGCGCTGTGCTTGGCAATCGGCGCCGATCCAACGACCTACTTGAGCGCCGAGAATCCCGCCCAGCAGCGGATTCTCGCATTATGCGCGCGCCTCTCCGACGATGCCGCTTCGACGTGGCCCGTCGGTATCGACGGCTGCGGAATTCCGGTTTACGCGACGGGACTGCGAAAGGCGGCGATCTCTTTTGCGAGGCTCGCGACGCTTTCCGGCGTCGATTCCGCGGACGCAAGAGCGCTGCGAATCGTGCGCGATGCGATGCTCGCTCATCCGGAGTACGTCGCCGGAACCGGCCAGTTCGACACCGAGCTGATGATCGCCGGCGCCGGTAATATCGTCTCGAAGGCCGGTGCCGAAGGGGTTCATGCGGCGGCGGCCGTTTCGCAAGGCTACGGGTACGCATCCAAAGTGATTGACGGCAGCTCTCGAGCGCGCGGCCCCTCTTCGATCGCGGCGTTGCGGCGGTTGGGCATCCTCGACGAGCGCCAAGCCGGCGCACTTTCCCGATTCGCGCGTCCGCCGGTGTATAATCGGGCCGGAAACAAGGTGGGAGAGATAGCGAGTCGAGATCGTGTCTGAGTACTTGCGCCTGCTCGAAGAGCGGGTTGCAATCTTCGACGGCGCCATGGGCACGCAGCTCATGGCGCTCGAACTTTCGCCAGAGGACTTTGGCGGCGCCGCCCTTCACGGCTGCAACGAAGCGATCGTTCTCGCGCGCCCGGATATCGTTCGCTCGATCCACGAGGCCTATCTCGTGGCCGGCGCAGACGTCGTCGAGACCGACTCGTTCACCGCGTCGAGATTGAAACTCGACGAGTACGGCATCGGCGAGCGAACGCAAGAAGTCAACTTCCAAGCCGCTGCGATCGCGCGAAAAGCCTGCGACGCCATCTCGACGCCGCAGCATCCTCGCTTCGTCGCGGGTTCCATGGGGCCGACCGGGATGCTGATCTCCTCCTCCGATCCGGCGCTCTCGAATATCACGTACAAGCAGTTGCGCGACGTCTATGGCGAGCAGGCGCGAGCGCTCGTCGAAGGCGGTGCCGATCTGCTCTTGCTCGAGACGATGCAAGATCTGCTTGAGTTAAAGGCGGCAATCGCGGGAATAACGCGTGAGTTCGAACGCGGATTGCGGCGCGTGCCGATTCAGGCACAACCGACGCTCATTACCGACGGCCGCATGCTGCTGGGCACGGACATCGGTGCGGTTCGCGCCACGCTCGACGCGCTGCCGATCGACGTGATCGGCCTCAACTGTTCGACCGGCCCGTCGCAGATGCGCGACTCGATTCGCTATCTCTGCGAAACTTCACGCTGTTTCGTGAGCGTCATACCGAACGCGGGACTTCCCCTCATGGGCCCGCGTGGCGAGACGATCTATCCGGAAGGTCCACAAGAGCTGGCCGCGGAGCTCGCAGCATTCGTTCGCGACTTCGGTGTCAACGCGATCGGCGGGTGCTGCGGTACGACCCCGGCGCACATCAGCGCGCTTCGCGAAGCCGTCGCGTCGGTCGAGCGCCGGTCGCGACCGCGCGCCCAGCGCCCGCAAGAGATCGCGTCGGCGATGACGGCGATCTCGCTAGAACAGCAGCCGCGGCCGCTGATCGTTGGAGAGCGCATCAACGCCCAAGGTTCGAGGAAGGTCAAGCGGCTGCTCCTCGATGACCGGTACGACGACGTCGTGCTCATCGCGCGGGAGCAAGTCGAAGGCGGCGCGCACGTGCTCGACGTCTGCTGCGCGCTGACCGAACGGCCCGACGAAGAGGAACAGATGCGGGACCTCGTGCGGCGGCTCGCGCAATCCATCGAGGCACCCCTGTCGATCGATTCGACCGAGCCGAAAGTGCTCGAAACTGCGCTGCAAAACTACCCAGGCCGGGCGATTCTCAACTCGGTGAACCTCGAGTCGGGCCGGGCCAAACTCGATGCCGTTTTACCGCTTGCACGCGAGCATGGCGCCGCTGTCGTCGCCTTGACGATCGACGAGAAGGGCATGGCGAAAACGGCGGAACGCAAACTCGAGGTCGCTCGCCGCATCTTTGACATTGCGGTCGGCGAGTACGGTCTCCCGCCAGGCGCCCTGATCTTCGACGATCTCACCTTTACGCTGGCGACCGGCGAGCCCGAGTTCTTGAACTCTGCCGTCGAAACGATCGAAGGCATTCGCCTCATCAAGCGGGAGCTGCGGGGCCCGCTCACCTCGCTTGGCGTTTCCAACGTTTCGTTCGGCCTGCGGCCCAACGCGCGCGCGGCGCTGAACTCGGTCTTCCTGTATCATTGCGTCGAAGCGGGCTTGGATTGCGCACTCGTCCACCCCAAGGAAATCGTTCCATATTTCGAAGTCGACTCGGCGATACGGGAGCTGTGCGACGATCTCGTTTTCAATCGGCGGCCGGATGCGCTGCCGCGGCTCATCGATCATTTCGAGCGTGAAGCGCCTGACGGCCAATCCGAGACCGATCGCGCCGCTGCAGAAGAACAGACGGAAGAGACGACGATCGCAGAACGGATTCATCAGGCGATTCTGCGGCGCCGTAAAGACGGCATCGAGACGAAGATCGATGAAGCTTTGCTGGAAAGCGCGCCGGTAGCCGTACTCAATGAAATCCTCCTGCCCGCCATGAAAGATGTCGGGGATCGTTTTGGTCGCGGCGAGTTGATTCTGCCGTTCGTCCTGCAATCGGCCGAGGTGATGAAGAAAGCGGTCGCACATCTCGAACAGTTCCTCGAGCGCTCGGAAGGCTCGACGAAAGGCACCGTCGTCATCGCCACGGTCTTCGGCGACGTGCACGACATCGGAAAGAACCTGGTGCACACGATCCTCGCCAACAACGGCTACACGGTGCACGATCTCGGCAAGCAGGTTCCGATGAATACGATTCTCGAGAAAGCCGTCGAGGTAAATGCCGATGCAATCGGCCTCTCCGCACTTTTGGTGTCGACCAGCAAACAGATGCCGGTCTGCCTGGAGGAGCAAGACGCTCGCGGTTTACGGTTCCCCGTGATCATCGGCGGAGCCGCGATCAACCGGGATTTCGGCCGGCGAATCGCCCTCTTGGAGGGCGGTACCCGTTTCTTCGAGCCGGGCGTCTTTTACGCGCGCGATGCGTTCGAAGGGCTCGATCTCGTCGATGCGCTCACGAGCGACCCGCAGCGGCGGCGAGATCTCGTCGAGCGGGCGAAGGGCGAAGCTCTTGCGCAACGTGAGCGCCGCCCCGCAGCCGCATCGCTGCGGCCGCCGTCGACCTCTGCAGTCAAGGCCGACCGCGCTCCAGTTCCGCACCCGCCGTTCTGGGGCGTGCGCGCGCTGGACCGAATCGATCCTCGCGAGTTGTGGCCGTGCTTCGATCTGCGCAGCCTTTACCGGCTTTCGTGGGGCGCCGCGAACACCAAAGGCGATGCGTTCGCGCGGCTCGTCAGCGAGGAGTTCGAACCTCGCCTCCGCCGCTACCAGGCGCAAGCGATTGAAGATGCCCTCCTCGAGCCAAAGGTCGTGTACGGGTATTTTCCCGCCGCAGGTCTAGGTAACGAAATCATTCTTTACGATCCGGCGCAGCCAACGAACGAAATCGCTCGCCTCCGCTTTCCGCGCCAGACCGGCGGAGAGCATCTGAGCCTTGCGGATTATTTGCTCGAGCCTAGCGGTGCCTCCCGCGACGTGGTGGCATTGCAGATCGTAACGGTGGGACGCAACGCGACGCAGCGGACCGAAGCGTTACAGGCGGCCGGCGACTACAGCGAATCGTATTTCGTGCATGGCTTTTCGGTGCAGGCTGCCGAGGCGCTCGCCGAATACGCCCACCGTCACATTCGGCGCGAGCTCGGTCTAGAGGACGGCCGTGGGAAACGGTATTCCTGGGGCTATGGAGCTTGCCCCGATCTCGGGGCGCACGACCTGGTGTTCCGGCTGCTCGATGCGACCTCGAAGATCGGAGTAACGCTAACGCCGGCGTTTCAAATCATTCCCGAGCAATCGACCGCCGCGATCGTGATACATCACCCGAAGGCTTCGTACTTCAACGCGGCGGCGACCAGGGACGTCGCCTAGTGGCGAGGTGCTCCCGGTAGCAGGCCGCGGCGCTTTGTGGGCGTACGGTCTGCAACCATGACGCACACGCTGCTCGTCGTCGCGCTCGTCCTCGTCGCGCTAGTGCTGATCGCGGCCCTGGTACGGGCGCTGCCGCGGCATAAGAACCCGGCACCAACGCCGTTGCTGGGCGCGATCGGTTTCGTTACCGATTTTTTAGACACGCTCGGTATCGGGTCGTTTGCGGTGACGACCTCGCTCTTTAAGTTCTTCCGAGTGGTGCCCGACGAGCGCATTCCCGGAACGCTCAACGTGGGACACGCGCTTCCAACGGTGGTCGAGGCACTCATCTACATCGTCATCGTCGCGGTGGAGCCCAAGACGTTGCTGCTGCTGATCGTCGCCTCGATTGCCGGCGCCTGGCTCGGTGCGGGATTCGTCGCGCGCTGGCCGCGCCGCTACGTGCAGATCGGCATGGGGACGGCGTTGCTGGCTGCGGCCGTGCTCTTCATTCTCACCGGCATTTTCGGCAGTCACTTCGGATTGAGCGGTTCGGCGCTCGGCCTCGACGGCCCGCGCCTGTGGATCGCCGTCGCGATCAACTTCTGCCTCGGCGCGCTGATGACGGTCGGAATCGGACTCTACGCACCGTGCATGATCATGGTAAGCCTGCTGGGGATGAGCCCGGTAGCGGCCTTTCCGATCATGATGGGGTCGTGTGCATTTCTGATGCCGATTGCGAGCTTGCGCTTTATCCGCTTCGATGCGATTTCAATGCGTGCCGTCTTGGGCCTGACGCTTGGAGGAATTCCCGGCGTGCTGATCGCCGCCTATATCGTGAAGTCGCTTCCGCTAGGCGCGGTACGCTGGCTCGTGGTCGTCGTCGTGCTCTACGCGAGTTACGTGATGCTCCGATCGGCGTTTGCGCCGCGTCCGGACACCACCGAGTACGCCTACGAGGCTTGATGGGGAAGCTCAGATTTAGCCCAGCTCTTCGTCGCCTCGGTCCTCATTTACCATAGTAAACTTCGTCCCTCGGCTCCTCGATCTGGACTAAATCTGAGCTTCCCCGCTTGTTATGCGGCGACTTCGATTTGATTGTAGACGAAGCGGCCGCCGACCATCGTTGCGACGACGCGGTACTCCTTATCCCAGAAGGAGAGGTCGGCCCGCGCGCCGCGCGCGATGCGGCCTAGCTCGGTGTCGTGCCGAATTAATCGTGCCGGCGCATGGGTTGCCGCAACGATCGCCGCGGCGAAGGGAATCTGCGCGTACGACATGTAGTTGCGCAGCGCTTCGTCCATGCGCAGCGCGCTTCCGGCAATCGTGCCGTCGGCCGAACGCACGACGCCGCCTTCGATGTGATAACCCGGATCGGCCGGGGGCATCGCATCGGTTACCAGCACGAGCCGATCGCCGAGCGTTCGGTGCAAGATGTCGATCATGACCGGCGAGACGTGAAATCCATCGCAGATTACTTGAACGAGGGTGCGCCGGTCTTGAATGAACGCCGCTAGAATCGAAGGATCGCGGTGGTCGAGTGGCGGCATCCCGTTGAACGCATGCGTCAAGGATCGGAAACCCAGTCCGATCGCGAGCATTCCTTCGCGATAGCGCGCGCCGGTGTGACCGGCCGAACAGACGACGCCGTTCTCCAAAAAAACGCGCAGCGCTTCGCTCGCGCCGTCGATCTCAGGGGCCATCGTTACCAACAAGCAGGCACCTTTGCACGAATCGACCATTTCTTGTGCACGAGCGGCGCCGGCGGTAAGCAGCCACTCGTTGCGATGAATGCGCCGAAATTTCGGATTGAGGAACGGGCCTTCGAAGTGCACGCCGAGACAGCGAGCGCCGTTGGGCAGATCTTCCTCCAACTGGTTGGCCGCTTCGACGATCTCCGATGCGGCATGGAGCATGGACTCCCACGGGGCGGTCATGACACTCGCCACGAAGCCCGTCGTGCCGGTCTGAGCGTACGCGGTGCCTGCGACTGTGACGGCGTTACCTTGATCTCGATTGAAGAGATATGCGTCGGCGCCGTTTGTGTGCACGTCGATGAGACCCGGAGCTATCGTGCTCCCCGCCGGCAACGGATAATCGGAGGGGCCGTCTGCGGCAAGAACGCCGACGATGCGGCCATCTTCGACTGCCAGGCGTCCGAACGTCGACGTTCCATCGCCGACCGCAATGAAGGCGGGCCCGAGCAGACGTTTGGACATTAACCTCAAGTTCGGCGGACTGGCGCCAGCGCCTCGTCCTCATCGAGCCCAGACGGATAAATTCCACGAACGTCGTAGGACTTAAAAACCGTGGTTCCCACCCGGCTGTACACAGCCCGCTGTTCTTCGACTTTCTTCGCGAGGCTTTTATGAGGAGCGTCTCGTTCGCGAGTGTCACGGGAACCATGTTATTGACGGCCTTCTTGCTGTTGTCGCTCGGTTTTGCCGTTGAGGGTTCGTTCGAAACGCGCGCGGAGATCGCGAACACGTTTTCGCGTCAGGGGCAGATTCAGCAAGCGCAGATCGACCTCGAGGAGTTGTTGCGCTTACAAATCGATGAAGAGAATTTGCTTCGCGGCTACCTCCTGACGCGCGACCCGTTTTATGACGCCGAGTACCGCACGGCCTCCGCCGGCTACGACGAAAAAGAGAATGAGATTCGTAAGACGCTGGGCGGACAACTGCTCGGCGCCGACAAGCTGCTCGCCGACTACGCGCGCCTTCAGCTCGAGTGGAGGAACACCGTTGCGGCGCCGCTGCTCGCGCATCCGCGGGTCCGTCTAGAAGAGCTCGACAAAAGAAACAAACTCTTCTCCGACTACGAGACCTTGACAGCCGCGGCGATCCGCCGCGAGCTCGCAGGAAAGGGCGACGAGCTCGAGCGCAGCACGCAGAGGCAGCTCGATCGCTCGTCGTATCTGCGCGCCGCGTGGGTGCTGGCATTCGGTCTCCTTGCAATCGTCTTGAACGCGTACCGAACGCGGTTGAACCACGAGCTCGAAGAAGAGCGTGCCGTGACGCGGATTCTTCAGCGAGCCTTTCGAAGCGAGTCGACTCCGCTTCCGCACTGCGACGTAGGCAGCGCGTATCTGTCGGCGAGCAGTGACCGCGCCGTCGGCGGCGACGTGTTCGACGTCTATCGTCTTTCCGAAAACCGGGCGCTGATCTTGATTGCCGACATCAGCGGAAAGGGCGTCGACGCAGCGGTGCTGACGGCGTTCGTCAAGTTTATGGTGCGCGCGATTGCGCTGCGCAACAGCGACCCCATGGCGATTCTTACGGAGTTTAACGTCGTGCTCTCCAAGGCGGTCGGAGACCCGTACATTTTCGTTTCGATGTTCGTAGGTCTGCTCGATACCGACACGTTTGGTTTGACGTATGCGAGTGGAGGACACGATACCGCTTTCGTGCGCCGTCGCGACGACGTCGCCCAGCTCGCGATAACCGGACCGGTCCTGGGCGTCATGGAAGAGCCGTTCGGGTCGGAAACGATCTACTTGCAGCCGGGCGATACGCTCGTGTTGGCGACCGACGGTTTAACTGAGGTTCGCAACGGGGCCGGGGAGCAACTCTCCGGACAGGGTGCGATGGAGCTGATCGCACGCGCAAGCCGAGGCGCGCAGCAGCTCGCGGACGAGCTTGCCGCGGCCGTTCGAGTTCGCGGCGGGAGTCGCGTAAGAGACGATTTGGCGATTCTTGCGATTCGCGTGCTCGACGGCGCAACGCCTCGTGCGTAAGGCGTGTGCGTTCCTCATCGTCTGCTTGACCTTGGGTTCCGCTACGGCGTTGGCCGATTGCCGCGTCCATCGCGGCGAGCACGTCGTGCTTTACAGCACGACGGACGATCCCTCGGTGCTGATGTGGGACTCGCGCGCGCGCCTCCGCGAGTATCACAGCGCATCCTTCGACGTAGCTCAAGCAATGTTGCCGCACGCGGTGCTGGTTTCGCCGGGCACGCACGGCGACGTCGTCACTTGCCTCCCCGGCTACGTCGTTTCGCCGCTCTTCGCATCGCCGGACGATGCGGTCGGCGTCACGCTTTCGAGCGGTCCTTTGAAGGGAACCGTTCGGTGGGTGCTAGGTTCCGACGTGCGGCCGCGCCACAAGAACTGAATCGGGCAAAAGTGCGGTGCGCCGCGCGAAGGCGATTCCGTACGCTCGGTGGAGCAGAGGCTCGGTGAGCACCGCATCCGGCGACGCCAGCGCGAGCAACACTCCATCGCCCAAGAGCGCTATGCGGTCGGCGTAGCCTGCTGCTTCATTGATATCGTGCAGCGCGCAGACGACGGTCTTTCCCTTGCGGGTCAATCGCCGAAGTAACGCGAGGATTTCGTGCGCGACGCCGACGTCGAGATGACTGGTCGGTTCGTCGAGGAGCAGGATCGGAGTCTCTTGGGCTAGTCCCAGCGCAATCCAAACGCGTTGGCGCTCGCCCGCACTCAGCGTAGAAAAGAGACGCTGCGCAAAGGCCTCGAGCCGCACCGCTGCAAGGGCAGAATCGACGGCAGCATCGTCGCTGGGCGCGGCGTTCCACTGCCACCAGCGGTGATGCGGGAAGCGTCCGATCGAAACGACATCGCGAACCAGCAGCGACTCGAGAAAGATCTCATCGCCGGTTACGAACGCGATCCGCTTTGCACGGTCGAGCGCTCGCATTTGCGCGCTGGGCGTGCCGTCGATCGATATCGCACCTAGGCGCAGCCGATGCAATCCGGCGATCGCACGAAGCAGGGTCGTCTTTCCGGCGCCATTGCGCCCGAGGAGCGCTACGAACTCTCCGGTGGCGATCCGCGCGTCGATGTCGTTGAGAAGTGCGCGCTCGCCGACGTCGAGCGTGACGCCGCGCAACTCGATCATAGGCTCCTGGAGACGGAGTCCCGGCGTAACGTGGTTGCCGGCCGAAGGTACAGATAGAGAAATGCCGGGACGCCGATAAAGGCCAGTAAGACTCCGATGGGAAGCTCCGCGGGCGCGACGATACGCCGGCAAACGGCGTCGGCAAACATGCAGAGCGCGGCGCCGATCGAGGCGCAGGCCGGCAGCAGCACTCGCGCGTCCGAACCGACGATGCGCCGCCCGATGTGAGGAACGATCAATCCGATGAAGCCGACCAGCCCGGCAAGAACGACGCTGCTCGCCGCCAGGAGCGACGATGCGGCCAGCATGATCCATTGTGCTCGGTTGACGTTGAGGCCGACGGTACGCGCGCGAAGCTCACCGACCCGTAACGCGTTAAGCGGCGCCGCAACCGCAAGCGCGAGCACAGCCCCGAGCGCCGCGTACGGTGCCGCCGTTGCCAGTTCGGGCCAGCCGCGACCGGCCATGGAACCGGCTAACCACGCCACGACCGTACTGGCGTATTGGTTGGATTGCGCGCGAACTAACGCCAGGGTAACGATTGCTGCAAAGAGCGTTGAGAGCGAGACGCCGGCTAGGATCAGACGATTGGAATCGATTCCGCCGCCGCGGCGCGCGAGCGCCGCGACGAGGAGTGCCGCGGCGAGACCCGCGACAAACCCGATTCCGGGCGTTGCGGCGGCCGACACTCCCGCCACGATTGCGATCGCAATTGCGGCGGCGGCGGCGGCGCTGACGCCGGTGAGATAGGGATCCACGAGCGGGTTACGCAGCATGCCTTGCAGGACGGCTCCGCAGAGCGCAAGCGATGCGCCAACCGTCGCGGCGATGCAGACTCGCGGCAATCGAAGCTGCCAAACAATGGTGTGAAGCACACCGGTGGCGTGCGGATGAAGCAGTGCCGACGCGACCGCCGCCGGCGAGAGCGAAGTCGAACCGACGAGCAGACTCAATATGGCGGCCAAAAGAGGTAAGACCGTCAGCGCCGCCGCTCTCATCTGCCTTGCAGCTCGATTTGCAGTGAGCGTCCCGGCATCGGATATCCTGCGAAGAGCGCGTAGCGATCGTTGCCGAGATTGTAGCCGCGTACCTCAATACGCAGCGACGGAGCGATCCGATAACCGGCGTATGCGTCAACCTCTGTGAAGTCTGACGGTTGATAGGTCGCATAGACGGGAGAGAGGTATGGATCGGGTGCTTCTTGCGGTCCTTGCACTCGAGCCTCGATCGTAAATCCATCGAATCGGCTCGTTGCCGGGGCGCGGTAACGCATCGCGGTCGTCACCGCGAAGACCGGTCCGCGCCCCGATATTCTTTGCTCCGTTTCGAGATCTTGCGCGCGATAGAGATTGACGACGCCGACGGTTGCGGTTACTCCGTGCTCCGCGGGCGTTTGCACCGAAAACGCGAGGCCGGCAATCGACGCGCGCCCGATATTTTCGGGTATGTAGAAGGGCGGGGGCGAAACGATCAGGTTTGAGCCGCTCGTCGTGAACCACCCGAGGCTTACGCCGCCCCAAAGCGTTGGATCGTAAAACGTCGCATCTCCGACCCGCGTTCGCTCGGCAACGAGATCGGGATTGGAGAATCCTGGATAGTACAACTCCTCAGCAGTCGGCGCGCGAAACGCCGTAGCCGCGTTGAGGCGCAACTGCAGCGGTCCGCCGATCTGCGCGATGCCGCCTACGGAAGGGGAGAACGCGCCGCCCAGACCCCCGTCGCGCTCGGCGCGAAGACCGGCGTAGATCTGATTGCCGTTGGTGCCGAACCACTGTGACTGCGCGTAGGCCGCAGTCTGCGCGTATGCGTCGAAGATCGGCGAGTTGTCGGCGGCAGAGGGCGATCCACCGCCGGTGCCTTCGTCGACGCGCGCGATCCCACGCATGAGGTCGACGCCATAGACGAGCCGCTGGCGAGCGTCACCGACGACGTTACGCAGGCTCGCCAACCAGTGCTGGTCGTAGAGCACCTGCGCGTACGGTGGATTTGACGTCTGGCCCGGCGCCGGCGTCGGATAGAACGAGTTCGGACAGTTGGAATCGACGGGCGTGTCGCACGTGTACGAAAGATCTTGCGACGAGTCGCCGACCTCGAGGGTGGCCGTCGAACGCGGGCCGTGCGTTTGCGCGACGAGCCGCACGTTGCGGCCGATGCTGCCTTGTTCGCTCGTCGGCGAGAAGTAGCCCAGCTCACCCGGCGCGCCGGCGAGCGCGTCGGCGAGATTCCCGGATAGCGTGAGGTCGACGGCACCAATCGCATGTCCGTAGCGGGCGGATAGGCCGGTCAGTCCGGCTTGCGCGTTTTCGCGATTCGGCGCATTTTCGACGGAATAGTCGTTGGTTGCATACGTACGTTGAAACGACAAGTACGGCGTTTGGAAGAGATACGTTTGCTCTCCAAAAGATCCCGTCGAGATCGTCGCGGTACTGCGGGCGCTCGCAGGTGCCGTGATGATGTTGATTACGCCCCCGATCGATCCGGAGCCGTACAGTGTCGACCCGCCGCCTTCGACGACCTCGATGCGGTCGATGCCGCTCACCGGGATCTGCTCGAGGTCGACGTCGTCGATCTGAGTGCCCGCGACCGGCAGACCGTCCACGAGAACGAGAACCTGCTCCGATGAGCTGCCGCGAATTCCGACGCTCGCTGTGGCGCCGAAGGCTCCGTAACGAATTACGTCGACGCCCGGGACGGATTCGATGGCGTCGGCTACGGTACGATTGCCGTCTTGTGCGATCTGGGCGGCCGTTACGACGTAGGTCGTGCGTGCGGTACGCTGCGCTGATTCGATGCCCCGATCGCTCGTGACGACGTGGGCGATCTGGGGGACGACCGTTGGGGTGGGGGAAGGCACCGGCACGGCCGCGACGAGCGCGGCGAGCAGTGGAAACATAGCAATCCTCTCCTTGGCGCGAGGTGGAGCTGCTCGAGCGTTTTGCCCGTATCCTGACTCGCGTGCCTCGACAAGCTCAGCACGCATACAGTGGCGCGACCGTGCCGGCCTCACACCGGCTTCCCGCGCAAAACGTAGAATCGTCACTTGTGCAAATCCGAGCGGCGACCCTTTTCATTGCCCTGCTGGGCGAGGCGTGCGCGTCCCATTCCGGCGCGAGTGCGAGCGGCGGCATCGTCACGCTGGTGCCGTCATTTGCCGACGACGTTTACGCGCTGGGCGCCGGGCGGCAACTCGTCGCCGTCTCAGCCTTCACCGACGATCCACGAGCCGCGGCGCTGCCCCGCGTTGCCGATTCGAGCAGCGTTGCCGTCGAAGATATCGTCGCCTTGCGCCCCAACCTCGTGATCGGCATTCCGTCGCAGGCGCGATTGGTAGAACCTTTGCGCCGCGCGCATCTCCGCGTCGTGCTGCTCTCCGATGATGGCTACGATCGGATCTTCACGAACTTACAAACGATCGGGGCGCTCGCCGGCCGCCCGGGCGAAGCCGCCGCGCTCGTGGCGCACCTGCAGGCAGAGACCGCGAAACTGCACGCTCGCACCTCCGGGTTCGCGTGGCATCCTCGCGTCTTTATCGTGCTGGATAGCGCGCCGGTATGGACCGCGGGCTCCGCTTCGTACATTTCCAAGCTCGTTGCGATTGCCGGCGGCCGCAACGCCGCGGCGGATCTTGGCGCGCCGTACGCGTCGTACAGCAGCGAGGCGCTGGTTGAAGATCGGCCCGACGTGCTCATCGCGGATCGCGCCGCACATCTCGACGCCGCGCTCGATCGGGAGCCGTGGCGCAGTTTGCGAGCGGTTCGCCTGCATCGGGTCTATTCGGTCGACTCCGATCTCTTGGAGCGGCCCGGACCGCGCTATAACGACGCTATCCGCTGGCTCGTGGATCGCTTGACCCCCATCGCGATGAGGCCGAGGCGCGAAGTGCCGAGGCACTTATAGTGCAGCGAGCGATTGTCGTTGCGGTCGAGACCCGCGCCCTGCACGCCGCGATCGACGTAGAGCTCGACGAGTTTGAGGCACTCGCGCAGGCGGCCGGAGCGAAGATCCTCGAGCGCATCGTGCAGCGACGTGACGCCGTGGATGCCGCGACGCTCGTCGGAAGCGGAAAGGCGAGTGAGATCGCGCAGCGGGCGCAGGAGCAACGTGCGGACCTGCTCTTGGTTCTCAACGATCTGCGCCCCCGGCAACGAAAGAATCTCGAGAAGATTATTCCGCTGCCGATCGTCGATCGCACGATGCTAATTCTGGACGTCTTTGCGCGCTACGCGCGCAGCCGGGAGGGAAAGCTCCAGGTCGAGCTCGCGCAGTTGCGGTACCGTCAATCGAATTTGATCGGCGCTGCCGCCGACCTCTCCCGGCTCGGCGGCGGTATCGGAACGCGTGGACCCGGTGAGACCAAACTCGAAGTCGACCGGCGCCGGATCTCGCAGCGCATCGCCGCACTGAACGTCGCGCTGCGGAACATTCGGACTCAGCGCGCGCTCCGACGGAGTGGACCGCAGCGCGAGCCGCTCGTCGCGCTGGTCGGATATACCAACGTCGGGAAATCGTCGTTGCTCAACGCCATGGCTCGAACCGACGCGTACGTCGCGGACCGCCCCTTTGCGACACTCGATCCGACGATTCGGCGCGCTTATCTGGCGCCGGGTTCCTACGTTCGAATGGCCGACACCGTCGGATTCATCACGGACCTTCCCAAGGAGCTGGTAACGGCATTTCGCGCCACGCTCGAAGAGCTGCAGGAAGCGGATCTGCTGCTGCACGTGCTGGACGCAAGCAACGCCCAGTGGCTTCGGCAGCGGCGCGCGGTCGAAGCGATTCTGACGCAGTTGGAGCTGGATAGCGTGCCGGCGCTTACGGTTTTCAATAAATCTGATCGCGCCGTGGCGGAGGCCTCGGGCCAATCCGGTGCACTGTACGTCAGCGCCAAAACTCGGGAGGGTCTAGATTCGCTGCGCGCCGCAATCCATGAGCGGGTCGCAGCGATCAATGATGAGGCGAAAGCGTGATCGCCGACCGGT
>Ga0070762_10000088_pt1 | contig 29250 bp, 20 predicted proteins | sample HubBroMetageREF2_FD_66726 | JGI IMG/M metagenome (GOLD analysis project Ga0070762, IMG submission 66726) | Reference soil microbial communities from the Hubbard Brook experimental Forest, New Hampshire, USA - Hubbard Brook CCASE Soil... | ecosystem: Environmental > Terrestrial > Soil >...
TGGTAAACCAGGTCGACGAGGTTACACTCGCCAATCTGATTTACGAATTCGGTGAGGAAAGGAGGTCGCGGAGAATCGCCAGAGCCATTGTCCGGTCGCGGCCGATACGAACTACCGCACAACTTGCGGATGTCATATCAGTCGCGGCCCGGCCAATGAATCAAGCGGAAAGGCGAATACATCCGGCGACCAGAACTTTCCAGGCACTCCGAATCTTCGTAAACGATGAATTGAAAGAACTGCAGGCGCTGCTCAATGCCGCCCCGCAGCTGCTGAAACCGGGCGGACGGCTCGTGGTCATAAGCTTCCACTCGCTGGAGGACCGAATCGTGAAAGATTCGCTCCGCGACGGGGTAAAGCAGGGCTACTACGAGTCACTGACTAAAAAGCCGGTGACCGCAAGTGAAGAAGAGATTGATCGCAATCCGCGGTCGCGCAGCGCGAAATTGCGGGCGGCGGAAAGAGTTTAAAGCCAAGTTTCCGGGACGGCATCGCCTCTCACACACAGGGCGAAAACAAATCCTTACCTTCTCTCGATGCCGTCCCGGAGAGATTAGGTGAGGAGACTAAGGAAAGACGGAGGCTGGTGATGTATACGGGCAATTTGATTGACGAATTGATTTCAACTGTCGAGTGCGCGGAAAAGCACGTTCGCATAGTAGCTGCCGATTCTCAGGAAGCGAAACTCCCGTACTGGTACGTAGCAATCGAACGCGAGCGAGCGTTCGATTCGAAATTACTCGGGGTGGCGTAAATGGCTGCAGCAGTCGTGGCAGTTCAGGGGGCAGTGGGTAATAGAAGGCGGAAGCCGTGCTGGACGGGCACGCCGGAGATTTACTTTGCCAAGCCGATTGATAACTCACGCCTGATAAAACTCGAAGATCCGCGGCGGAGCCGCGAGATGAGACAGTTCGGTATCGCGCTGAGCTGCCTCTTTCTGCTGGTCATGACTTACACGTGGCAACACTTCAAGGCCATCGAGTATGGCTACAAGATCGAGTTCATGAAGAACGAGCGCAATGGGCTCTCGGAGTTAAATCGCACGCTACGGCTGGAAGAAGCCTCGCTGCGGTCGCCCGATCGCATCGACCGGTTGGCGCGGCAGTACGGAATGCAGCCACCCCAGGCGGGTCAGGTGATCCGCATGGAGTCCGCTCCATCGGATACCGGTGCTCCGGTGATGGCCAGCGCTTCGGTATCTATGATCTCGGTTCCATAAGGATTAACAACAGGCGTCCTGGCCTGTTCAAGAAAAGATTGGCCACGGATCTGCGCGGATGGACACGGATAACGCAAAAGACAAAAGAAATCCGTGAAGATCAGTGAGAATCCGTGGCTGCAGTTCTGGCGGCTTCCGAGCCGCCATGTTTGTCTAGAGGGCGCGATCCGTGGCTGCCAACACACTCCGCAACAGCACTAATACCCGGCTGTACCTGCTGGCCGCCATTCTTGTGCTGTGGTGCGGTGGTATTTGTCTGCGCCTGGTTTACCTGCAAATCTTTCGCTACGGCAGCTTCGAGAGGCGCGCTATCCATGAACGCGACCGTACTGAAGAAGTCTCGGCCCGGCGCGGAATTATCTACGACCGCGCGGGTCATGAACTCGCGATGTCAATCTCAGTGGATTCTGCCTTCGCTGTGCCCCCGGAAATCCCTGATCTTGCCGGTACGATTTCACTGATTTCGAAGATCACGAAGACCGATCCTCGCGAAACCTTTGCCAGGTGCAAAGCTACTCGCACCTTTTGCTGGGTTGCGCGCAAGGCGGACGCGGAGACCGCCGATCGCATCCGAGCTCTGAATCTGCGCGGAATCTATTTCCAGAAGGAATCCAGACGTTTTTATCCCAAGCGCGAGCTAGCGGCCCAGGTATTGGGCTATGTGGGAATGGATGACGAGGGCCTGAGCGGGATAGAGCGTCAGTACGACGACAAACTGCGCGGCAGCCCCGGTCGAATGTTGATCTCGGTCGATGCGCATCGCAAATGGTTCGGGAGTGTAGAGAAGCAGCCCGAGCCAGGTGAGAATGTTGTCCTGACCATCGATGAGCAGATCCAATACATTGCCGAACGCGAACTAGCCACTGCGATAGCGCAGACCCACGCGATCAGCGGCACGGTCATCGTGCAGAATCCGCGCACCGGAGAAATCCTGGCGCTGGCCAACCAGCCCACATTCAACCCGAACCTCGCCAAGGAAATTACACCGGAGAAGCTGAAAAATCACGCCGTCAGCGACGTCTATGAGCCCGGCTCGACCTTCAAAGTGGTGACTATCTCGGCGGCTCTGGAAGAAAAGCTGACGCGTCCGGATGAAGTCTTCGATTGTCAGATGGGGTCGATCGTCATCAACGGCATGCGTATTCGTGACAGCCGGCCGCACGGGCTGTTACCAGTCTGGGGAATTCTGGCGGAGTCAAGCGACGTCGGTGCCATCAAGATTGCGCTCCGCCTCGGCGAAGACCGATTTTACAAGTACATTCGAGCATTTGGCTTCGGACAGCAGACGGGAATTGAGTTGCCCGGCGAGACCCGCGGTTTGACCAAGCCAGTGAGCCGGTGGTCGAAGGTTTCAATCGGCGCTATTTCCATGGGTCAGGAGATCGGCATCACGCCACTTCAACTCTCGACGTTGGTTTCTACGATTGCCAACGACGGTGTTCAAGTGCCACCCCGTATCGTCGCGGCTACGACCGACCCGCAACCTACGCCGCAGACCATCGCCTTTCGCTCAGCCGAAGGACGGCGCGTCATTTCACCTATGACTGCGGCCGAAATGAAGCAGATGATGCAGAAGGTCGTGCTCGAAGGCACGGGAAAAAAAGCGGTCCTCGAAGGGTATTCTTCCGCGGGTAAGACTGGGACCGCACAAAAAGTAGATCCTGGAACTCACGCGTACTCTAAGACCAAGTATGTCGCTTCATTCGCCGGATTTGCGCCGTTGAACGATCCCGCGATCGTGGTCGCGGTGATCTTGGACTCCGCTGTTGGCTTGCACCAGGGCGGGCAAGTCTCGGCGCCGGTGTTCCAAAGAGTGGCCCAACAGGTATTGGAATACTTGCATACGCCGCATGATGTGGAGTTGCCTCGAAGCCGGCAATTGTTGTTGGCCTCGCGTCAAGTGAAGACGCAGGAACTTGCCGAAGGCTCCCCAGACCATTTGGGAGAGGCTTTGGACCTCGCGGACGCGCCAACCACGACTGCGGCCCCGACCCCGTCGGACACTCTCGCCAATGCGATGCCAGAATCAAACGGCAGCACCGTAGTTCCTGCCGCGCTGCGCCAACGTGAAACCGTAGCCGCGGCTGCAGACTTAAACCAATCTCCGCAAGCAGGGAATGCGCAATCATCAGTGGTGGCCATGCCGGATCATCTCCCATCCGGCGGTACGGTTGTGTTGGACGCAGAGCAAGGGGGGATCGTGGTGCCCTCTTTCGCGGGCAAGAGCGTGCGTGGTGCGATCGAACTGGCCCAGGACAACAGCCTCGACCTGGATGCCGTGGGAAGTGGTTTGGCCCGGGACCAGATCCCTGCAGCGGGATCCCATGTCGCGGCAGGAGCGCGAGTAACGGTAAAGTTCGGTCGCTAAAGTTGCTTATGTGGGCCCCAACGCCCTCGTCCGGCGACTCGCGCTTGTATCTACTTCTAGGGCGACGCGGACTGAATTAGAGTAAGCTCGAAATGGAATCTCCATGAATCTCCTTCAGCTTCTGGACGGCGCGGAAGTCCTCGCCCAGAGCGGTAATCCGAGCGTTGACGGAGTGGAATACGACTCGCGGCGGATAAAGCCGGGGGACGCGTTCGTCGCCATTCAAGGTGAGACCAGCAACGGAAATAAGTTTATCGACAGAGCAATCGCCGCCGGAGCACTAGCAATTATCAGCGACTCGGCAAGCGAAAAACCACGTGAAGGTGCGGCCTGGGTGCAAGTGCCACACGGACGCCGGGCTCTGGCTCGCCTAAGTGCCAATCTCTACAAGCGCCCGGCCGAGCGGATTGCGATCACCGGGATCACCGGGACGAACGGCAAAAGCACAACTGCATTTCTGTTGGAATCGATCCTCACCGCCGCCAATCGCAAGAGCGCGCTGATTGGGACGATCGAATATCATGTGGCTGGAAAGATCCTCCCCGCTCCGCATACGACGCCTGAAGCGCTCGATTTGAATCGAATCCTCGCCGAGGCGCTGGCCAACGGCGCGAGCGAGGCAGTGATGGAAGTTTCCTCCCATGCGCTGGTTCAGCAACGCGTCTACGGAATTCCGTTCGATGTGGCCGTGTTCACCAACTTAACCCGGGACCACCTCGATTATCATCACACCATGGACGAATATTTCGCAGCCAAGCGGATTCTCTTCGAAGGTTGCGGCACTGATCCGCCGCGCGTTACCGTGCTCAACACTGAGGACGAATACGGTCAGAACCTGGCGAACGTCAGCAAGAAATGCGGTTCTGAAGTGTTCACTTACGGTATGAAGAGCGGCGACTTGCGCGCAGAGAATATCGATATCGCGTCGCGCGGAACCCAGTTCAACCTAGTCACACCAAGGGAAGTTATACCCGCCTTTTCCCCGCTGATTGGCAAAGTCAACGTGTACAACATCCTCGCTGCAGCGGGAGCAGCCTACGCGCGCGATTGCAGCCCGGACGAAATTGCGAAGGGAATTGCTTCCCTGGCCCGAGTGCCGGGACGCTTCGAGCGCGTTGATTGCAAACAGCCGTTCACCGTGGTCGTAGACTACGCGCACACCGACGACGCGCTTCGCAACTTGACCGCGCTGGCACGGGAGTTCGTCCAACAGGCAAAACGAAAGGGGCATGTGGTCACGGTGTTTGGTTGCGGCGGCGATCGTGACCGGGCGAAACGTCCGCTAATGGGAGAAGCCGCCGGCCAAGGCAGTGATTTCGTCGTGTTGACTTCAGACAATCCGCGCAGCGAGGATCCGCTGGCTATTATCAACGATGCCAGGGTCGGCTTGCAGCGCTCCGGCACAAAATACAAAGTCGAACCGGACCGGCAGACAGCAATCGCACTGGCTATTCGTGACGCTGGCCCCGGCGACATTGTTCTCATTGCGGGCAAGGGTCACGAGAAAGTACAAGTCACGCGCGAAGGCTCCATTCCATTTGACGACGTCGAGGTCGCGCGCCAGGTCTTGCGCGACTCCGGCTACAACTGCGAAGCTGCAAACGCTGCCGTGGAAAAGAACTCATGAAGCTGCCGCTCTCTCGCGTTGCCGAATTTCTCTCAGCGGTTGGTGAGTTTGACTCCAACACGGTGGCGCAGGGGTATTCCATCGACTCCCGCTCGGTTCGGCCCGGCGAACTTTTCTTCGCCGTGAAGGGCGAACGCATGGACGGCCACGACTTCGTAACTCAGGCGCTGGAAAAAGGCGCTGTGGCTGCGGTCATTCGTCGAGACCGACTCACTCGTTATGCGGAGAAGACAGGCCTGATGCCCGTGGACGACACATTGGCGGGCTTGCAGACCCTGGCCACCGCTGTCCGGCGTTTGTGGGCAAAGCCACTGATTGGGGTAACGGGATCGACGGGGAAGACCACGACAAAGGAAGCCATCGCGCACGTGCTTTCGACGCGCTTCCGAGTGCTGAAATCTGAAGGCAACTTCAATAATCATTTCGGACTTCCCCTCATGCTGCTCAAAATCGAGCCCGAACATGATCTCGCAGTCATTGAGATGGGAATGTCCCATGCGGGTGAAATCGCCGCGCTGGCGAAGATCGCCCAGCCCGAAATCGGCGTAGTTACAAATGTAGCTCCCGTTCATTTGGAGTTTTTTGATTCTGTCGCCGGGATCGCACGCGCGAAGTACGAACTGATTGAAGCCCTGCCCGCCAGCGGAACAGCCGTACTCAATGCGGATGACGAATACGTTTCGCAATTCGGCCGCAATTCCCGGGGCAAGGTAGTTCTATACGGCATGCCCGCGTCGGCGGATGTGCGGGCGGAAAATATACAACCCAGGGGATCGGACGGCTCCACCTTCGACGTGGTAGTGGGGAGTTGCCGCGAAAGGGCCGCCTTGCATCTAGTCGGAACGCACAACATTTACAACGCGCTGGCCGCGGTCGCAGTCGGACTGGAGCGCGGGTTGAGCCCTTCCGAGGCCGTCGCCGCGCTGGCATCGCTTGCCCCGGCCGACAAGCGCGGACAGGTCGTCAAGCTTGGCAACATCACCGTCATCAACGATTGCTACAATTGCAATCCGAAAGCCCTCGAAGCTATGGTCGATGCATTAGCAGGGATGCCGGCGAAACGCAGAATCGTTGTCGCGGGCGAGATGCTTGAACTGGGCCCGGCGAGCGAGGATCTTCACCGTGAGGCCGGGCGCCACATCGCGAGCAAGAAAATCGACGCATTGCTGGGAGTACGAGGCCAAGCGCAGCAGATGGTCGAAACCGCGAGTCAACAAGGAATGCGGGCGGAGTTCATTGCCACGCCAGAAGAAGCCGGTGATTGGCTGGCTCGCGAAACTCGCGATGGAGATGTAGTTTTGTTGAAGGCATCCCGTGGCGTGAAACTGGAACGAGCGCTGGAGAAGTGGCAGTCGCAACAGTCATCAGTCGCCCGTCGGTAGTCGCCGGTGTGGCCAACGACGAACGACAAACGACGAAACGGAGGCTGATTGCTTTATTGGCTGTTGTACGAGAAGCTGTTTCACTATTTTCCGCCGTTTCGCATCTTTCGCTATCTGACCTTTCGGACGGCGTTCGCCAGTCTGACGGCGCTGTTCACCGGACTCATCGTGGGCCCTCTCGTCATCAATCGGCTCCGCGAATTTCAGATTGGACAATATATTCGAGAGGAAGGGCCCAAAGCCCACCAGAAAAAAGCCGGAACTCCGACAATGGGCGGCTTGCTGATTGCCATTTCCATCGTAATCCCGACGCTCCTGTGGGCCGACCTTACCAATCGGTTCGTATGGATTGCCATTCTTTCCACATCTGCTTTCGCAGCTATCGGCTTCAGCGACGATTACATCAAAGTCGTGCATCGCAGAAATCTGGGGTTGACCGGCAAGGCCAAGATCGGTCTCCAGATCGGCGCGAGCGTGATCATCGCCGTCGCGCTGATCGTGATGCAGACGCGCGGCCTTTATTCGACCAAGCTGCTGGTGCCGTTCTTCAAACAATTTCGACCTGATCTGGTGATCGGGAGTTTGGAACACTATCCTCATCTGTGGCCACTCGCCTTTCTGCCCTTCATCGCGTTCGTGGCGCTGGTGATCGTTGGGTCGAGCAACGCCGTGAACCTGACTGACGGCTTGGACGGCCTGGCAATTGGTTGCACGGTGATCGCCGCAGGAGCTTTGGCCGTACTCACCTACGTCAGCGGCCACGCTACCTTCGCTTCTTATCTCGAACTGGAGCGTATGCCGCAGGTGGGCGAACTGACGATTTTTTGCGGCGCCATGGTCGGCGCGGCAATCGGCTTTCTCTGGTATAACGCTCATCCAGCGGAAGTTTTCATGGGAGATGTAGGCTCACTAGCCCTCGGGGGCGCGATCGGAACGGTTGCCGTAATGATCAAGCAGGAACTGCTGCTACCTTTCATCGGGGGCGTGTTCGTGATTGAGGCGCTTTCGGTAATTTTGCAAGTCGGATCGTACAAACTGCGTAAGAAGCGTATCTTCAAGATGGCGCCCATTCATCATCACTTTGAGCTGCTAGGCTGGTCAGAATCGAAAATTATTGTGCGCTTCTGGATCGCATCACTGGTGTTCGCATTGTTCGCGTTAACGACCTTGAAATTGAGATAGAGCTTCACCACAGAGACACGGAGAGGACAAGAAAGAAGAATCTAAGTTTTCATTCGTGAAAAGCGGGACCGCAGAACAGCTTATTGGTTTTTCTGTGCCCTCTGTGCCTCTGTGGTGAAATAGATCTTGTGAATGTGAATGACAAACGCGTGCTGGTTGTTGGGCTCGGGAAGTCCGGGGTTGCCTCAGCGCTTTTTCTGAAGGCGAGAGGCGCGCGGGTCACGGTTTCTGACGCTAAGCCAGAAGACCAACTGAAAGACGAGATTCCCGTACTCCTCGACCACGGCATTGCTGTGGAGACGGGCGGACACGGCGAGCGCACATTCGGCGGGCAAGATCTCATCGTGGTCAGCCCTGGAGTGCCTACCGACGCGCCTTCGCTGGTGCAGGCGCGTGCCCTCGGCGAAAACGTGATTGGTGAATTCGAACTGGCTGCCCAGTTTTTTCCCGGACGCATCGTTGCCATCACGGGTTCCAACGGCAAGACCACTACCACGACTTTGGCCGGCGAGATTGTCGTGGGAGGCGGATACCGGACTGCGGTCGGGGGAAACATCGGGACACCCGCGATTTCACTGATCGAGGGCGCGACAGCTGAGACAATCGCTGTCCTCGAGGTCTCAAGTTTCCAGCTTGAAACCATTCAGACCTTCCGTCCGCAGATTGGCGTTGTTCTCAACGTTACGCCCGACCATCTCGACCGCCATCGCACGTTCGCCGCTTATACCGACGCAAAAGCGCGCATCTTTGAAAATCAGCGAGCGGAAGATTACGCGGTACTCAACGCCGATGACCTGACCTGTGTCGAGTTGGCATCCCGCACCCGGGCGCAAGTCTTCTGGTTCAGCCGGACCAGGGAAGTGAAGCAGGGAGCGTTCGTCCACGACGGCCGCATCTTCTTCCGCGATCACAGTGGCCAAAAAGAGATCATGCTGGTCTCTGAGATCCCGCTGAAGGGCGGGCATAACGTCGAAAATGTTCTGGCTGCGGTCTGTGTTGGCGCTCTCCTGCGTTGCGAGCCGGACCGGATTCGCAAAGCAGTGCACGACTTTAAAGCAGTCGAGCACCGGTTGGAACATGTTGCAACGATTCACGGGGTGGAATATTACAATGATTCGAAGGCCACAAACGTTGACGCGACCATCAAGGCGCTAGAATCTTTCCCGGCGAATATTCACCTTATTCTCGGTGGCAAGGATAAAGGCAGCGACTACACTGTGTTGAATGAGTTGCTTCGACGGCGCGTGAAGCGGGTTTACACCATCGGCGCTGCCGCAGCGAAGATCGAATCGCAGATCAAGGGAACGGCAGAGATCGATCACGCCGAAATTCTGGAAACGGCGATCAAACACGCAGCCGTCGCAGCCACTCTTGGAGACATCGTCTTGCTCGCTCCCGCTTGCGCCAGCTTCGACCAGTTCAGAAACTACGAGCATCGCGGAAAGGCTTTCAAACAGCTCGTAAATGCATTGGCCAATCAGGCGAACCAAGAAAGTTAAGTCTCCCAGCGAAATCGTCCCCGAAAAGCCTCCGTGTCTCCGTGTCTCCGTGATGAAATGAAATCCTCTCCATGGCGAAGCGCGTGAGTGTCGATAGTTGGCTGTTTACCGTGACTCTGCTCTTGATCTTCATAGGGCTGGTGATGGTTTTCAGCGCGTCGGCGGTTATGGCCAAGGAGCGCTACGGTTCCGGTTATTTTTTTCTGCTGCGCCAGTTAGGCTGGGCGACCGCCGGGATTCTGGCCATGGTACTGGCGATGAAAACCGATTACCGCCGGTATAAACATCCTGCTGTCGTTTTCTCTTTGTTGGGCGTGACCACTCTTTTGCTAATTTCGGTCTTCTTCCTTGATCGCGCTCATCACACGCATCGTTGGTTTCACCTGGGTCCGCTCTCTTTTCAACCCTCCGAAATGGCCAAACCAGCCCTCATTTTGTTTCTGGCATTCTTCTTGGAAAGCCGTACGAAGTCGATGCAGGATTGGCGGAACACAGTGCTGCCCGCTGCCGTGCCCACCCTGATCTTTATTGCTCTGATCGTCTTTCAACCCGACCTCGGAACCGCCATCGCCTGCGCCGCAATTACCGGGTGCGTTTTGTTCGTTGCCGGACTCGACTTGCGCTACCTCGGGTACGCATTCTTAGCTTCTCTAGCGCCATTATATTTCCTGATCTTCCACGTCGCCTATCGCCGGGACCGCATCCTTGCCTTTCTTAATCCGTATTCAGATCCGCAAGGGCGCGGCTTCCACATCATTCAATCTTTGATCGCTGTAAGCACCGGAGGTATAACCGGCGTTGGCCTGATGGAGGGCAAGCAGAAACTTTTCTATCTGCCCGAGCCTCACACTGATTTCATTTTTGCCGTAACCGCGGAGGAACTGGGTTTAGTCGGAGCCTTGGTAGTCGTTTTGTTGTTTGCTATTTTTCTCTGGCGAGGCGTTCGCACCGCCCTGCGAACCCAAGATATGTTCGGACGCTTCCTCGCAGTTGGCATTACGAGCATGATCGTAGTGCAAGCCTTCATCAACATCAGCGTGGTGCTCGGCCTGATGCCCACCAAGGGAATTCCGCTGCCGCTAGTTTCCTACGGCGGTTCTTCTCTGCTTGTGACTCTGGCCTGCATCGGCGTGCTACTGAATATTTCGAAGCAGGCCGAATAGTCCCACGCTGACAGCCATCCCCAGATGTCCAGTCCAGAGAAGCCGACCAGAAGCCGCCACGACGCAAGGAGCTAAAAGGTTAACTGCTCGAGCCAATCAAACTGCCAATCCAGTTTATAGTCACTGCATGCGGGCCATTCTGGCGGGAGGCGGGACCGGCGGACACGTGATCCCCGCCCTCGCCATCGCTCAAGAACTCCAAAAAGATTATGCTGCCGAGGTGCTGTTCATTGGCACCGCGCGAGGCATCGAGAACCGTTTAGTCCCCGCCGCAGGATTTGACTTAAGGCTAGTCCAGGTTGGCGCCTTGAACCGAGTCAGCTTCATGACCCGGCTGAAAACAATCTTCGATCTGCCTCGAGCCGTTTGGGATTCAAGCCGTATACTCACCGAGTTTCGCCCCGACATCGTGATCGGCGTCGGCGGCTACGCATCCGGCCCAGCGATGCTGGCTGCGATACTACGCCGAGTTCCTACCCTCGTGTTCGAGCCGAACTTCGTTCCCGGATTTGCTAATCGTCTGGTCGCGCGGCTGGTTTCGGGAGCGGTCGTACACTTCACTGAAACTGGACGCTACTTCCGACATTGCGAGGTGACCGGAGTGCCAGTGCGTGAAGCCTTTTTCCATATCCCGACCCGGCATCCCGTGAATACGAAGGCCCTGCTCGTCTTCGGCGGAAGCCAGGGCGCCCACGCGATCAACCAGGTTGTGATGGATTCGGTGGCCGATTTGCGCCAACGCGTTCCCGGAATTCACATCGTCCATCAAACCGGCGAACGTGACTATAATGACGCTCAAGCGGCCTACTCGAAATTGGGTGGCTCAGTTGAGGCCTATCGTTTCATCGACGACATGCCCGGTGCATTTGCCCGGGCGGATTTGCTGATTTGCCGTTCCGGGGCAAGCACCGTCGCGGAAGTGACGGCGGCAGGCAAAGCCGCAGTTTTCGTGCCTTTTCCGCGCGCGGCCGACGATCATCAGAAACGCAACGCGGAAGCGCTGGAGCGAGCGGACGCAGCCGTGATGCTCGAGGAATCGAAGCTGAGTCGCGAAAGCCTTGCAGAAACCGTCAGCGCGTTGTTAAGTGATCTGTCGCGGTTGGAAAAGATGGGCGAGGCCGCCCGCAAATTGTCGCATCCAAACGCCGCCCGCGATATAGCGGCCATGGCGAGCCGGCTTGCAGCAGGGAGGAAATAGCGGCAGATCTGCTGGAATAAACATGCTCCGTAAATTGTCAATCCGAGCCGCCCGCAACCGCGCATCGCGCGGCGAGGGCGTGCGAGGAATCTGCTTTTTCCTTTGCCAGATCCGCTTTCATCCGTGTAAATCCGTGGCTAAGCAGTGGACCTAAATGTTCGCCAAGATTCAGCGCATTCATTTCGTCGGCATCGGCGGCATCGGCATGAGCGGGATCGCCGAGGTGCTGTTGAACCTCGGCTACAAAGTTTCCGGTTCCGATCTGAAGAGTTCCACAGTAACGCAGCGTCTGGCCGGTTTGGGCGCCACAGTCTTCGAGGGCCACCTCACAGAAAACATCGCCGGAGCCGAAGTTGTTGTAGCCAGTTCCGCCATCGCAGCAGACAATCCAGAAATTTCCGAGGCGCGCGCTATCCACATCCCTGTAATCCAGCGCGCCGAGATGCTAGCCGAACTGATGCGCCTGAAGTACGGCATCGCCATCGCCGGCATGCACGGCAAAACCACGACCACTTCCATGGTCGCGGCGGTGTTGGCGGGCGGTGAACTGGATCCCACAGTAGTCGTTGGCGGACGCGTTGACGCTATGGGCTCAAACGCCCGTCTAGGTAAATCGCAGTATCTTGTCGCCGAGGCCGACGAGAGCGACCGCTCGTTCCTCAAACTTTCGCCCATTCTCGCCGTCGTGACCAACATCGATCGCGAACACATGGACTGCTATCGCAACATGCGCGACGTGAAACACGCTTTTCTGGATTTCATGGATCGCGTCCCGTTCTATGGAATGGTTGTCGTCTGCAACGACGATCCCTTGCTGCGCCGCATGCTCCCGCAAATTCAACGCCGGACGGTAACGTACGGCACCCGCCGAGGTTCCGATTTCCATATTAAGGTAGGCGAACCGGTGCGCAACCCCGGAGAATACCGGCCGATCAGCCGTTTCTATGTCAATTTCAAGCAGAAGGGGCTCGGCGAATTCCGCCTGCACGTACCCGGCCTGCACAACATCCTGAACGCGACGGCTGCCCTGGCTGTCGGCATCGGCCTCGACATCAATGTGGAGCAAATCCGCACAGCGCTGGAAAACTTCAGAGGCGTGGATCGTCGTTTCCAATTGCGTGGCACCGCCCGCGGCGTCAGCGTGATCGACGATTACGGCCACCACCCAACCGAAGTCCGCGCCACACTCGCCGCCGCCCGCCAATGCGGATTCCGCAAGATCCACGTTATATTCCAGCCGCATCGTTACACTCGCACCCAGTTGCTCATGGACGACTTCGCCGCCTCTTTCCACGATGCCGACACTCTGTTCATCCTCGACATCTACGCCGCCAGCGAACCGCCGATCGAGGGCATCACCGGGGAAGCCTTAGCCCAACACATTCAAGAAATAGGAGAACAGGAAGCCCGCTACGCCCCGTCTTTCGCCGAAGCCGCGGAAGCAGTCGTCGCCGCAGCGCACGAAGGAGACATGATCTTAACCTTGGGCGCCGGCAGCATCTCTCAGCTCGGCCCAATGATTCTGGACATGCTACAGGCTAGGGAACCGATGATTCCTGACGCAGGAGAGCCTTTGGCCAGGACTTTGCCGGAGTAAACTTCGACGACCCCGCGCCACCACAGATAAACCAGAGAAGAGTATCCGCCCAACTTTCGGGCTATCCCAGATTAGGAAAAAGCACGCCCTTCAGCGCTGTTCCAATTTCCGAACAATCCAACGAAACCTGTCGATTACACCCACGAAGTGTCAAAATAACTGTACCGCTTATGAATCAACCCCACCAACCCGAACGCACCTTAAATAGCCGGCGCTTTCCAAGATACGAACTCGAAACCGAAATGAGAGCAGGCGTCCTCGGAGCGGAACCCCGTGAGATGCGCGGCCGCTCTTTGAATATCAACGAAGGCGGAATGGGAGGGATATTTGTTGCTGGATGGGAGGTTGGCACTTCTGTTGCCCTGCAATTCTCGGTTCCGATTGCCGCCAGCCCGATTAAAGTGAAGGGCGTCGTACGGAACCAGACCGGCTACCGCTACGGATTCGAGTTCACCGATTTAACCCCAGAAGAACGCGAGACCATCATCCGTACCTGCAGAACCTTGGACTTGCTGCAATAGCCATCCCGCGTAGTTCCGGCCGGCGGCCCCAATATGAGCGCGTACGGCCTGATCATGCAAACTATTTCATCTTGACAACCGGACGCTCCTGGCGCAAAGTCTCCGTTCGGTGCGGACAGGGGTCTGGGGCTTTCAATAGTTGTTCTGCCTGCGTCGCTAATTTTCGCCAATCCACCGTTTGCCGTCAGCCTTCGTTTTTGTCGTTGGAGGCTTTGCAGAGCGTATAGCGATGATTAACAAAGCTGAAGGAGCAGCCCACGTGAAAAATTCCAAGAAAGCGTTCAGAGGAAAGGTCAGCCAGTCCGATGCCGTGGGGGAACAAACGGGTCCGCAGCCGGGCCCCGTTGGCCAGGTCAATCGGCGTTCGTTTCTAAGCGGCGTGACCGCGGCGACCGTCGCGGCTGGCATTCTAGGCCTGCCGACGATGGCAGAGGCGAAAGAAATAGGGCCAGAAAACCCGGAGCAACGCAGGACCGATGAGTTTAGCCGCCGCGATGGTGATGCCATCAAGGAGAAACTGCTTCCTCCCAAACATCCAACGAATGGTGATGAGGAGCGTTATTTCAACAAGATTGCGAACTACTCCAAGGGCTTACCGCATGATGTTCTTGGCGAGGTCCAACTGAGTGCTTATGCCGGAATGATCACGGCCTTGAGCACCGGCGCCGTTTCCGATTTTGAAGCTATCCAACTGGGGGGACCGCTAAAGCTTTCCAATCCTCAATCCTCATACGCATATTGTCTTGAGGGCTCTGATTCCCACGTGGGAGTGACTGCGATGCCTCCTACGTACGCCAGCGATGAACAGGGCAGCGAAATGGCGGAGGACTACTGGATGGCCCTGGTCCGCGATGTCGCTTTCGCCGATTACACTACCGACTCCACAATTGCAGCGGCTGTTAGCGATCTCAGCACGTTCCCAGATTATCAGGGTCCGCAACCGGTCACGGCAGAGAATATCTTCCGCGGCTTTACTCCGGGGGATTTGATCGGACCCTACGTCTCGCAATTCTTGACGCTTCCGATTCCCTACGGTGCCATCACGGTCCCCCAGCAGATCACCACGACCGTGGCCGGCGACGATCACATGACGACGTATCTTGCTTGGCTGAACATTCAGAATGGCGGTGCCCCGACGGACCACAATGTATTTGATACGACCCCGCGCTACATTCGCGATCTCCGGGATCTGACAGCGTTTGTCCATAAGGATTTCTCTTACGATTCGGGCTTAACGGCCGCCTTGATTCTGGGCGCGATAGGAGCAACGTTCGATCCCAACAATCCGTATCTCGGTTATACGACTACCTCTCCCTTTGGAACGTTTGGTGCTCCCGATGTGCTCGATATGGTGGGTAGAGTATCAGCCGCGGCACTGCGCTGCGTCTATTTTCAGAAGTGGCTGGTCCATAGGCGTGTGCGTCCGGAAGAATATGGCGGGAATGTTCATAATGAAGTAACCGGGCAGGGAAGCTACCCAATCCCGTCTCGCCTGCTCTCGTCTCCTGTATTACCCGCGATCTTTGCCAAGTATGGCACGTACCTATTGCCAATAGCGTATCCCGAGGGTTGTCCGTCGCATCCGTCTTTCCCTCAAGGACACGGTACGCTCGTCGGAGCCGCAGTCACAGTACTGAAGGCTTTTTACAACGAGTCTTTCGTGATCCCGAATCCCATGGTGGCAACCTCTGATGGCTTGTCCCTCGTTCCCTACACCGGAGGTTCACTCACGGTTGGTAATGAATTGAATAAACTGGCGGCCAATATCGCACGGGCACGTGACGCGTCTGGCGTCCACTGGCGGAGCGACGGCATGACGGGTCTGTTGCTCGGCGAGGCTGCGGCGATCAAGATTTTGAAGGATCTAAAGGCCAACTATTGGGAACAGTTTGCTGGATTCGAGCTGACCAAGTTCAACGGCCGCACTATCATCATCTGAATATCCGCGAAGAAGCCGCGTCGGGGATCTGCCGTTGGTGAGGCGTCCCTCGTTGTCATTGGCATTTATGGTCGTAGGTTGTGCACGCTTGCGCAACACATTCAATACTAATTCGTCGCATTGGATCGGCCTTGGTATAGAATGTGTGCGCTTCCAAGAGGAGGTTTCATGCGCCACGACATCCCCAGAACCACGATCCTTCTCATCTTCACGCTCCTGGTTTTCTTGTTTATTCCTGCGATCTCCGCGGCAAACCCAAAGGTCTATCTGACGTCGTGTTGTGGGAGCGGCGCTACAGTTTCTATTGTTCAGAGCATGATGCTGATGGAAATGGGTTTCATGCCTGCCGGGACTGGAACGACTGCTGTTGCCATTGGGCCCGATAGCATGACCGCATACATCGGCCTATCTTCCACGACCCAAGGAAATGTGGTGGAGGTGGTAGATACGATGATGGATACGGTGATGATGACTTTTCCGGCAGGGAACGGCGCTGCCGCGATTGCCATCAGTCCGGATGGCTCCACAGGCTATATCGCAAACAAGAACGACGGCAGCATAACCGTATTCGACACGCCTACCGGAACAGTCAAAGTGAACCTGCCGGTGTTGCCGGGAGGAGCTTGTCTCGATGCCGGCGTCTCGCCAGACGGATCGAAAGCATACGTTGTATGCCAGGTGACGCCGAGTGGGAAGCCTGCTCAGAGTGTCCTTGCCGTTGTTGCGAACAACCAGGTGGTTAAGATGATTTCTCTCCCTGGCTCTCAGGCGTTTCCCGGAAACAATTTGCTTGCGATCACGCCTGACGGCACCCGCGCTTACATCGCGGGCATCTCTACCAAAAAGCAGACAGGGTTTGCCGCGATCGATCTCACGGCTGAGCGCGTTTTGCGTTTCTTTGCTTTGCCCAGCATGAGCTACGGCCTCGCGGTTGATCCAATGATGCCCCAGGTGTTGTTTTCCTCGGGCGCCGGCGCGCTGAATTATATCGATGCGGATACGGGCAGCATCGAGGGCAGCACCAATCTGGGTAGTTCGGGTAAAGGCGGAGTAGTTCCGTACATGGGAGGCATGCGAGTGGCGGTGGCCAGTGTCGACGACGACGTAGTGGCGGTCGTAGACAATACGGACGGACGGCTCTCCTCCTCCATTTCCGTGGGCGCAATGCCTCAGCGCGTTGTGGTTTCGAAAGATGAGATGACGTCCCTGGCCGGCACGACTTACACAACGGTGGTTCATCAGTTTGACGCCGTGACGGGCCAATGGCTCGCGGACTTCGAGGCTGGAACAGCGCCATCAGAGGTGATTGTTTCTCCTGACGGTTCGATGGCTTACGTAGTCGATCAGGGTATGCCCGGTTCGGGTAGCGGCAGCGGGATCATGGCCGTAAGCACCATGATGATGGAACGGCAATGGCGTATTCCAATTGTTGGCGCATCGAGCGTGGCAATTCGGCCCGATGACAACGCAGTTTACGTCGGTAGTTTGTCCGGTTCAATATCAGCGATCAACACGCATAACGGTGCGCTAACTCGCACCATTTCGCTGGGAACGATCATCGGATCTCCATCTTTGGCCACGTCGCCGGACAATAAGAGTCTCTACGCTGCATACACGCAAGCTGGCGGCAGCAATGTGCTCTCCGTGATCGCGACTTCTACAAATAAGATCTCCACAACAATTTCGCTGGGCAGCGGTGCGTCTTCGGCGGGTCCGTTCGTAGCCGTAAGCCCCAATGGAGAACGCGCGTACGTGACTTTGATGAGCCAGAATGAGATTGCGGTCGTGGATCTGGTTCACAAACAATTACTCGAAACCGTGGCTGTGGGTTCCGATATGAATCCCGCATGCATCGCAGTTCATCCCAACGGAATGAGTGCCTATGTAGTTTCCGGTAGTGGGGTGCTCGTGTTCGATCTTGCTTCGAACTCAGTGGTTGGAACCATTCCAATTTCAGGTTCGCCGCAGAATGTCGCGTTCACGAACAACGGTGCTATGGCCTATGTATCGGTGGCCCAAGGACAGGCCGCGGTGATCGATACAGCGATCGAACGTGTCATCGAGCAACTTCCGGCCACTGACACTCTTGGGGTGACGATCTCGGCCCAATAAGATTGTCGGATCTCAGTTAGGAAATTTGCGGTTCTAATTCTCAGTCAGAATGATGGAACTCTGCTGGCCGCCGCAATTCTTTGCCGGATCGTATGTCGCCGACCCCTCGCGCTTCCCCTGCAACGCGCGGAACATCAGGGTCCCGCCTTTGACCTTTTCCGGCAGTCCTTTGAATTGGGTTTTGCCATCGACGTTGGTGGCCGCTTCGAGATCGAGCTTGCGCACGCCCGCAAACCCGTAAGCAATGTGGACTCGTATGCGCGCATCGTAAACTGGCACACCCTTGATGTCGGTGACGCTGAACGCGATCGAACAGGGGCCAGCTTCTCCGTCCATGACTGGAACCTGGTGCGGATCGGGCGCTTGACTGTGAGCAGCCACCAGACTGCCCGCGAGAATCAGCATTGCCGCAGAAAACAAGACCTGTTTGCCAAACTGGACAACACCGATCATGAGCGACTCCTCATCTGACACTATAACCTCGACCGCAGCGAGAAAAAACAAAAGCCGCCAGCTTTCGGCTGGCGGCTGCAGAGACGTAGCTAGCACCCGAACGGGACTATGAATTCTCGTACAACAGCACGCCCTCGGTTTCCTTCGAGTCTACCGGACGATAGAACAGCTTGTTGTCTCCGAGGAAAACCTCGATGAACGCGGGCCGGGTAGCGATCGTGCCCTGAATCAAAGCCTCCGAAAGCGGGTCTTCGATGTATTTTTGCAAAGCCCTGCGCAGCGGACGCGCGCCATAACTGCGGTCCACCAGCGTCTGGCTGAGGATCCACTTCTTGGCTTCGTCCGTAACCGTAACCGTGATCGCCTTCTGCGCCAGATTCTGGTTCAGTTGGCTGACCATGAGTTCGAGAATCTGAATCAGATCGCCCTCGCTCAAAGCGCTGAACAGGATGATTTCGTCCAGCCGGTTGAGGAACTCAGGATTGAACGTGCGCTTGACTTCGTTCTTTACTAGGTCCTCGACCTTTTCCGAGATCATGTCTTCCTTGCTCGACTGGAAGCCCAGACCTTCGCGGCGCTGCAAGTGCCGCGCCCCGATGTTCGAGGTCATGATGAGAATCGTGTTCTTGAAGTCCACCGTGTTGCCTAAGCCGTCGGTGAGTTGTCCGTCTTCAAACACCTGCAACAAAATGTTAAACACATCCGGATGCGCCTTCTCAATCTCATCCAACAAAACCACCGAATAAGGCGCCCGCTTTACCCGTTCCGTAAGCTGACCACCTTCTTCGTAACCCACGTAGCCCGGAGGCGAGCCGATCAGCTTCGAGACCGAGTGCTTCTCCATAAATTCGCTCATATCGAAGCGGACAAGGGCTTTTTCGGTTCCGAACATGAATTGCGCCAGAGTTCGTGCGACTTCGGTCTTGCCAACGCCAGTTGGACCGAGGAACAGGAACGATCCGATGGGGCGGTTCGGGTTCTTCAGTCCGGCACGGCTGCGCCGGATTGCTCTGGCCAGGGCACTGATGGCTTTGTCCTGGCTGATGATTCTTTTGTGGAGCTCTTCTTCGATACGCAGCAGCTTCTGGGTTTCTTCTTCCTTGATCGAAGTTACCGGGACGCCGGTCCAGCGCGAGACTACGTCTTCGATGTCCTCGCGGCCGACTACGCCGGTGGAAGATTCGTCCAGATGATATTTTTCGCGAAGAGCGCGCAGGTTCTCGCGCTCTTTGCGTTCCTCGTCAGAATAGAAACGCGCCTTCTCGAACTCGTGGTTCGCGATGGCGTTTTCCATCCGGTGAACGATGAACTTGATGCGCTTCTGCACCTCGGTCAGTTCCTCGGGCAGAGAAGTCTGGCGCAGCTTTACGCGGGCGCCGGCTTCGTCGACGAGGTCAATTGCCTTGTCGGGCAGGAAGCGGTCGGGAATGTAACGGTTCGAGTGCGAAACGGCGAAGTTAATAGCGTCGTCGGTGTAGGTGACGGCGTGAAACTTCTCGTACCGGTCTTTGATCCCGAACAAAATCTTGGTAGCGTCAGCCTCATTCGGCGGAGGAACTTTCACGGCCTGGAAGCGGCGTTCAAGTGAGCGATCTTTTTCGATCGACTTGCGATACTCGCCGGGAGTGGTTGCGCCGATGCACTGAATTTCGCCACGCGACAACGCCGGCTTTAGAATGTTGGCGGCATCGAGCGAGCCTTCGGCCGAGCCTGCGCCCACCAGGGTGTGCAATTCATCGATGAAGATGATGGAATTTTGAGACTCCATCAATTCTTTCATGATGGTTTTGAGACGCTCTTCAAACTGGCCACGATATTTGGTGCCAGCGACAATCAGTGAAAGATCCAGCGCCAGGATACGTTTGTCGGCGAGAAATGACGGGACTTCTCCATCAGCAATGCGCTGCGCCAGGCCTTCAACGATGGCGGTTTTGCCGACGCCAGGTTCGCCGATCAGCACCGGATTGTTCTTGGTGCGGCGACAGAGAATCTGAACCACCCGTTCCAACTCGCCATCCCGTCCGACGAGGGGATCGAGTTGCGTATCCATAGCGGCCTGCGTCAGGTCGCGCGAAAACTCGCTCAGCAGGGAAGACTCGCGCTGACGCTGGGGCTGAGCCTTTTCCTGGCTGGTGCGGGCCAATTCTTCTCGGATGGTCGAAAGTCTCAGGCCACGCTCATGCAGAATCTCGGCTGCAAAGCACTTTTCCTCGCGCAGCAGTCCCAACAGCAGATGTTCGGTGCCGATGTGCTTGTGCGACAGGCGCTCTGCCTCTTCCGCAGCATAGGCGAGCACGCGCTTGCATTCGTTGCTTAGCGGGAGGTCCACGGAAGTGGAAACCTTCTCGCGGATCGTAGTGTGTCCTTCGATCTGTTTACGGATCGATTCGACCGAAGCATGTGAACGTAGAAAGCGATTAGTCAGGGCCTTATCTTCGCGCAGAAGTCCCAGCAGAAGATGTTCCGTCTCAATATAAGGAGACCCGAACTGGCTGGCTTCATAGCGCGCGAAAAAGATAACGCGCCTCGCCTTCTCCGTATAACGTTCAAACATATGGCCCTTTCCCCCGAGCTCTCGGGGAGCCTAACGGGTCAATCTGGCGGCCCTGCTCCTCGGATCTCCCTGACCCTAAGTTAATGGTGCAATCAGCGTGCCAACCGCTACATTCTTTATATCGCAGGTTTGGCGCGTCGTTATCAGTTACCAAAGACACCTTACTTGTCGTTTCTCCGCAAGTGCTTGCAGCTTTTTGCAAGTTGCTTCGCCTCGTATTGTTTCCTGGGTTCGTTTCTCCAAGGCTAAAGCCCTACGCTTTCGATCTCGAATCGGCACGGCTAAGCGCCTTCCCTCCCCGAAACCATTATGCCGCTCTTGCAAAATCAACCCTAGATCCTCATCTCTCATTCCGACACGTCGCGACAGAAAAGTCAATCGCCGTGACGTGCTATGCGGGTAGCGTTTCCGGTGCTACCTCCTCGATTCTTCCTTGCTGTAGCCGCAAAACGCGCTGGCAGCGACGGGCGAAGGCGAAGTTGTGGGTGGCGATGAGGGAAGTGAGCTGATAGTCGCGATGCAGTTTGGCGATGAGCTCGAAAACCGAATCCGCCGTACGGCTATCGAGGTCTCCGGTCGGCTCATCGGCCAGCAAAAGTTTTGGCTGCGTGATCAGCGCCCGAGCCAGCGCTACGCGCTGTTGTTCGCCCCCGGAGAGTTCTCCCGAACGGTGATGCGAACGCTCGTCCAATCCGACCTCGCGGAGCCACTGCGAAGCCTCTGATTGGGCCTCCTGCGGGGCACAACCGCGAAGCAGGAGCGGCATGGCCACATTTTCCAGTGCCGTAAACTCGGGCAACAGGTAGTGGAACTGCCAAACAAAGCCGACTTCCCGGTTGCGAAACTCGGCCGCAGCGTTCTCCGAAAGCGAATTCAAATGCAAGTTGGCGAAGTATACGTCACCTGCGGAAGCTCGATCAAGAGCGCCGACGATGTGCAGCAAAGTACTCTTTCCCGCACCTGATTCGCCGACAATGGCCAGCATTTCGCCTTTCGCCGCACGAAACGTTAAATTGTCAAAGAGCACCAGATCCGATTTGCCGGATCGGAAGACTTTTCTAAGCCTCTCGACCCTTACTATAGCCTCATTCGTTAGATGCACCCGGAGCGCTCCTCGTCTCAGCAATCTCGGGTGACGAACTCGACCCGCTACTCGATTCACCCGATGCAGCTTGGCATTTCCATTAAAACACGGCTACGCCGGAAACGTTTCTCCTCACTTTTCGGGAACATCTGCACAAACTGTACTTCAGAAATCATACGACTAAATGTGACCTCGGTCACTGTGGAGCGTACCGGCAGAGCGGCACCGAAGGTCACATTCTCTGCACCGTCGGCGCAGAATGACATCGAGGGCTAGAGGAGATGTCACGAAAAGGGTCAAACGTGAGTCAAGCGGTGCGCGGCTGATAGTCTGAAGGTCACCGCAGGTCATTGCAAAACGTAGGCCCCGGCGGAAGGGTTCGCACCGCGAGCACAGTTGCATAGACCCTTCGCTTCGCTGAGGATGACAGCTGGGGTTTGAGTTCACTCGTAGCGCAGAGCTTCCGCAGGAAGGACTCGCGCTGCCGACCATGAGGGGTAGATAGTTGCGATCAGAGAGATCCCAATTGCGACCAGAGCCACCAGCAAACCGTCCATGGCGCGGGGTGCGAAGGGCACATAGTCGATGGAGTAGACCTCGGGCGCGAGCGACAGCAAATGGTAGCGTCCTCCAGCGAAGGAAATTGCATAGCCGAGGACCAGGCCGATCGCGGTTCCGACCACGCCGATCAGCACACCTTGAGCGATGAAGATGCGGCGCACCTGCGATTTGCGCGTGCCCATCGAAATGAGCACGGCGATATCGCGAGTTTTCTCCATCACCATCATGGTCAGCGAGATCAGAATATTGAGCGCGGCCACGAAGACAATTAAACCGATGGTGATGAAGGTGACCAGGCGTTCCAGACGCAGCGCGCGAAAGAGCGGCTTGTTCTGTTCCATCCAGTTGGTGGTCATGAAACCTTTGCCTGCAGCCTGCTCGATTTCTTTCGAGATTAGATCGGCTTTGTAGATGTCGTCCACTTTGAATTCGAGGACGGAAACCAGATCGCCAAGGCCAAACAGTTGTTGCGCGTCGCTAAGACGGATAAAGGCCCAGGAGCTGTCATAGTCGAAGAAACCGGAGTCGAAGATTCCGACGACGCGAAAGCGGTCATACTTGGGGACCATCCCGAATGGAGTTAATTCGCCTTGCGGGCTGGTGACGAGGACGATTGAGCCGACCGCAGCGCCCAGTTCGTCGCCCATGTCTTTGCCGAGAATGATGGGAGGCATGGCGGCGACGCGGTTTTCTACGCCTTGGAGATCAGTGGGGGATGGATTAGTTTGAATGGCGCGGGTACCCTCGCCCGCGTTTGTGGAACCGAGCGCCTCAGCTGATCCGATGGTTACGCTTTTCAGCAGATCGCTGACTTTTCTTTCTTCGCTCGGGATCATTCCCTTCAACACGGCACCGCGGGCACGGGGTCCGCGGGAGATCAGAACCTGCTCGTAGATCGCCGGGGCAGCGGCGACGATGTGCGGCTCTTTCGACAGGCGATCCATGAGCGGGCGCCAGTCGCTGATCCCGTCACTTTGAATGCGAAGCAGATTGATGTGAGAAGTCGATCCGAGCAGGCGGTCCTGAAGGTCCTGGCGAAATCCATTGTTGATGGCGAGCGCGACGACAAGGGATGCGACCCCAGCCGCGACTCCGGCGATGGAAATCCCAGTGATGACGCCAATGACAGCTTGCCGTCGTTTCGCGCGCAGATATCGGGATGCGACAAACAGTTCGAAACGCATAGGAGCTATCAGGCGTCAGCTTTCAGCCCAATTGGATTATAGCGAGTGCCGGGACGGTCTTCGGGTAGCAGCGAATTTAGGAGAACGCAGGGCGACGCTTTGGCCGGGAGACCGAGCGATGACGCCCGGCCTCCAATCGAACCAGAACACTAGCTTGGCATTTCATGCGGAATGATGGGCCGGACTTCGATCGAACCCCAGCGTGCCGAAGGGATTCGCGCGGCCAGAGCCAGAGCCTCGTCGAAGTCTTTGGCTTCGACGAGGTAATAGCCTCCAAGCTGTTCCTTGGTTTCGGCGAACGGGCCATCCAGGACCGCCCGCTTGCCCTGGCGCACCCGAACGGTCTTGGCCTTGGAAATCCGATCCAGTTCGTTGCCGCCTCGCATGTGGCCGCTACTGGCAATGCTTTTGGAGAATTCCATGTACTCCTGATCGATTTTCTTTTGTTCCGCCGGGCTCATCTTGTCAAATTGGTCTTCGTGTCCGTAAATAAGCAGCAGATATTGCATTTTGTCAGGCCTCCTCGCCTGTACTGGTGGTTAATCGAACCGGCGGCTTCATTATCGACAAACTGGGAACAAATATTTTCGTCCGAATTAGGTCGGAGGCGAACCTCTCCTCCTCTGCACCCTGCTTTTATGGCAAAGTAGGAAAGCAATGGCCATAACCGAAAATCCCAAGGCTGAGGACTGGTCTGCATTTGCGTATCGGGACTTCACCGTTTACGAATTTGCGCTCTTTCTCATTGAGGTTGCGCTGGAGATGATGTCGGTCGCCGTTGGATGGCAAGTTTATGAGATCACGCACCGGCCGTTGGATTTGGGATTGGTCGGGCTGGCTCAGTTCTTGCCGGGGATTGTTTTGTTTCTGGCATCGGGACACGCGGCGGATCGCTTTGATCGGCGCAGGCTGCTGATGTTGTGCTATGGCGGATTCGCGGTATGCGCGGCTTTGCTATTGACGATCGCGTGGCGCGGATCGCAATCGGCTCATGCCAGCATCTATGCAATTTATGCAGTGTTGGCGCTGCTCGGGACGGTGCGCTCGTTCGCCGGGCCGGCGACTCGGGTGATGCTGCCGCAGTTGGTTCCCGAAGAATATTTTCCCAATGCGGTGGCCTGGAACGCGAGCGTTTTTCAAGGGGCAACAATTCTGGGGCCGATGGCCGGCGGACTGATTTACACGTTCGCGCACGGCCCGTCGGCGGTGTATCTGACGGCGATGCTGATGGCGGTGGCCGCGCTTCTATCCACGCTAGGGATGAAATTGCGGACTGAGGCGCCAGCGTACGAAGCCGTTAGTTTGAATACAGTGCTGGCGGGCTTTCGCTACGTCTGGCGGAAAAAACTGCTTCTGGGTTTGATTTCGCTGGACATGTTTGCGGTTTTGCTGGGCGGCGCCGTCGCGCTACTGCCGGTCTACGCGCGCGAAATCCTCAGGACCGGACCCTGGGGCTTGGGGCTGCTACGCAGCGCGCCCGGAGTCGGCGCGGTAGCTATGGCGATCTTGTTGGCGAGACGGCCCCTGCGCCACCACGCCGGGCCGACAATGCTGTGGTGCGTGGCTGGATTCGGTGTCTGTACGATTTTCTTCGGAATATCGAGGAGCCTTGTTCTTTCTTTGATTGCGCTCTTGCTGCTCGGGGCGACGGACATGGTCAGCATTGTCATTCGCGGCACGCTGATTCAGTTGGGCACGCCGGACGAAATGCGCGGGCGGGTTAGCGCTGTCGACATGCTTTTTATCGGGGTTTCTAATGAGCTGGGACAATTTGAGTCGGGTCTGACGGCGCAATGGTTCGGAACCGTTCCCGCTGTGGTATTGGGCGGTATCGGAACACTGATCGTGATTGCTATCTGGGCGTGGCAGTTTCCCGAGTTGCGGGATGCGGACCGCCTCACCGATGGTAATTGAGGGCATCCCGCTTCTTAAGGGACGCCCGGCCTCCATCAGAAAGGTACGCTACTTTCCCCGGATGACAGTTTTGGCGGAATTCATGTTGTCGAAGCGGTCGTACACGCGGACCACGACCACGTGCTCAGGTTGTCCAGCGTTCGCGGCCTTTGCCGCGGCGGTCGCTGGATTGACAATCGGTAAAGCAGCGCGAAAGTCATAGCTCTCCGTCTTTGAATCTGACAATTGGCCCACCGGCTCGACGAATTCCCACTCTCCTGCGTCGACCGAGTAGTCGGCGCTCTTGATATTCGAAAAACTATCCACGGCACGGAAGCTTACATGGATCTGGTCGCCTTCAACCGAAGCCGCAAGATTCTCGATCTGCGGAGGAGTCGTGTCTACTTCGAATCGGGCGCTTTCTTTTTCAGCGGTCAGGGCCTGCTCCGGAGAATGCGACGGCGCGTCGGATGCGACGACTTTGATGGTGTAGCCGCCATCGGGCAGCAGCGATGCGTCGAAGGAGTAGAACTTGTCGGTCAAATTGTCTTTGAGCAACAGCCACCGAGCGTCGCCGTCACCGCGGTAGTAGACGCTGTAAATCATCTGGTCGTCGTTGTCGTCATGAACGCTCCACTTCACGCCAATCGAATCGCGGTCATGCGTGGTTGGGGGCGGAGTGTCAAAATGCGGTTGTTGGGCACCGCCAGCACCCATGTCACCACCGGCGGGTTTAGGCAGCGATTGGTAGCGCACCCCGACTTGAACCGTGACGTCGTCAAAATCCGGGGCCACGTTTTTGGGCAGGTAGTTGAGCGTCACGCTCTCGACTCGCGGGGCAGGATCTCCCGAGCGCAGTACGGCCTTCCACTGGATGAAGCGTGCTGGAGGAACGCTTACCGCACTATCTTTCCGCAGATCGATTTTCTCCCATGGACTCCAGTTGCGGTCGGGATTATCCACGTTGCCGCTGCGGGCGAAAAGTTCGACATTGCCTGCGCCTCGAAATTCGGCGCGTCCCCAGCGGGAGAATATGTGGGCATCAAAAACATCGCTTTCGTAACTGCCCTCAGATTCAGGGGTCGCACTCAGCAAAAACACTTTTCCTAAATTGCTGGTGGAAGCGTACAGGCCGCCCTTGGGCGCGTTGGCGAAGGCCGTCACCTGGGTTGCGCTGGCTTTGAGCAGGTCGGTGAATTCATCTTCACCGCTGATGGCGAAAACATGTCCGCGGTTTCCCGTGCCTGCGAGCAAGCGGCCGCGCTGGTCAAAGGCGAGGCCATACACGATGTCTTCGTGAGAACTCCAGAGGCGGCTGGGAGACCCGTCGGGCGCGATACGATAAATCTCCGATCCGCCCGCGGCTCCAGCGCCGGGGATGGGAAAGCTAATCGATGACGGCGGCGCGCTGGTGGGAGCATTGGTGATCACGATGCCGCTCTGCGATCCGGCGGCCGCCGCCGAGGGAGAAGCCGGAATAGAAATTATAGGAGACGAGAAACTTGGCGTTCCGGATCCGCCGCGTTTTTCTCCCACGCCGGCAGCATAAATGTTGCCTGTTTTGTCGATCGCCAGCGCTGTAATTTCTTTTTTCGGCGCACTGTAGAGCACAAAACCTTGTCCGTTCGGCGAGATTCGATAGACCAGACCACTACCGTCCGAACCTGCAATCAGATTGCCCTTGCCATCGAAAGCCATCACCCGGATGTGGGCTTCATCGCTTTGGAAGAAAACTGAGTGCTCGCCTTTCGGAGTGACCCGGAATATCTCTCCGTGATCCCCCGTAGCCACGTAGAGGTTGCCACTGTCGTCGAGGACGAGGTCCCAAATGTATTTCGTGCCGGGCTCGAAATAAACTGACGAGCCCCGGAGGCCATCAGCAGGAGGTTTGTCTGTTGATTTCTTATCGGCGGATTTCTTATCCCCTGAGCCTTTGCTCGGCGAGGCTGCATGATCCTCAATTTTGTAAACTTTTCCATCGGGATTCGTGGCCGCGTAGATGGCTCCGCTTTTATCCACGACCAGCGCCTGCACCTGAAGCTCCTGCGGCTCAAAAATCACCGTCGATTTGCCATCCGGTGTAATTCGATAGACTCGCGCCGGCGAACCTGCGGCCGCGTAGAGATTGCCCTCGCGATCCGCCGCGATCGACCAGATATAAGTGGATGGCGTCGTGGACAGCGCCGTGAAAGCCGGAGCCAGTTCCAGACCCCCGGTGCTGCGTACGGCCACGCCTTTGGTCGTGCCTTTGATGAGTTCGTCGAATTTCGATTGTTCCCAGGTGCGAGTGCCTTCGGCAAAAAGGAAAGAATGCAGGAAAAGAATTGGAAAGATCGTGAACAGCCAACGCAGACGGATCAAATTTATACCTCAAAAAGAATTCTAGGAGGAAAACTTCAAGTTATCACGTCGTATGTCAGATATTGCTGGACGGTCGAAGGCCGTTACGTCTAGGGCGGACACCCGCTGTCCGCCCCATTTAATCTTCGAATTTTAGAAACCTACCTCAAAGGCAGCGGACAGGAGTGCCCGCTCCACACGAACAGCCTATTTTCCTTTGTAGGTTCGCGGTGAACCGACTCCGGCGCACTCGTCCCATCCGACCACGCAAGCCGGGTCGCCTTGGGTGATGTCGTAGAAATACGCCTTATGCTGTTTCGGGTTTGCGTACTCTTTGTAAATCATGCTCAGTTCGGCGTGAGACGACTGCTTTAGAAGGCCGGCAGCATTGACGATTCCGGCAAACGTCGGCGAAGCCCAACTTGTACCGCCCACCTCACCCCACCCCTGAAGGTAGATCGCGGCGCAGCAGTAATCGGAGGCTACATCGGGGAATCCGCGTTGGGTTCCGACGATACCCTGGATGATGTCCTGGTAACCTGGTCTGGGCTCATACGGGCTGATGCCGCCGCCACCGCCACCCGTGTAGTACTGCTCGTAGGTGAAGTCGCCGTTGCTATCCCGGTTGAAGTAGGTGCCGCCAACCGCGACGACATTCGGAGACGCAGCCGGGTGGAATGGATAATTCAAACCCGAATCACCTGCTCCGGCGAAATAGACTACCCCTGGGGTGGTCATATAGTGGTCATAGTCACGTTCCTGCGCCCACTCGGGGTCTCCCCAACTCATGCTGATCACGCCGCCGCCATTCTTGGCCACCAACTCGCTCGCCACCTTCACGGCTTCCCAGGTAGGATCTGTGTTGCATTTGTTGGACGTGCATAGCACGGACTCTACCAGGAACAGTTTGGCCTTTGGCGCCATAGCGTGGACCCACTCGATATCCAAGGATTCCTCGACCTCCCAATCGGAATAGACAGGAGGCTTGTGACCGTTGGCGTAAACGATTTGGAAATCCGCGTCAGGAATTCCAAAGTAGCTCGAAAACGCGTGCAGGTCTTCCTTTGCGGTTGGGTAGTCGCCAGCATCCACGATGGCAATGGCACCCACGCCGCCGGTGGGAATATTGGTGCTGGTGGCGATCGGGCAACCCTTTGGCCCCGACACTAATTCGTACACACATGCTACCGAGCCCGGCGTCTCGGCATCCGGAGGAGGCTGCGGCATTCGCTGGTCGGGGCCGACCAGAAAGTAGTTCGTATTGATGCGGCCAGGGTGCGGAATGCTGGACTTCGGAACGATGATCGGGTGCCCATTCACCGTCGACCCAATAATCTGAGCAGAACTTGGCAAGACGCACGCGCCCAGTAATAA
>Ga0070762_10000089_pt1 | contig 29152 bp, 27 predicted proteins | sample HubBroMetageREF2_FD_66726 | JGI IMG/M metagenome (GOLD analysis project Ga0070762, IMG submission 66726) | Reference soil microbial communities from the Hubbard Brook experimental Forest, New Hampshire, USA - Hubbard Brook CCASE Soil... | ecosystem: Environmental > Terrestrial > Soil >...
ATCGACGAACGCTTCCGCATGCACCGGCGACGTGCCGAGAAGATCCGTCGCCTGATCGCCTCCCAGCCTCGCACCGCACACGAGATCGCCCAGGAACTATGGGGCAACGTGGCGGTCACACAGGCCTACCTGACGCTGTCAGAGGTCCTCGGGCACGTCGATCTGCTGTTGCTGGACGGGTCGGTCCTCGAACAGGAAGACGCCGGCGTCGTCAGCTTCCGCGCGGCTTAGCCCGGCTGCGCTCGATCTCGCGCAGATGCTCGACGTTCGCGTGATCCGCTGCGTCGCCGCTCGGCTCGCCACTGAACCAAGCATCGAGAATCTCTCCCAGCTCTGCCTCCAAGGTGCCGCGGCCGCCCAAGCCCAGTCGTGGCGCTCGCCCTCGGCTAGCGCGCCGTGGCCCAGCGGCTCGTGCCCGCAGCGCTCGAGCTCCCCGAGAAGCGCACCCGCGACGCCGGTCAGCTCGTCGGCGCAGACCGAGACGCGCATCAGCTGACCTCCTGGACCCCGCTCGCCGGCACGACCTGCGCATCGCCGGCGGCATCCGCCTGCGCTACCCAGTCGAGGAACAGCCGGTGTAGACGGTCATCTCCACCGAGCTCTGCATGAAAGGCCACGACCAGCATCCTGCCCTGGCGCGCAGCCACCGGGTGGCCGTCGAGCTCGCCGAGAATCTCCACATCGGGACCGTGTTCGACGATCCACGGCGCCCGGATGAAGATCCCGCGCAGCGGCGGGGCGGGCGGGATTCCGATCCCGTGTAGCTCGACGTCCGCCTCGAAGCTGTGGATCTGACGCCCGAACGCGTTGCGCTCGGCGCGCATGTCCATCAGGCTGAGGTGATCGCGGTCGAGCATGATGAGCCCCGCGCACGACCCTAGGATCGGTGTGCCCCGCCCCGCCAGCTCGCGCAGCGGCTCGGCGAGACCCTCCCGCGCGATCCCCAGCGTCATCGTCGTCGACTCGCCGCCTGGCATCACCAGCCCGTCCAGGCCCACCAGATCGGCCGGCACACGCACCTCGCGCGTCCTCGCCCCCAGCCCATGCAGCATCCGCGCATGCGCCTCGAAGCCGCCCTGCAGCGCCAGCACGCCGATCAGCGTGGCATCCACGACGCTAACAGGACGGTCAGCCGTCCTGTTACCAGCCACGTTGCGCGAGGAGCTGCTCGTTCTCGAGCTTGGAGCTCTCCAGGCTGACCATCGGCGTGCCCAGGCCGCGCGAGGCTGCCGTCACGCGCTCGGCATCCTGCCAGTGCGTGGTCGCCGCCACGATCGCCCGAGCCCGCGACGGCGGGTCCTGCGACTTGAAGATCCCTGAGCCCACGAACACGCCTTCGGCGCCCAACGCCATCATCAGCGCCGCGTCAGCCGGGGTGGCGATGCCGCCCGCGCAGAACAGCACCACTGGCAGGCTGCCCCGCGCGGCCACCTCACGCACGACGTCCAGCGGAGCCGCGAGGTCCTTGGCGCAAGTGGCGATCTCGTCGCTACCGAGCGTCGCCAGGCGGCGGATTTCGCCGGTGATCTGGCGCATGTGGCGCACAGCCTCGACGATGTCGCCGGTACCGGCCTCGCCCTTGGAGCGGATCATCGCGGCGCCCTCGCCGATCCGCCGCAGCGCCTCGCCGAGGTTGGTTGCGCCACACACGAACGGCACCTTGAAATCCCACTTGTCGATGTGGTTGGCCTCATCGGCGGGCGTGAGCACCTCCGACTCGTCGACGTAGTCGACCTCCAACGCCTCCAGTACGCGTGCCTCCATGAAGTGCCCGATGCGCGCCTTGGCCATCACGGGGATGCTCACCGCCTCCTGGATGCCCGAGATCATCTCCGGGTCGGACATGCGCGCCACGCCGCCATCGCGACGGATGTCCGCTGGCACGCGCTCGAGCGCCATCACCGCCGCCGCTCCCGCGTCCTCGGCGACCTTCGCCTGGTGGGGTGTGACCACGTCCATGATCACACCGCCCTTGAGCATCTCCGCCAGGCCGCTCTTCACCCGGAATGTCGCCTCGTCGCGCATGGCTCTAGTTTGACAGGCGCATCGCGGCCGTGAGGGCGAGGCTCAGCCGGCGATGTCCACGCGCTCGGCAGCCGGCCCGGCCAGGCGTGCACCGTAGCCGCCGGGCGGGGCTCGGCCGGACGTCTTCGCGACGGACTCGCGGCGCTAGGGCCGCTGCACAACCTGCGCGCCCGGGTGCGCGGCGAGCTTCACGAGCGCGAGGTTGGCGGGCGTCGGCGGCAGTTCCACGAATGTCCGGTAGTGCAGGACGAACGTCGGCACCAGCCTGCCGTGCGGCCCGTGGCTGTAGTTGATGTCCTCGACCGGCACGAACGTGCTCGCGTCGACGATCAGAACGTTGGGTATCTGGCGGCTGCGCGCGGCCGGCCCGGTTCGCGGCGGAACGACCTGCAGGCGGTAGACGGCACGCCCGTCCAGCCGCGTCTTCGCGAGCACGCGCAGGCGTCCCGTGCGGTAGGCATCGCGGATGATCGTTACTTGATCCCTCGCGACCCCCGTCGCCCTGGTGTGTTCGATCACTCCCGGGCGCCCGCTCCACCACGACGACCACGTCCCACCCGGCGCGATCGCGGCTTCGACCAGCACCGATCGTCCGCGTCCGTAGTTGCGGCGTTCGCGCGAGACGCTGCGTTCACTCGGCGGATCGCTGGTACTCCAGCGCTGCACATGTAGGAGCGTGCGCTTGCCGTCGACTTCGGATTCCTCGTCGGTGACGACGTAGCGGACGCCGTGCCCTGGCGCGATCGCGCGGTACACCGCGGCAGCTACGTCGAACTGTCCGCCCCCGCCGCCGCGGAGCGCGAAGACGAGCAGCGCGCACGCCAACGCGATCGGCACGAGGGCCAGGACGCGTCGGCGACTCAACGGCCACGCGGCCGAGCGCCCGGCCGCCCGTCCGCGGTCGCTCAGCTCCCGTTCGCGGAGCGCGAGCAGCGGGCCGATCGGCGGCGCGAGTGGGTCCTCTGGGACCGGGTTCACGCGGCGCAGGCGGTCGATCGTGTCGGTGTTCATCACAGGACCTCCACTGGTAGTGAGGCGTCGGAGCTCTCGCCCAGCGCGGGTTCGACCGCCGCGAGCGCGAGCGCGAAGCGCCGGCGCGCGCGGTGCAGGCGCACGCTGAACGTGCGCGCGCGGATGCCGAGCACGCGGGCGGCCTCAGCGTGGCTCAGTTCCTCCCAGCCGAGCAGCAGCAGCGTTTCGCGGTCCTCTTCGCGCAGGCCGGCGAGCGCGCGCAGCACGCGTTCATCGTGCAGGCCGCGATCGGCAGGCGGGCTGCTCGCGGGAAGCTGCGGCGCGAGGCGCTCGCGCAGCGCGCGCTGGCGCGTGTGGCCCCGGCGCTGGTTGGCGAGCACGCGGCGCGCGACGCCGAGCAGCCAGATCCGCTCATCGCGCGGGACATCCGCGAGGCGCCGCCAGGCGACCAGGAACACTTCGGCCATCACGTCATCGGCGTTCGCCGGGCTCGTGCGGCGCCGCGCGTACGCGAGCACCGCGCCGGCGTGCGCGGCATACAACGCTTCGAAGCGCTGATCATCGGTCATACAAGCTGGATGTCCGGATCCACCCCGATGGTTACAGCTTCGCGCGAGCTTGCTCGCGAGGCCTCGATGTCGTCTTGCAGTCGGCGCATGCGCCGACTGGCGGTAGCGCACATGTGCGCTACCGGGCAACGCCGCATGCGGCGTTGCCTACTTCAGCCGGAAGGCCTTGATGCGATCGTCGTACTGCGCGGTGTCCCTGGAATACACGCCATAGGCGAGCGCCTGGATAACACTCAAAAGCGCCGTGTGCGAGCGCACGTAGGCGGGGCTGTTCGATGAGTAGTAGAGCTTGATCTGCGCCAGCTTGGCGACCTCCGAGAGGGTCGCGTCTGTGATCGCGGCGGTATGCGCCTGGCGGTGACGGGCAAGCTTCATCGCGCGCACCACCAGCGGGTGCGGGCGCCCCGCGGAAAGCCCGATGACAAGCGTCGCGGCATCGATCCGGCCAAGACGACTGAGCGCCTCTTGCGAGGGGCTGGCCACCACATCCACGCGCAGGTCCAGCAGCATCAGCAGGTGACGTAGGTAGCTGGCAAAGAAAGCCATCTGATCGGTCCCAGCGACGAGCACCTTGTCGGCCTGCACGATCGCCTCGATCATCGCGTCGACTGCGCTGCGCGAAACCTTGCGGGCCGTGTCCTCCACGTTCAGGTGATCCGCCGCGAGCGCCGCCTCGAACTCGTTCTGGTCGAGCGAGAACAGCGGCGCGGAGCCGTTCGCCGCGCCATCCTGGGCGGCCTTGGCGTTCACACGCCGGTATTCCTCGCGCGCGGCGGCCTGCAACTCGGGGAATCCCTCGAAACCCAGTGCCTGCGAAAAGCGCACGACGGTGGAGCTGGATGTGTTGGCACGGCGCGCAAGCTCCTCAGCAGTCTGGAAAGCAGCCTCGTCGAGGTGGTCGACGATGTACTGCGCGACGTCCTTCTGCGAGCGCGAGCACTCATCGAAGCGCGCCTGAATGTACTTGGACAGACTCTGGTGCTCGCTGGTGCCGCCAATCGGCGATAGCGGCCGAACGGACGCCGTATCGGCGACCGGACGCTCTGCTGTCTTTGTGCCCACGCGCTTCATCGGCGGTTCTGTTCGACGTATCCGGTTCGCACTCCTCCCTACTAGATCCCCGAATCGCAATGATCCGTCACCGGGCATCGCGCGTACTTAACCTCAACCCATGCACGTCGCGAGGCATCACACGCTCCTGATTACGCTTTCCCGCCCTGTGTGCGCACAGCCGGTCGGGCCGCCCGTGAGGATCGGATCGAGGCGGCTGTGAGGATCGCGATCGTCGGCGGCGGAGTCTCCGGGCTGGTGGCTGCACACCTCCTGCACCGCGAGCACGAGATCGTGGTCTATGAGGCCAACGCCCACGCTGGCGGACATGCCAACACGGTCCGCGTGGAGAGCGAGCGCGGACACCACGACGTGGATACTGGGTTCATCGTGATGAACGACCGCAACTACCCCAACTTCACGCGGCTGCTGGACCGGCTGGGCGTCGCCCGCCAGCCGACGCACATGAGCTTCTCGGTCAAGGGCGAGGAGGAGGACTTCGAGTATGCAGGCACCCCGCGAGGACTGTTCTGCCAGCCGAGCAACCTACTCAACCCAAGGTTCCAGCGAATGATCTTCGACCTCGTGCGCTTCAACCGCAAGCTGCGCCAGCTGCTCGCACACGAGGCGCGCGGCGGCGAACCGCAAACCGACGAGTCGCTCCAGGCATTCCTCGCCCGCCACCGCTTCTCGCGGGCGTTCGTGGAGCGGCTGATCGTCCCGCAGGTCTCAGCCGTATGGTCCGCTGACCCACGCCTGCTGGACTCCTTCCCGGTGCATTTCATGGCCGAGTTCTTTGCCAACCACGGGATGCTCGGCTTCCGCGACCGTCCGTGCTGGTCGACCGTCACCGGCGGCTCAGCGCGCTATGTGGATGCGCTGATCGCACCGTTTCGCGAGCGTGTGCGCCTGAGCACGCCCGTACGCTCGATCTCCCGCCACGCCGATCGCGTGGAGATCGCCACCGGTGGCCCGCACGACGGCTCGGCCACCGAGCGCTTCGACCAAGTGGTGATAGCGAGCCACTCCGACCAGGCGCTACAGATGCTGCGCGACCCATCCCCACAGGAGACACGATTGCTGGGCGCGATCCCCTATCAGCGCAACGAGGCGGTGCTCCACACCGACAGCACGTTGCTGCCACGCCGGCGGGCCGCACGCGCTGCTTGGAACTTTCACCTGCTGCGCGAGCCCAAGCCCTTGAGCACCGTCACCTACTACATGAACCATCTGCAGCGCCTGAGCAGCGACCGCGACTTCTGCGTGACGCTCAACCGCACTGAGGCAATCGATCCGGCAAAGATCATCCGCACGATCTCCTACGCTCATCCTGTGTACACGCCCGAGGGCGTCGCCGCGCAATCCGAGCACGCGAGCATCAGCGGCTTGGCCCAGCGCACGCACTACTGCGGCGCATACTGGGGCTGGGGATTCCACGAGGACGGTGTGCGCAGCGCGCTACGTGCATGCGAGCCGTTCGGGGTGGGGCTATGACTACCACCCGGCTCCAGCATGAGCAGACACCACGCGTCTCGTGCCTGTACGAGGGCTCGGTACGTCACCGCCGCTACGGGAGTCCCAGCGACGAGTTCCGCTACCCGATGTTCATGGCCTACCTCGACCTGGATGAGCTACCGCAGTGCTTCGACGGACATCGCCTGTGGTCTGCACGCCGGGCAGCCCCCGCGTGGTTTCGCCGCGCGGACTACCTCGGCGATCCGCGCACGCCGCTGACACAGGCTGTGCGCGAGCTCGTCCTCGCGCGCACCGGCGTAGAACCCAACGGACCGATCCGCCTGCTCACGCACCTGCGCTATTTCGGCCACTGCTTCAACCCAGTCAGCTTCTACTACTGCTACGACAGCGCCGGCGAGCACGTGCGCGCGGTGGTTGCACACGTGACCAACACGCCCTGGGGAGAGCGCCACGCCTACGTGATGCCGGTCGCACGCACGGCCGACCACGGGACGGTCGCGCTGATTGGCGCACAGTTCGAGAAGGCGTTGCACGTCTCGCCCTTGATGGGCATGGACCACATCTATGACTGGCGCCTGACAGAGCCAGGGCCGCGACTGTCGGTGCACATCGAGTCACATCGCACGGACGGCGAGCGCGTGTTCGACGCGACGCTTTCACTCGAGCGTCGTGATCTGAGCGGCCGCGAGCTGACCCGCGCGCTCGCTCGCTACCCGTTCCTGACGCTGCGGATCCTGGCGCGCATCTACGGACATGCGCTGCGGCTGCGGCTGCGGGGCGCCCGCTACTTCCCACATCCACGCAACAGCGCCTCCGGCGAGCAAGCGATGTCGGCATGAGCGCGCGCGAGGCCGTTGCCAGGAGACCGGTGTCGCGACAGCGCCCGCAGGGCCACTGGCTGCGACGCCGCTGGGACAGCGCGGCGCGCCGGCTGGTGCTGCGACTGCTCACACGAGTGCATGGCGGCGAGCTCGAGCTGATCGAGGACAACGTGCGCTTGCGCTTCGGTGAGCTTGTCCCCGAGCGTCCACTGCGCGCGGTCGTGCACGTACGCTCGCTGCGCTTCTACCGCCAACTGCTGCGCGGAAGCATCGGGCTGTGCGAGTCCTATATGGACGGGCTGTGGCAGTGCGAGGACCTGGTCGCGCTGACGCGCATCGCCGCTCTGAACGTGGGCGCGCTCGACAGCTTCCGCAAGCGGCTCGCGCCCGTGCTGATCCCCGTGCAGCGTTGGGCGCGCTGGCTGGCGCGCAACACCCCCATGCGCTCGCGGCGGCGGATCGCCGCACACTACGACCTCGGCAACGAGCTGTTCGCACTGTTCCTCGACCCCACGATGATGTACTCCTGCGCGGTCTTCGAGAGCCCGCAGACGACGCTCGAGCAGGCATCGCTGGCGAAGCTCGAGCGCGTCTGCGCCAAGCTCGACCTGCACCCGGATAACCATCTGTTGGAGATCGGCACCGGCTGGGGCGGCCTCGCGGTGTATGCAGCGCAGCACTACGGCTGTCGCGTAACCACCACCACGATCTCACGCGAACAGCACGCCTACGCGTGCGAGCGGGTGCGCGAGGCGCGCCTCGAGGACCGCGTAACAGTGTTGTTGCAGGACTACCGCGAGCTGTCAGGTCACTACGACAAGCTCGTGTCGATCGAGATGATCGAGGCTGTCGGCTGGCAGTACTTCCCCACCTACTTCCGCCGCTGCTCTGAGCTATTGACAGACGACGGCGCGATGCTGCTGCAGGCGATCACGATCGACGACCGCGCCTACCACGTGGAGAAGGCCGGCAAGAGCTTCATCAACACGTACATCTTCCCCGGCGGCTGCCTGCCCTCTATGGAGATCATCTCGCGCTCGCTCGCGCGCGTGACCGACCTGCAACAGGTGCATCTGGAGGACATCACCGCCCACTACGCCACCACGCTCGAGCGCTGGCGCGAGCGCTTCCTGGACGCCACCGAGCGCCTGTCCGAACTCGGCTACGACGAGCGCTTCCGCAGACTGTGGGAGCTTTACCTGTGCTACTGCGAGGGCGGCTTTCGCGAGCGACGCATCCAGGATGTGCAGCTGCTGCTCGCCAAGCCCGGCTACCGCGCCGAGCCCGCGCCGGTAGTGTCCGTCGCTGCATGAGACGCAGCTTGTTTGACGATCTCCACGAAGACTTTCGCGCGAGCTTTCGTACGTTCCTCGAGCGCGAGGTGAGCGGCGATGAGGGCCGCTACGGCGAGTGGGAGCGGGCGGGGATCGCCCCGCGCGAGGTGTTCGCGCTGGCCGGCCGCGGCGGCTTCCTCGGCATGGCCGTGCCGGAGGCCTATGGCGGCGCGGGTGCAGATGACTTTCGCTTCAACCTGGTGATCGGCGAAGAGGTCCAGCGCGCGGGCGTCGGCAGTGTGGGGCTGGGAATGTCCGTGCACACGGACATCTGCGTCCCGTACTTCCTCAGCTACTGCACCGAGTCCCAGCGCGAGCGCTGGCTCGGCGGGATCGCCTCCGGCGAGCTGATCGCCGCGATCGCGATGACCGAGCCGGGGATCGGCTCGGACCTCGCGGCGATGTCCACCAGCGCCAAGCGCGAGGGCGATCACTATGTGGTCAACGGCTCAAAGACGTTCATCACCAACGGCATCCACGCCGACCTCGTGATCGTCGCGGCAAAGACCGATCCGTCCGAGCGCCACCGCGGCATCAGCCTGATAATCGTCGAACGCGACATGGCGGGCTTCGAGCGCGGGCGCAACCTCGAGAAGATCGGCCAGCACGCGCAGGACACCGCCGAGCTGTCGTTCGCCGACGTGCGCGTGCCCGTCGAGAACCTGCTGGGCCAGGAAGGCGAGGGCTTCCGCTACCTCGTCTCCAACCTCCCGCAGGAGCGCCTGTCGATCGCCGCTACCGCCGTCGCCGCCGCCGAGGCCGCGCTCGGATGGACGCTCGAGTACGTCCGCGAGCGCCAGGCGTTCGGCCAGCCAATCGGCTCCTTTCAGAGCTCGCGCTTCACGCTCGCGGAGCTACACGGCGAAGCGCAGATCGCGCGTACGTTCGTCGACCAGTGCGCACAGGCGCTCAACGCCGGCGAGCTAACGCCCGAGGACGCCGCCACAGCCAAGTGGTGGTGCACCGACCTGCAAGGCCGCGTCGTCGACCGCTGCCTGCAGCTGTTCGGTGGCTACGGCTACATGCTCGAGTACCCGATCGCGCGGGCCTTCGTCGACGCGCGCGTGACCAGGATCTACGGCGGCGCCAACGAGATCATGAAGGAGATCGTCGGGCGCTCGCTAGGGCTTTGACCTATTGACCCATGGCGCGCGCCAGCTCCACGAAGTAGTCGAGCGAATGCGGGTTCGCGAGCGACTCCACGCTCGCCGCCTGCTCCAGCGGCGTACCCATCAGGATGCGCTTGACCGGCACCTCCAGCACCTTGCCCGACAGCGTGCGCGGCACCTGCGCGATCTGGCGGATCTCGTTGGGCACGTGACGCGGCGAGCAGTCCTCGCGGATGCGGCGCTTGATCTGCGCCGCCAGCTCGTCATCGAGCGCCACGCCATCGGCCAGCACCACGAACATCACCATCCACAGCTCGCTCTGCGACTCGCCGGCCGCCCCCGGCTTGGGGATGTCCACGACCAGCGCGTCGTGCACCTCCGGCACAGCGCTCGCCGCACGGTAGATCTCGCTCGTGCCCATGCGCACGCCCATGCGGTTGATCGTCGAGTCCGAGCGCCCGTAGATGACAGCGCCGCCGCGCGGCGTGATGCGGATCCAGTCGCCGTGGCGCCACACGCCCGGGTACATCGAAAAGTAGCTCTCGCGCAGGCGCGAGCCGTCGTCGTCTCCCCAAAAATAGAGCGGCATCGAGGGCATCGGCTCGGTGATCACCAGCTCCCCCACCTCGTCCACCACGCTATGGCCGTGTTCGTCCCAAGCCTGCACCGCGCACCCCAGCGCGCGGCACTGCAGTTCGCCCTCGTACACCGGCAGCAGCGGACAGCCCGCGACGAACGCTGTGCACACGTCCGTGCCACCGCTCGTGGAGAACAGCCACACGTCGTCCTTCACGTGCTCATACACCCAGTGGAAGCTCTCCGGCGACATCGGCGAACCGGTCGCGCCAATCGCGCGTAGCGCGCTCAGATCATAGTCGCGGCCAGGCTCGAGCCCGGCCTTCTCGCAGCTCGCCAAAAGACCCGGGCTGACGCCCATGCACGTAGTCCCCGCGCGCTCCGCGAGGCTCCACAAACAACCCAGGTCCGGGTGCGCGGGACTGCCGTCATACAGCACGATCGCCGCCTCGCTGTGTAGGCACCCCACGAGAAAGTTCCACATCATCCAGCCCGTCGTCGTGAACCAAAACATGCGGTCGCCGGGGCGCAGATCGAGGTGCAGCCGCTTCTTCAACTGCTCGATCAGGATGCCGCCGTGGCCCTGCACGATCGCCTTCGGCAGCCCCGTCGTGCCCGACGAGTAGAGCACCCACAGCGGGTGATCGAACGGAACCTGCTCGAAGCTGAGCTCAGAGCCAGGGGCGGGCGGGTCCAACTCGAGCAGCTGATCCCACGTGCGGAAACCGCGAACGCCGCCGCCGCCGACGGCGGCTTCGTCAACACCCTCATCCGCCAGATAAGCGAGCGTGACCACCTGCTGTACAGTCGGCAGCTCCTCCAGAATGCGCTCGACCACAGCCGTGCGGTCGAAGTCCTTGCCGCCGTGGCGGTAGCCGTCCACCGTCAGCAGCAGCTTCGGCTCGATCTGCGCGAAGCGGTCGATCACGCTGCGCGCGCCGAACTCCGGCGCCGCGCTCGACCAGACCGCGCCGATGCTCGCCACCGCCAGGAACGCGATCAGCGTCTCAGGGATGTTGGGCATGTACGCGACCACGCGGTCGCCGCGCGTGACGCCCAGCGCGCGCAGTCCGCCTGCCGCCGCCGCCACCTGAGCTGCGAGCTCGCCCCAGGTCAGCTGATCGAGCTCGCGCAGCTCCGAGCAGTGCAGCACCGCGACATCCTCCGCGCGCTCGGCGGCGCGCGCCAGCAGGTTCTCCGCGTAGTTGAGCTCCGCGCCATCGAACCAGCGCGTGCCCGGCATCTCGTGCTGGCCGGAACGGGGATTCGGGCCGGAGGCCCGTGTCTCCCGGCTTCGGCCCAGCACGCGCTGGTAAGGCTTCGACGCGCGCGCACCGCAGAACTCCCAGATGCTCGCCCAGAAGCCCTCCAGGTCGTCTACCGACCAGCGCCACAGCTCGTCGTAATTCGCGAACGGCAGCCCACGACGCTCGCCCGCCCAGTCCATGAAGCGCTTCATCTCGACGCTCTGCAGCTCCACAGGCGATGGCTCCCACATGGGATGCTGACGGGCGGCGCTGGCCATGCGGGTATTCTCGCGGTTTGTGAGCCTGCTGGGGTTGCGCGACGAGTTTCCCGTTCTTGGCGCCCTGGCGTACCTGAACGCGGGCACCGACGGGCCGCTGCCCGCACGTGCCGTGCACGCGTCAGCGCGTGAGCTCGAACGCGAGCTGGCCGACGGGCGGGCGACGGCGCACTTCGAACGCCGCTCTGAGCTGAACACCGAGTTGCGCGCCGCCTACGCCCGCGCGCTCGGCGCCGATCCGGCAGACGTCGCGTTGAGCACCTGCACGACCGAGGGCATGGCCCAGGTAGTAGCTGGGCTGGAGCTCGCGAGCGGCGATGAGATCCTCACCAGCGACGAGGAGCACCCGGGCCTGTTGGGCGCACTGTCCGCCGCGCGCGCGCTGCGCGGCGTAGACGTGCGCGAAGTGCCGCTCGCTGAGATCGCAAACGCCGTCGGTCCACGCACACGCCTCGTCGCGTGCTCGCACGTCGGCTGGGTCAGCGGCTCGCTCGCACCCGCTGAGCTCTCCCAGCTCGACGTGCCCGTGCTGCTCGACGGCGCACAAGGCGTCGGCGCGGTCCCCGTGGACGTGCGCGAGCTCGGTTGCGACGCCTACTCCGGCGCCGGACAGAAGTGGCTGTGCGGGCCCGACTCCACCGGGATGCTGTGGGTCGATCCCGCGCTGCGCGAGCGTCTCAGCGTCACCAGACGCGGCTATGGCAACCTCGCCGAACCCAACGACGGGCTCGACGCACAGCTACACGATGACGCGCGGCGCTTCGACACGCTCTCCCAGAGCGCCGAGACGCTCGCCTGCGCACTCGCCGCCATCGGTGTCTTGGAGTCCGCCGGCTGGGCCGCCGTGCACGAGCATGCATGCACGCTCGCCGCGCGCCTCGCCGAGATGCTTGGCGAGATTGGACGCGAGCCCGCGCCGCGCGGTGCCACCACGCTCGTCTCCTTCCCAAGCCCCGATCCACTTGCCGAGCGCGCGCTGCTTGCCGAGCGCAGCGTGATCGTGCGCAACATCCCCGACCGGCCGTGGCTGCGAGCGTCCGTCGGCGCGTGGAACGACGAGCACGACCTCGAACGGCTCGTGGAAAGCCTGCCACGGTGAGCGACCCGCTGCAGGCGAGCGCCACGACGCCCCAGGCGTCCGGCATAGGCGCGCGCGACGGGCACACGCGCGGCGAGACCCGCCCAAGCCGGCGGCGGCGGCCGCTCGCAGCCCGCTCAGTCGTGCGTCACATCGGCCTGCCCGCCGTGATCGCGCTATCGGCGGTTCTGAACACCAACAAGCTCGCGCAGAACGGGTACGCCAACATCTTCTACTCGGCCGGCGTCAAATCGATGCTGCGCTCGCTGCACAACTTCCTGTTCGCCTCATTTGACCCAGGCGGACTGGTCACCGTAGACAAGCCGCCCGTGGCGTTGTGGGTGCAGGTCGTGAGCGCGAAGCTGTTCGGCTTCTCACCGCTCAGCCTGCTGCTGCCAGAGGCGATCGCCGGGGTGCTGGCGGTCGCAATTCTGTACGTGATCCTCGCGCGACGCATGGGCGCGGTGGCAGCTTTCGCCGGAGCGCTCGGGCTCGCCGTGTTCCCGTCGTTTGTCGCCGTCTCGCGCGCCAACGGCGTCGACCCTGTGCTCATCCTGCTGCTGGTTATCGCCTGTGGCCTCGGCCTGAGGGCCTGCGAAACCGGACGCTCGCGCACACTCATCGGCTGCGCCGTGGTCATCGGCCTGGCGTTCAACACCAAGACGCTCGCCGCCTATCTCGTCGTGCCCTCGATTGCGCTCGCGTTCCTCGTGTGCGCGCCCGGGTCGCTGCGCCGGCGCAGCGTGCAGCTGTTCGCGGCAGGCGTGGCGATGGTGGTCGTGTCGTTCGCGTGGATCGCAGTGGTCGAACTCACACCCGCGTCCCAGCGCCCATACGTCGGTAGCTCCACCAACAACACCGAGATCGGGCTCACGTTCGAATACAACGGCCTCGGCCGCGTCGAAGGTCAGATCGGTGGCCCCAACAGCATCGTCGTGCGCCCCGGCGCCTACGTGCCCGGCGCCCATGAGCAGAAGGTCGACGCCGAAGTACGCGCCAACAGTCGCAGCCGCACAAGGCCCGCCCCAGCCAACCCACCACTCAACGCCGTGCTGAAGCCCGCGCCCGCATCTCCCCCCAAGGTCACCAAGGGCCGCGAAAGAAATCCCATCCCGTTCGGTGAATCGCCCAAGCCACTGCGCCTGTTCGGCAAGGGCCTCGGCGACCAAGCAGGCTGGCTGTTGCCGCTCGCGCTGTTTGGGCTGATCGGGCTGCTGGCGCTCGTGCTGCTGGATCGTGGCCCGCCCGGTCCGCCGCGGCGGACCGATCGCGCCATGGACACCACGGGCACCGCCGACGTCGCGGATACCACGAGCGGCGTGCGTGACGCACCGCGCGGCCGGCGCGACCCGAGGCTCGCCACCGCGCTCGTGCTCGGTGGCTGGTTCGTCGTGGAGGCAGCCGTGCTCAGCCTGTCCAAGGGCATCGTCCATCCCTACTACGTCTCCGCCCTCGCGCCCGGCACCGGCGCGATGGCCGGGGCGGGCGCCGTCGCGTTCGCCAAGCTCGCGCGCGGGCGCGCTCTACAGCGAGCATCGGGGGTCGCGCTCGTGGCAGGCGCACTCGCCACGACGTTGACCGTGCAGGTCGTGTTGATGCACCGCGAGCGTTACATGGTGTCGTTCATACCCGTGCTGGTCGCGGGTGCCGCCGTGTCGTTCCTGGCGCTGATCGCGCTGCGACGACTCGCGACACCAGCCATCGCTGTCGCGTTCTTGCTGCTACTCATCGTCCCCACCAGGTACGCCGCCACCACTTGGCTTGCTCCCGTCGAGGGCACGTTCGCCGCCGCCGGGCCCAAAGCTGCCGCCGGCCCCGGTGGCTATGGCGTCGACGCACACGACGCGGCGATCGACCGCGCACTCGCCAACTACGTGATCACCCACCACCCGGGCTCACGCTGGGCGCTCTTGAGCGTCGCCTCAGACACGAGCTCCCCGCTCATACTCATGGGCCTGGACGCCGGCGCGCTGGGCGGCTACAGCGGCACCGACCCCGCCGTCGACGGCCCGCAGCTGGCGCTCATGGTCGCCCGCAAAGAAGCGCGCTACGTGCTGCTCGGCGGCGAGTACTCGCTGCGTGGCGGCAACCTCGCAACGAGGGCCGTGCTGCGCGCGTGCAAGGAGCTCGCGCCCTCGCAGTGGGAAAGCCCCATCGCCTACCCCTACGGCCTGGTGCTGTTCGACTGCGCGGGCGACGAAAAGGGACTGGCCGCCGCGGGGTGACGCGCAGGCGCTCCGGCGCGGACGCTCAGGCTGCCACCGACAAATCGTGATGAAAGGCGCGGGCGAATAGCTCGCGCTCACGCCCGGCGGCCCAGCGCGGCACAGCCGACTCGCCGTCGGCGATCAGCCGCAGCTGCACCTCGTCGCCCGACAGCACGATGCTGGTCGAGCGCACGAGCTGGTCGCGCGAGCGCTCGAGGTCCTCGGCGAGGCGCAGCAGCGTCGCGCAGCGGTCGAGCCGGGCGGCGTCGCCCTCGGCGAACAGCGCAGCCATCGGCCCGGGCACAGGCATGCCCTTGCGGTGATAGCGCGCAGCCTGCGCGACGATCGCCGTCTCCACAGGCGTGAAGCCCGGCAGCGCGCCGTTGAGGATCAGGTAGCGCGAGTGCTTGTGGTGATCGTCGTAGTCGATCGACATGCCTATGTCGTGCAGCATGCTCGCCGCCCACAGCAGCTCCCGCTCGCACGGGTCGCCCTCGTGCAGACCCAACCGGGCGAGCTCGTCGAACATGCCGAGCGCCAGCGTCGCGACATGCTCGGTGTGGTCCATGTCGACGCGGTATTGCGCCGCCATGTTCATGACGCTCGAGCGGCGCACGTCCGCGAACAGCGGCGGGTCGTGTGCAGCTAGTAGCCGCTCGAAGAACACCCCCTCGCGCAGGCCCGCCTCGGTCGTCTCCAGGGCGTCGAAGCCACCCGCCTGCAGCACGCCCTGCACGACCAGCGCTCCAGCGAGGATCAGATCGGCCCGCGCCGGCTTGATGCCGGGCACGCTCGCGCGCTCCGCGGCGGGCAACGCCGCGAGCCGCTGTACGAGCTCCTCCAGCGCGTCGCGCTCGATCACCATGCCTTGCACGCCGTTGGAGGGCAGACCGGCAGCGCGCTGCGCCGCGGCGGCGAGGTTACGCACGGTGCCGCCGATGCCCACCAGGCGCCCGCCGTGAGGCGCCTGTGCACGATCGGAAAGCCAAGCGGCGCCGGCGAGCTCACCGGCGACGTGCTCGCGAAGCTCCTCCAGCTGCCTGCGCTTCGCCGGCCCGTTCGGTGGCAGGAAGCGCTCGCTCATCCGAACCGTGCCCAGCCGCCACGAGCCCGACGCACGCGCCAGCCGGTCGACGACCTGCACCAGCTGCATCGAGCCGCCGCCGAGGTCGAGCACGCTGCCGTTGCGCAGCGTCGTGGAGTTGACAGCGGCGAGATAACCGTAATAGGCCTCCTGCTCGCCGCTGAGCACACGGATCGGCAACCCGAAGCGCTCGTGCGCGCGCTCCAGGAAGTTCGCCGCGTTCTCAGCGTCGCGAATGGCGCTCGTGGCAACAGCGTCCACGCCATCCCGCCCGAGGCTGCTGGCGCGGCAGAAGTGGGCGAACACGTCAAGCGTCGCCAGCGCGCGCTCCATCGGCTCCTCCCCAAGCTTGCCGCTCGCCATCAGCCCTTCGCCGATACGCACCGGCTCATAGATCTCATCGGTGCGTTTCCACCAGCGCTCGCCGGCCATGAACACGACCAGCCGGAAGGAGTTCGATCCCAGGTCGATGACCGCCAGACGCTCGTTCGGCTGCATGCGATGAGCGTATTCACCGCACCGGAGGGGTCCCCGCGAGCGTCAGCAGAGCGCGCCGGCCTGCGTCAGCAGAGCGCGCCGGCCTGCATCATCCGAGCACGCCGGCCTTGGCGTGCTTGACCGCGTACATCGCGCGATCAGCATCGACGAACGCCTGCTCGGCGCTCTCCGTGCCTTCGTGCACGAGCGTGAAGCCGATGCTCGCGTATGGGTGCAGCACGCCGTCGCCTGCATCAATGCTGCAGGCGGGTAGGACGCGGGCGAGCCCGTCGGCAACGACCGCGACTCCCTCCTCATCGATGTGCGGCAGCAGCACCGCGAACTCGTCTCCGCCGAGACGCGCGACCAGGTCGGTTTCTCTGAGCCTGCGTGTCAGCGCACGGGAGACAGCCTTGAGCGTGTCGTCTCCCACCTTGTGGCCATAACGATCGTTGATCGCCTTGAACTGGTCGAGGTCGATCACCATCAGCCCAGCGATCTCGCCGTAGCGTTGCGAGCGCGCGACCTGCAGCTTGAGGTCATGCTCGAACAGCCTGCGGTTGCGAAGCCCAGTCAGCGGGTCGTGGTCGGCGAGGTGGCGCAGATGCTCCTCCAGGCGCTTGCGCTCGGAGATATCCTGCAGCTGCGCGATGTAGTGCAGCGGCGCGCCGCTGCGGTCACGAACGAGCGACACCGACAGGATCGCCGAGACGGTCTCCCCGGCAGCGTCGAAGTAGCGCTTCTCGACCTGAAACGCCGGGATCTCACCGGCCAGCAGCCGCTGGCGCTGCTCGAGGTCATTGTTGGCATCGGCCGGATGCACGATCCCGTCGAAGCGCTTTCCGACCAGCTCATCGGAGGTATAGCCGGTGATGTCGCACAGGGCGCGGTTGACGAGCAGCCAGCGACCGTCCGAGTCGAGCAGCGCCGTGCCGATCGGCGCGCGCTCGAATACCTCCTCGAAAGCCCCACCGTGGGGCTGAGCGGCCAGCAGGTCGGCGTGCCTGCGCGCGGTGATGTCGAGCACGACGGCCACGCCTCCAGCGACACCGGCGCCCTTATCTCCCTCCGCGCCGTTCAAACGCAGCGGCCCGACATCCACCATCAGGCAGTGTCGCTGTTCCGGCGTCCAGATCTCGCGCGAACGCGTCTCGCCATCCAGCGCCGAGCGGAACAGCGGCTCCATCAGCTTCCACACAGCCGCCGGGAACGTGTTCGCGACGGGCTCTCCCTCGCTGCACACAAGCGGGTTACCGAGGCGCTCGAGGGCGTGCCCGGCGGTGAGCACGAAGCGAAGCTCGGTGTCAAAGACAAGGATCAGGGCCTCAGGCAGCTCGCGCAGCGCTGCCGCAGCCGCCTGATCGGCGCTTGCTAGGACCTGGTCGGCCTGGAGAGACTGTCCTATGGGTACGGACACGCCTCTGCATCGGCCTGCGTCAGCGATTACTTGACAGTCGGTCGGCGATCTGTCGGCCGCCACGCCGCGCACGGTGCGTACGTGTCGCATGCGCGGCCTGGGCCGGCTACACGCTCGGGCACCCGCACGGGCATCATTTGACTGGCGATGACAGCAGCCCAGGTACACGAGGCGCAGCGCGGCTTGCAGGCAACGCTCGTACAGCTCAGCGATCTGCATCTGCGGGCGGGTGAGGACGGGCGTGGTCCGGCATCCCGCATGGAGCATGCACTGCGCCAGGTAGCAGCGCTCGAGCCGCGACCGGTGGCGGTACTGCTGAGCGGCGATCTCGTCGATCAGCCCTCGAGCGCCGCCTATCGAGAGGCTCATGAGTTGCTCGAGCCCATCGGCATACCGCTACACGCGATTCCCGGCAACCACGACGACCGCGATCTGCTGCGCGCGCACTTCGGGCCTGGCCCCGCGCACGCCGGCACGCCGGTGCAGTTCGCGGTGAACTACGGAGCGCTGCGTCTGGTGGGCTGCGACACGACGCGCCCGGGAGAGGAGGACGGTGCGCTGGGCGGCGAGCGGTTGCGCTGGCTCGATGAAACGCTCAGCGAGCAGCCTGAGGCACCGACGCTGCTAGCGATGCATCACCCGCCGGTCCTGACGGGCATACGTTCGATGGACGCAATCGCGCTAGTAGCCGAAGACCGCGACGCGCTCGAGGTGCTGCTTGGCGGCCACCCACAGGTGAAGGCGATCACGTGCGGTCACGTGCACACGACAATGACCACATCCTTCGCGAGCCGACCTCTGCTGATCTGCCCGAGCACCAACTCGGCGATACGCCTGGACCTTCGCCCGCGAGATGACATCCCGTTTGCGGTGAACGATCAGCCACGCGGGTTTGCGGTTCACACGCTCGTGGACGGACGGCTCGTGTCGCACGTGCAGCCGCTGCGGCAAATCGTTCAGCCGTGACCCGTGCATTTGTGCCGCGCGGCTATGCAGGTACCCCGGACAGTCGCTCATGAACGAAGCGCACCACCATCGCGCCCTCACCAACAGCGGTGGCACATCGCTTGACCGAGCCCGAGCGCACATCGCCCGCCGCGTAGATCCCAGGCACACTCGTCTCGAGCAGACCGTCAGCCCCGGCAGCCGCACCGGTAAGCAGAAAGCCCTGCGGATCGCGCGCGAGGACGTTATCCAGCCACTCGGTGCATGGCGATGCACCGAGGAACATGAACAGAAACGAGAAGGCCAGACGCGCGCCATCGCGCAAGGTCACAGCCTCGAGCTCGCCATCCGATCCGTGCAACGCCGCCACTTCGCTGCGATCACGCACCGCAACCCCATAGCGCTCGAGCTCGAGCAACAGATAGTCAGACATGGTCTCGCGCAAGCTCTCTCGACGATGTAGCAGCGTCACCAATGCGCCTCCGCGAGCCAGCCATACGGCCGCCTGCGCCGCAGAGTTTCCGCCCCCGATCACGCCAACCCGGGTCGCTCCGCAGCGGCCCGCCTCAGGGGGGCCGGCCGCGTAGAACACGCTCACGCCCTCGTATTCAGCGAGATCCGCAACCGGGAGACGGCGATAGTCGGCGCCGGTAGCGAGCACGACGGCCCGCGCCGAGACTTCGTGGTCACCTTCGAGGCGCACTACATGGCGGTCAGCTCCCGGCTCGAGCGCGACCGCGCGATAGGGCGTCGCGGTACGCGCGCTGAACTTTCGTGCCTGCGTCACCGCCCGGCTGGTCAGTTCCGAGCCACTGATCCCCGCGGGAAAGCCAAGGTAGTTCTCGATCCGCCGCGAGGTGCCCGCCTGTCCCCCCAGAGCGGTGCCCTCCACCACGAGCGTCTCAAGGCCCTCCGATGCCCCATAGACGGCCGCGCCGAGCCCCGCCGGTCCGCCGCCGATCACGACGAGATCGACCTCCTCCCGCGGTGCCAGCTCGAGCCCGATCCCTAGCGCGCGCGCAACCTCACCGCTGGTGGGATCACGCAAGTCCGTGCCGCCAGGAAGCCGCACCAGGGGAAGCTCACCGGCGTCGAGCGTCGCGATCAGCGCCGCAGCCTGCGGGTCGCCAGCCGGATCGCGCCAATTGCATGGCAGGCGGTTTCGTTGCATGTACTCAACCATGCGTCGCGTCCGCTCAGACGAGCGGGGACCGACCACTTCGATACCGACGCCTTCCTGCCCCTGCAGCGCCTCGCGACGGGCGATGAAGCTCGACAGCAGGAGATCGCTGAGCGGAGCATCCTCGAAGAGCAGCGGACGCAGCGCGTCGCGATCGACCGCTATGTAGCGCATCGGCTCAGTGACGACCGCCGTGAGATACACCGTCTGGCCGGACATGAGGTTCAACTCACCGAGGAAGTTGGAGGCGCCGTGGCGGACGATCTCCCGTCCGCCCGCATCCAGAATCGCGGCCTCGCCCTCGACAATCGCGATGAACGGATATCGCCTGTCGCCAACGCGAAACAGGATGTCCCCGACCGCAGCGGACCGCTCCTCGCCTCGCTCACGCAACGTCGCCAACTGCGACGCGGACAGAACCGGGCTCGCAGGGATTGGCACCCAGCAAGCGTAGCGCGCCACACCCGGCGCGAGCGGACGCGCTTCCCGATTGGTGCGCTATGGGCCGGTCTAGTCCCGATCGGTGAGCAAGTGGGCCCGGCAGGACTCGAACCTGCGACCGGCCCATCCACAGCGGGCTCCAACGGCAGGAGCGCAGCGCTCGTCAAAGCGGTAGCGACGCACGCATCGTTCGCCATTGCTTGCTCCTCGTCTGCTGCGGCAGTCGAATGGTGTCTGTTCGGGGAGACTGCATTGCCACCAGAGCACCAGCGCGCCGTCGCGGTGGCCTGCGCACGTAGGCACAGGCCACCGCGTGGAGACCTGCTCGGGCGCCGAACGACCAGGTGCCCTCGGCTCGCGCGCCATCAGGCGTGAGCACGTCCTAGATGGGTTCTCGGCGCCGCGGCCGGCGCGGGCGCAGCGGTACCCGCCGTGGCAGTGAATGCCGCCTCGGGCTCATCCCAGCTAGCTGGACGCGCGTCGCCCACGAGCACGCCCACTAGGTCCGCTGGGTGATCTATGCGTTAGTGGGAGGCGCATCCGCGGCCACCGTTGGCCGGTACCTCGTCCTGGTGCTGATCGTCTGCGGGGTGATCGAGATCCTCATTCGCAAACAGGGCCCGCCCGTCTCGCGGAGCTCGGCCCGGGCAATCATCCCAGCGCTCGCCGTTCACACCGGCATGATTGGAGGCATCGGCGCGCGTTTCGACCAGATCCGAGCAAACACCGTGATCCAGTCGTTTCTCGCGGGAGCTGGGCCGGCCGTGATCGGCGCGATCGCGGGATCGGCGATCCCCCTCGGCCTCGCGCTTCAGCATGGCTGGCAGATCCCTGTGCTCGCCGGCGCGACGCTCTGGCTCTTCGTCATCCGGCGTGGCGTTGTGAGCGGACTGCTCACAGCCGGCGCAACCGGCGTCGCGTTGGCTCTCGCCGGGGTTTCCCTATGACTGCCAGGACCTAGACCCGCGTCGTTGTACCGTGGCCTCGGTGGTTGTGTGACCCTGGCAGGCTGTCGCAGGTGCATCTGAGCGCAGCCGCAGAACAGGCCTGGCCTCCGTTCGTGCTCGTCAGCGGACTGCTGCTGATCGGCATCATCGCCAATCGCGATGGCCTGTTCGAGCAGGCCGGGCGCTTCCTACAGGGGCTCGCGGGCCCGCCCGTGGTGCTGCTCGTGGCCTGCCTGCTGCTCGTCGCGGTAGTCACTGCTGTGCTCAACCTCGACACCGCTGTGGTGTTCCTGACGCCCGTGCTGGTGCACGCGGCTCGCGGTCGCGGCGTTGAGGAGGAGGGGTTTCTCTACGGCGCGGTCTACATGGCCAACGCGTCCTCGCTCCACCTGCTGGGGTCCAATCTCACAAACCTGCTCGTGCTGGGACATCAGCCGATCTCAGGCGCCACGTTTGCCGCTCACATGCTCGTGATGGCGCTCGCCGCGACACTCGCCACGGCGCTGGGACTGTTCGTGCTCTTTCGCCGCCGGCTGCGAGCAGCCATGAGTCGACACCCGCAGCGCGTGAGCTGGGACGCGCTCGGCTTGGGGCTGCCCGGCGCTCTCGCCGCCGCTGTCCTCACGATCGCGCTTCGCAATCCCGCGATCCCCGTGCTCGTGGTCGGACTGGTCCTGACCGCGATCGAGGTCCTGCGCGGTCGCCTGCAGTGGCGGGAAATCTTGCGCGCGGTCGGGCCGGTGGTGCTCATCAGCTTGTTCTTGGTGTGCGTCGCGTTGGGAGTTCTCGCGCGATCGTGGGATGGACCGGCGCAGCTGCTCGATGGCGCCGGACGCTGGGAGACCACGGGGATCGGCGCGCTCGCGTCGGTGGCGATCAACAACCTCCCCGCCGCGGTGCTGCTCTCGGCGCACCCGGTCGCACACCCCAGCGCGCTGCTATTGGGGTTGAACGTCGGTCCCAATATCGCCGCGACCGGATCACTCTCCGCGTTCCTGTGGTGGCGTGCCGCGCAACAGGTGCACGCACAGCCATCACTTGCGGCGTTCTCGCGCCGAGGAGCACCTCTCGCCGTATTCGCGATGCTCGTCGCTCTGGCGGCCACGGCGATTCTGCCGACTACTCTTTGACCGCTGATCAAGGTCAGTCAGAGCTTTGGCGGCGTCAAGCGAGCTGCGGAAAACCTGAAGTGGCACTCGGCGACCCGGACGTGACCGCGCGAACTGTTGATCGGCGAGCTTCCGGTGCGAGCGCGCTCCTCGCCGCCTATTCGAAACAGTCCCAGAAACCTCAGATCTCCAAGCTTGTCGATCAATCAGCTCGTGGGCCTGCCTGTATAGATCTTTACTGGTGTGCCTGGATCGATGCGGGCGGCCAGCCAGTCGATGTTCGCGGTGGCCAGGCGGATGCAACCATGCGATTCGGCGCCGCCGAGCGTCCCTCCGAGATCGTCGCGTCCGTGGATCGCGATCTGCCCGGGGCCGCCTTCGAATTCCTGTAACACGTTGGAGCGTGCGCTGAGGGCGAGCGCGTACGGGCCGCCCGGGTGCCCGACGGGCATCTGTACGGTCTCCTCGACGAAGAACTGGCCGGTAGGCGTTGGCGTCGAAGGCTTGCCGATCACCGCTTGAAAAGTTCTCACCGTGCGTCCTTCGCGGTAGACCCTCAAGCGGCGGGCGGCGAGGTCGACCAGGATGCGCCAGCCCGTCATGAGCTTGCGGGTGCCGTCCTGGGCGATCCAGCCGGTCGATCCGTCGGGGCGGCCGGGAAGCATCACCTGCAGCCACCGAGTTCCACCGGGGCCGGTTGAGTGTCCGATCACCGGCAGCGTGGTCTGCTCGCCCGTGATCGGCCTTTCGGCGGGAACGAACGAAATCTGGGTAGACCCGGCTCCGGGTTTCCGGTCGGCGCCGTGTGCGGTGAGGAGCACCGCGAGTTCCTGAGTCGCCTGCACGCGAGCTGGGATTCCTCGGGCGGCCGCTGAGCCGGCCGTGATGCCGAGCAGGCACATCGTGGTGAGCCCGAACAGCATGCAGCGCCTGATCCGGCGAGCGCGGGCGACCGCACACGACGAGCAAAACCGGGGGCGAAGCGGAGGGGTGGTTATCGTCTGCATGGAGTAACAAGCCTCCCTGGATGCTCGCTTCAGCCCAACTGCTGGATTACGATCGAAGCGGCGGCGGGCTTCGTACCTCCGGCGAGCGGTGTGATCGTGAGCGCGGGCGTGTTGCCCGCCGGGTTGCGCACCTCGACCGTCGAGCCGGCGGCTGTGGTCGTGACGAGCGCATCGCCCGCAATCTGACTCGTGCCGGTCGCCCGGCCGTACACTGTGTAGGGAAGTTCGACCATGCCACTTCCGGAGTTGAGAGCCACCGCCAACTGCCCCGGCTCGTTGACCGACACCGAGAAGCTCACGCTGTACGTGCCGATGCTGGGCAGCACGAATTCGGTCGCTTCGGTATAGCCGCTGCCACTGCGTCTGGCGATGACGCCGCTGCTCGGACCATTCTCGGGGAACTGAACCGCAATCCCGGCTCCTACAGTTGCCGCATTGTCCGGCGGCATGAGCGCGTAGAACTCGGCGTACGCCGACGAGCCCTCCGGGCCAGCCGCGCCCGTGGCCCCCGTAGCACCGGCAGACCCAGTGGCGCCCGTGAGTCCGGTAGGTCCCGGGGTTCCCGCCGCACCTGGTTCGCCTTTCAGTCCGGCTGATCCCGTGCTTCCCGCGGCGCCTTTTTCGCCTTTGGGTCCGGCTTGTCCTTCAAGTCCTGCGAGGCCCGACAGCCCGGCTGGCCCCGTAGATCCCGTGGCGCCGGTAGGTCCAGTGGACCCCGCGGCTCCACTGATGCCCGTCGCGCCCGTCGCACCTACGGGTCCGGCTGCCCCTAGTGTTCCACTGATGCCCGTGGGTCCCGGAAGTCCTTCGAATCCCGTCGCGCCGGTCGCGCCAATGAGTCCCGCAAGTCCACTCGGCCCCGCGGGTCCTGACGGGCCCGTCAGCCCTCCGGTGCCGGCCGCCCCTGCAAGCCCAGTCTGCCCTGCTGCACCGGTCCTTCCAGCGGCTCCAGTCGTGCCGGTGACTCCCGTCGTGCCAGCGGCCCCTTGCGGTCCTCGAGGACCTGCTCGATCGGGGCAGATCGACGGCTGATGGGCGCATCCGGAAGCGTGAGCTCCAACGCTACCTGTAAATGCCACCCGCTTGCACGGTGGAAGGGGGCGGGAGGGGCAAGCCGCGCCGGCCAGTCCCGCTGACCCCAGAGTACCGAGCGAGACTATCGCGACGACGAGCAGCGTTCGAAATCGTGGAGCGAACATTCTTGGCATGACCTTTCGGACTCCAGTGCCGGCGTTGCCGGTCGTCGAATCGCATTCGCTGACAGAGGGCGGAGGCCAGGTTGTCGCTGGTCAGCCGGCAGGCTGAGATCGAAAGGCAAGCGACCGTCACATATTGCATCGGTAGCAAGGGTTGATCTCAATCCCGTAGTTACCTACATTCCAATTGTGGAAAACTACCCATCGCGAGCGCCAGCAGCGGGGCAGTGCCTAGCGGCCTAGAAGCAATGAGCCGCTCCGGGCGCCAAGTCCGCCCTTCGGATCCGAGCGTGCGATCCGGATAGTGAGCATGCCAGCGCTCGGCGCTTGGAACCCGAGGCCATGGCCGGCTAGATGGTGGAGTCGTCTCGACACGGCTTTGAGCATGATGTTCAGTTCCGAGCCGAGAGCGTTCTGTTGTAGAGCAGCAACGCCAGTTGCGCTGGTACGCGGCGGAGAGACTGCCGGCGCAGACTGATCTCGTGTTGGCGCCTGGGGGTTGAGTGGTTCATCATCGGGCACTGGCGTGGGTGCGTTTGGGGGTGGGCTGGCTTCTGGCGCCCTCGTGGGTTCGGTCGGGGGCGGGCTGGCTTCGTTCTGCCATGGTGCCTGGAAAGGTCCCGCGGCTTCGACGCGTCCTTCGTCATATAGTGCCCAGGCGGCGAAGGCGCCTTCATTGCTCGCTGCCACGACCGGGGCCCACCCGATGCCTCCTATCGGGCCGGAGATGGTATGCGGGTGCCCGTCGAAGACTCCACCTGCGGGGCGCGTTGCGGCGTAGTAAGCGTTTTCGTTTGTGTTCGGTTCGTAGTGGTGCCATGCCACGTAGAGGTCGCCCGCCGGGTCGTATGCGGCTGCAGGGTTTTCTGCCGCCCACGCGCCGAGTTCTTCGGGTGACCCTGCTCGAGGGCGGGCGCGGCCACGCGGTCATCCAGCAGCGCATGGAGTTTCAGGAGGTCATGCGCGAGCGCTTCACCGAGGTGATCGAACAAGCGACCGGCCGCATGGTGATCGGGTTCATGAGCGGAAACCAGCAGCACCCTGACCTAATGTGCGAGGTGTTCCACTCGGCATCTGGATGCTCGGTCATTGTCTTGGCATCTTTGCTCTGGCAGCTAGGGGTGTTGCAGCGACGTAGTGAGGGCGTCAAGTAGCTCGACGGTGGTCATCGATGCCCCGTCCGAGGAAGCCGGGGTCAACTCGTCGGACGCCCCTCGCGCCAGATCGCTCTCCCGTCGTCGTCCTGATCGCGTGAGTAGTGACCGATGCCGCCGTCGGAGTCGTGGATGATGACTCGAATCGCCTGTCCGGGACTCTCCAGCTCATGCCCCGATCCTACTCCTCCGAACGTGCCGCTCAGCCAAAGCTTGGCGATGGTCACCGCCCTGATCCTCGCAGGACGTAGGCCAGGTGGGCGGCATGCTCCACGATAGAGAGTGTCCGACCGGCCGGCTCGAACCGGCGACACGCCCCCATTCCGGCGCAAGGCGAGCGCGCTGGCGGTGGAACTCGAAACGCTCGCCAAGGTCGTGTCGGCCTGGGTCGCGCTCCCGCTTTTCGCGTGAAAGGGATGGTGCTGGATGACCGCGATGCTCTTGCCCAAGTTGGCTACACTGCTTCGGGCAGCATGATCGAGACGTTGATTGGTCAAGCAGCTGCGAGTATCGGCTTCAGTGCGTCAGCTTCGAGGTGCTCTGGTGGCAGCGTCAGCGTGAGCCTTCCGTCCTGTTCGAGCGTGTGGCGGACGTTCAGCAGCGTTAGGCCGATTACGGCGCCCATCTCGTCATAGTGGATCGCGTGTCCGTCGGGCGTCTCAAGGCCGCGTGCTGCCGGCCGTGGCTCCCCCACGTTGAGGTAGAGCACGTCGCCACGCTCGTCGTAGTGGTGGTGGTCGAACGGGATGCCGGCGATGACGATGGTCATGTTCTCCAGCCTCGTGGCGGGTTTTCTTGGACCAGTGCGGTCACGACCCACGCGGGCTCCTCGTTGAAGTCTACGACTACACGCAGCCAGCGACGGGGATCGATGTGCTTTCGATAGAAGTGCTCGCGGCCTGGGATCGAGTTCTCGATGCGGTAGTCGGGACGAGCGACGGTGCCTAGGATGAGCTCGTGCTCGTCTACGAGCTCCGGCCGGCCGAGCGCCAAGTGCAGGCGTGTGCCGGCGTCGAATACGACGAGACGTCCGTCGGGATCGGCTGTGCGCGGATCGCTCTCGGCCACTGACGAGAACCTACGAGGCGAGGCAGACAGGCGTCCGATTCTGGCGTTGAGATCACCGGCTCCTTTGTCTGTTGAGCAACCCATCAGGGAGCGGCGAGATGTGTCCGGCGTAGGGCTCGCCCAAGAGGCATTCACTCGGCACCATCCGCCGGAAGGCGCGCCTCTGCGATTTCCGGCGATCGTGGAGCAGCAGACTCGTGGAGCCACCAAAGCGACTGAAGAAATGGCAGAAATTGGCAGACAGGAGCGCTAACCGGCCCCACCGACTGGACTGGTGGCAGAACCCAGCTGACATCTGGCTCCACAAAGCCAAATCCTGCATGGGCCCGGCAGGACTCGAACCTGCGACCTATCGATTATGAGTCGACAGCTCTAACCAACTGAGCTACGGGCCCGTCTCGCGCTTGGGCTCTCGCCCGCGTCAGCGCTTGCGCAGACGCTACCAGCGGGATGTGGGATGCTCCCGCGCGCCGCCTTGCTGTCAACGCGGGCGACTGCATCGGTCCACCAAACGCGGAGAGGACACACATGCCAGCAGAGCGCGCAGCCATCGTCACCGGAGCATCCAGCGGGATCGGACTTGCCATCGCCCGCGTGCTCTGCGAAGAACAGCTCGGCGTCACCATGGCCGCCAGGCGGCCCGACAAGCTCGACGCCGCCGTCGCCGGCCTTGCCGCTGAGGGGTTCGACGTGCAGGCCGTCGCCGGCAACGTTTCCGATGAGGACGACATCCAGGCTGTTGTCTCTGCTCACCGTGAGAAGTACGGACGCCTCGACGTGCTCGTCAACAACGCCGGCGTCGGCATCGGCGCGCCCGTAGCGGAGATCCAGACCAAGCGCCTCGACATGCAACTCGACATCAACCTGCGCTCCATCGTCCTCTTCTACCGCGAATGCATCACGCTGCTCAGGGAGGCGGCCAGCGAGCACAAAAACGCGCTCGTCGTCAACACCTCCTCCATCTCCGGCAAGCACGGCGAGGCATGGCTGTCTGTCTACTCCGCCGCCAAGCACGGCGTCGTCGGCTGGACCGAAGCCATGAACAAGGAGCTCGGCGCCGACGGCATCAAGTCCACCGCACTGTGCCCCGCCTTCGTCGACACGCCCATGACCGACTTCGTCAAGGAGCACGTGCCTGCCCACGACATGATCCGCGCCGAGGACATCGCCGAGGCCGTTCGCTACCTGCTGAAGACCTCCCCCGCCTGCATCATCCCCGAGATGATGTTCGTGCGGCCCGGCGAGGGCGTCTGAGCAGACCGCAATTCGCCTCCAGCGGCCACCAGTACCGCCCTTCCGGCTCGATCAGCCCAGCGCTGAGGCCGGCAACCGTGGCCGTCGATCGGTTTGCTTGGAGACATTGTCTCCCAAAAATCTCTTCACCGACCTTCCGCGCAGGCGTCTTGCCACGATCTCGCCCGACGGGTCCGCGGCATCCGCCAGGCGCCTGCGCCCGCGTACGCGTACGCGACGGCTCATCAGCTCGCGGTGCTCTCTGATCGCTGCATCCAGCTCCAACCCCGTCGTGCTCGCCAGGCTGTCCTCTAGCTGAGCGATCAGCATCCTCACCTCGCGCTCGCTCGCCCTGCGCAGGCTGCCCTTTGCCCGCGCGAAGCGGTCCCACGACTTCGCAAACGCCAGGAAGTCCGTGCGTCCGCCACAGCGGTGCGCCGCCAGCATCGGGCACACGCCGCCCTCGCCGTCCACGTACGCGCCCACGATGATCCGTTCGTTTGCGCGCACGCCCTCGAGCATCGCTTCGCGCGTCGACACCGGCATGCAGTCGATCGCCATGCGCAGACGCTCAACTGGGCTCGTGCTCTGGCGGCGGCGGTTTCGCATAGGCTTCGCACCGCCGACTTGGCTGTCCAGCCAATGCTCGGTAGTACGCGGCCAAGCGTATGGCACGCCTTCCCCGCCCGCAAAGAATTCCCTCCCGCTGAAAGGAAACTTGCACATGAAGCTCGGCGTGCACATCGGTTACTGGGGCATGGGCCTCACCTCTGAGGATCAGCTCACCATCGTCCAGGCGGCCGAGCAGCTCGGTTACGACTCCGTATGGGCTGCCGAGGCTTACGGGTCCGACACAGCCACCGTACTCGGCTGGCTCGCCGGGCAGACCTCAAAAATCCGCCTCGGCGCCGGCATCTTCCAGATGCCCGGCCGCTCCCCAGCCATGACCGCCATGACCGCCGCCACCATCGATCAGCTCTCAAACGGGCGCATGATCTGCGGTATCGGCTCCTCCGGGCCACAGGTCGCCGAGGGCTGGCACGGACAGCGCTTCGCCAAGCAGCTGCAGCGCACCCGCGAGTACGTCGCCGTCGTGCGCATGGCCCTTGCCCGCGAGCGCGTCGAGTTCCAGGGCGAGACGCTCCAGCTACC
>Ga0070762_10000090_pt1 | contig 29091 bp, 26 predicted proteins | sample HubBroMetageREF2_FD_66726 | JGI IMG/M metagenome (GOLD analysis project Ga0070762, IMG submission 66726) | Reference soil microbial communities from the Hubbard Brook experimental Forest, New Hampshire, USA - Hubbard Brook CCASE Soil... | ecosystem: Environmental > Terrestrial > Soil >...
GAGCAGATCTCAGAGATCGTCGACCTGCAGGTCGCGCGCGTGATCGAGCGCGTAGCCGAGCGCGGCGTGCACGTGACGCTCACCGACAACGCACGCGAGCTGATCGCGAACCTCGGCTATGACCCCACATACGGTGCGCGCCCGCTGCGACGCGTGATCCAAAAGCAGCTCGTCGATCGCCTCTCCCTGGCGCTGCTTGCCGGCGAGATCCGCACAGGCGATACCGTCAAGGTGGACACGCGCGAAGGCGAGCTCGCGCTGGAGAAGGTCGCACTCCAGCCTGTGCCCGCGGACTGACGCGGGGCTGCGATTCGGTGCGTGCGACGCGTCTAGTGGTGCTTGCTGTGTCCCTGCCGCGGCATCCAGACGAATAGGATCCTTCGGGCACGAGGAGCATGGCCGACCGTGGCCGCCATCACCGACACCCGGAGGATCGATCCTATGCGCACGCCGATGACCCTACGCAACACCGCCGTGCTCGCCACTGTCGGGGCACTTTTGCTCGGTGTGCTCGCGATCACGCAAACCGCTCAGGCGGAGACCATCAGCGCCTGCTACAAGCGCAGCTCGGGCGCGCTGCGGATACTGCACGGAAGGCAGCACTGCAGGAAAGGTGAAGCGAGGGTCTTCTGGAACATCGTGGGACCGCCCGGCAGAACTGGAGCGACCGGCAAAACCGGAGCGACCGGCAAAACCGGGGCCACTGGCAAAAACGGTACGAACGGTACGAACGGCACAAATGGAGCCGTGGCCGGCTATTTCGCCACGCAGGCTGGGGTGCTCAACATCACCGAAGCGGCTGGCCGCGTCCTCAGCCAGGAACTTCCTGTCGGTCACTATCTCGTCTCGGCAAAGGTAGAGGCTTCCGCTGCCGCCAAAGGAGCGGGCGGCGTACAGGTGGAATGTAAGCTGATCCTCACCACGGCGACCGGCGAAAGCGTGCTCGATAGCTCGGAGTGGACTGCTCCCCTGGTTAGCTTCATCGAACCGGAATATCTCGGCGCCGCGGCATTGTCGCTGGACAGTCCCGTCACCCTGACCGCTTCCGCCTCGGTGCTCGTCGCGTGCGAAACCGTGCACGCCGGCGCCAAAGAAGAGACCGTGGCTGTGTCGAAGGGGCAGTTGGTGGCCGTGCAGACCACGAGTAATAGCTGAGGGTCAGTCCGTCGTAGCTGCAAGGATGCCGCGCGAAGGCACCATGCGGATCCTCCACAGGGGGGCGGTCCGAAGCACCACGCCGCCAATGGCGGTCAACCATGCAACGGAGGAATGTCTATGTCGACTTTTGCCAACGTACGTGCGACGGCTGTGCTCGCCGTGACGGGGGCGCTGCTGCTAGCAGCGTTTGCCGCGGCGCCCCCGGCCGAAGCACAGACTGTCTATGCATGCTACAAGAAGAAATCAGGAACGGCTCGTATCGTGACCAAGAGCGCGAAGTGCAAGAAGGGCGAATCGAAGGCCTCGTGGAACAGCGAAGGCCCTGCCGGTAAAAACGGGACAAACGGGACAAACGGCAAAGAAGGGCCAGCCGGCAAAGAAGGAGCCGTTGGGAAAGAAGGAGCCGTCGGGAAAGAAGGAGCCGTCGGGAAAGAAGGAACTGCAGGGAAAGCTGGTAGCAATGGTCTCGATGGGACGGCCCTTGCCTACGCCGAAGTCTCCTCGGCTGGCACACTTGGGTCATCCAAAGGTGTGACAAAGATGAGTCCGGGAAGCACCCCCGGCGTCGGGGTCTACTGTTTGACAATCCCCGGAGCGCTACATATTGGCGTGGCAACCGAGAACATCGTCGGAGGAGGCACGACACCGAGCTTCGACGCCGTCGACATGGCCCCTCTTTTCGAGATCCTTTTTGAAGAGTGCGCAGAAGGCACCACTGTGGCTGTCCATACCTATAACGCCAAAGGAGAAGCCGCGGCCGAGGGATTTTTCCTCGACATAAACTAGGCGTCGGCCGCTGGGTGGGTATCTCGATCGCGGTACCCACCCGGCGGCTGTTTTCCGTCGCAACCAGCCCCCTACTTTATGGCCGACTCGAGAGCGACCTCGTCACGGTAGCCATTGCTCTATTCGGTTGTTGGTGTGGTCGGTGGCGTATATTTCGCCGGTGTTGTTGATGGCGATTCCGAATGGTTCCTCGAACTGTCCGGTGCCGGTGCCTTCTGAACCGAACGTGTTGAGATATGTGCCTGTCGAGGTGAATGCCTCTATGCGGTGGTTGCCGGTGTCGGCTACGTAGAGGTCGCCGTTGACTGGGTCGGCAGTGATACTGGATGGGTGCGTGAGCTGTCCGGCACCGGTACCTTTTGTGCCGAACTCACCGAGGTAGGTGCCGGTAGGCGAGTACTCAACGACGTCACCGCGATTGTAGCTGACGGCATAGAGGTTTCCGCCCGAAAACGTCAGGGCGATGAGTTCCCCGGCTTCTGTACTAATCGTACGCAGATAACTACCGGTTGAGGAGAACTCCTCGACAGTGCCGCCGATGCCTCGAACGACCCAGACGTTGCCGGTGGGGTCGACCGCGACGCCGAAAGGATATTCGAGCGCGCCTTCGCCGGTGTCACCAAATGCGGTGATAAATTCTCCGGTCGATGAGAACTCTTGGATCCTTTTATTGAGAAGATCGGTGACATAGATGTTGCCGGTTTGGTGATTGATCGCTATCCCAACCGGGTCCCTAAACTGTGCGTTACCGGTGCCTTCTTTGCCGACGGATTTGAGAAAGGTACCCGACGATGAATACTCGACAATGCGGTCGTTCCCGGCGTCCACGACCCACACGTTCCCGCTCGCATCAATAGCATCGAGGTACGGGGCATTGAGTTTACCCGAACCACCCGAACCAAATTCACTCGAGTAGATAGGGGCCTGCAGCGAGAAGGCAAAATTGTCGAGTGCTTGACCTTGTGCGGTGAGCAAACTGTCTTTTAGGTGATCCGGCAGTTGCATGGCCCAGCCGCTAGCGTTCCGGGAGTAGACGAGTAGCGCCTTGAGCCACCCTTCCTTGTAATAGGGCAGTGCGTGGTCGAGCATTTCGGTTTGGAGCAGCGCCGCCTGTGGCCCGGTTTCCACTTCAGGGGCGTTGCAAGTGCCTAGTTCGCGGGCGCAGTACCCGACCTCCGAAACGATGATGTTGTTCTCCCCGGAGGTCATCTTTTTGCGGACTTCCGGCACGGATTGTATGCCGGCGCTATCGCCGAATTCGGCACCCGAAGCCGGGCCGTAGGGGTGGAAATACCACCCCTGGATTTTGCTTTCCAGCGTGGGCTGTGCCGCATACATCGCCGGGATCCAGCCGTTGCTCGTGCATACTTCTTTCCCTTCCAATTTGCAATTCGCTTCTTTGCCGCAAGATGATTTGGTGCAGTCATTTCCAAACGCAGCGACGTAGACGGTATTCAAAGGGATTCCATCTTCCTGGGCTTTGGGAAGAAGCTGAGCGATGACGTTGGCGTACTCGGCGCCGTTGAACGTCGGTTCGGTATAGCCCCACGGCTCGTTCATCGGTTCGAGGAGAACCGGCATACCCGGATACCGTTCGCTGACGAGCTTGAGGATCGCCGACGCTGTCGTCACGAACCCTTCAGCGTATTCTTTGATCGTAGTCTTTCCGGCAGCTTTTTCTTCCGAGGTACGTTCCGACCGTGGAAAGTAAGGGTCAGGTGCGAATTCGTCACCGGTGAACCCATTGTACTCGATCACTACCACGGGGATCATGCCGCTTTCATGATCGTATTTGAGTCGGTCTTCAAAATACGATTCTGAACTGCCTTTGATTTCTTCGACCGTATTTGGGAGTGCACCGGCGGATACGTCAAACGAGCGGTCGTAGACGATGCCGTGCTGCGAGAAGGCGTTGACCGGACCCAACCATTCTTCGGACGCTTTGTTGCTGACACTGTTGCCGTTCAGCCCCAGCCAGGGTCCGCCGGGCGCTGATTCGTAGGCAAACCAGTCGTGCGAGGTTGACGCCGAGGTGCCGTTGGAGTCGGTCACTGCCACGTTGATTGTCCCCGTGCCCGCGGGGCTGGTCGCGGTGAGCGAGGTGGATGATTTGAGGCTGACGCCGATGCCCGATGTTTCGCCGAACTTGACCGTAGCACCAGTGACGAATCCGGTGCCTTCGATCGTCACCGATGTACCGCCGGCAGCGGGACCGCTATCCGGGGTCACGTGCGTAATCGTAGGAGCGGCCGCCAGTGCCGCCGTCGACCAGCAGAGAGCGCTCGCAAGACCAAATAGCCAGACGAATGCCACTCTCGAGACCGAGCGCCGCATGATCATGCCTCCTCTCGTTCGAGGAACAGGGCTGCCCCTTTGATGGCCCGGTTGGTCTCAGCGGACCAGTTCGGAGGAGCGGGCGGGAGCTGGGCGCCATTCAAACAGGTCGGCGATCGCCGCGTCAACCTACGTGTTGCGTTCGGCCACATATCGGATCCCCGCGCGGTGTTAGGCGGGCCAGCACTCACCTCTACGATCAGGTACAACCGCATACGGCGGGTATCCGCCAAGAACACGCGACGCCAACCCTTGGGAGGAGCTCACGCCATGCCCACCTACGTCATGCTCACGACCCTCACGCCTGAGGGGGTCCAGACGGTCAAGAACAACCCGCAGCGGATCAAGGAGGTCAACAAAGAGGTCGAGCAGCTCGGCGCCACCGTCAAGGCGCAGTGGGCAACGCTCGGCCACGTCGACTTCATCTCCGTGGTCGAGGCGCCTGACGACGGCACGATGGCGCGTGTGTCGCTCGAGCTGGGCTCGCGCGGCACCGCTCGCTACGAGACGCTGTCGGCGATTCCCATCGATGACTTCATCGCCTCTCTGTAACGTGGGCGACATGGAGGGTCGTCCGACAGGGGTACCGGGGATTTCGCTCGTGCCCGAGCCGATGGGTGAGGCGGAAGTGCAGGCGCAGTTGGATGACATCGACGTTGACGCCCCGCGCGTGGGCATCGTGATGGGCTCCAAGAGCGACATGGAGATCATGGAGAAGGCTGCGAGCGAGCTCGAGGAGCGCGGCATCATGCACGAGGTCCGTGTGATGTCCGCCCATCGTGAGCCCGACGTGGTGGCCGAATACGCCAAGAACGCGCACATGCGTGGCCTGCGCGTGATCATCGCCGGCGCCGGCATCTCCGCGGCGCTCCCCGGGGCAGTCGCCGCCCACACGGACCTGCCGGTGATCGGCGTGCCGCTGTCAGGACGGCTCACCGCCGCCGGCGGACTCGACGCGATCCTGTCGATCGTGCAGATGCCGCCAGGTGTACCCGTCGCGTGCGTCGGCCTCGACAACCCGCGCAACGCCGCCATCCTCGCAGCGCAGATCCTCGGATCATGAGACGTCGCCAAATGGCTTCCCGCCGGTCCGGCGATAATCGACAGACGTGATCGCTCGCTACACCCGCCCCGAGCTCGGCGCCCTGTGGAGCGACGAAGCCCGCATGGACGCCTGGCGGCGGGTGGAGATCGCCGCCTGCGAGGAGCTCCCCCGGCTGCTCGCTGACGAGGGTCCCACGCCAGCCGAGCTGGCAGCGATCCGCGGAGCCAGCTTCACTGTGGAAGCGGTCGACGAGCGCGAGCGCGTGACCGAGCACGACGTGGCCGCGTTCGTGGATGTGCTCGCCGCGTCTGTTGGCGAGGCGGGGCGCTGGATCCATTTCGGCCTGACGTCCTCTGACGTGCTCGACACCGCCCTCGCGCTACAGCTGCGCGCGGCAGGCGAGGTGATCGTGCCTGGCGCCAAAGCGCTTGCCGCGGCGCTTGCCGCCCGCGCGCGCGAGCACGCAGGTACGTTGTGCGTCGGTAGGACCCACGGCGTGCACGCGGAGCCAACCACGTTCGGGATCAAGCTCGCGGGCTTTGCGTTTGAGGCGCACCGCAACGCCGAGCGCCTGCAGCGCGCGTTCGAGCAGGTGGCCGTCGGCGCGGTGTCCGGCGCCGTCGGCACATACGCCGCCACCAGCCCTGAGTTCGAGGCAGGGGTCCTCGCCCGTCTCGAGCTTGCGCGCGAGGAGGTCTCTACGCAGGTCGTGCCCCGCGACCGTCACGCCGAGCTGCTCAGCGCGATCGCGCTCGCAGGGGCCGGCCTCGAGCGCTTCGCCACCGAGGTCCGCCACCTACAGCGCACAGAGGTGCGCGAGGCACAGGAGCCGTTCCGCGCCGGCCAGAAGGGCTCATCAGCGATGCCGCACAAGCGCAACCCGATCAAGAGCGAGCAGATCTCCGGTCTCGCGCGCGTGCTGCGCGGCAACGCGCAGGCGGCGCTCGAGAACGTCGCCCTGTGGCACGAGCGCGACATCTCCCACTCCTCCGTCGAGCGCGTGATCCTGCCCGACTCCACGATCCTGCTCGACTACCTGCAGCAGCGCGCTATCGCGCTCGTGCAGGGCATGACCGTGGACGCCGAGCGCATGCGCGCCAACCTCGAGCTCACCCACGGTGCGCTCTTCTCCCAACGAGTGCTGCTCGCGCTCGTCGAGGCCGGGTCCTCCCGCGACGACGCCTACCGAGTCGTGCAGGAGCTCGCCCAGCGCGCCTGGGATCAAGGCATCCAGCTGCGCGAGCTGCTCGCTGCCGACGAGCGCGCGGCCGGCCTGGACTTGGACGCGATCTTCGACTACTCCCACTACACGCGTCACGCTGAGGCGATCCTCGCGCGGCTCGACGCGATCGCCTGAGTCGGGCGCGCCGCTCCCCGGTCGTCAAGCATTGGTAGCATCGCGCCACGTGAGCACCACCCTCGCCGATCTGCCCCTAATCGCCAGCGGGAAGGTCCGCGAGATGTACGACCTGGCCGGCATCGACGGCTTGCCTGACGCCAGCGGCCGGGCAGCGCTGCTGATGGTCGCGAGCGACAGGATCTCGACGTACGATGCGGTCCATCCGACCCCGATCCCCGACAAGGGCAAGGTGCTGACGGGGCTGTCGGTGTTCTGGTTTGCCAAGACCGCGGGCATTGTCGCCAACCACCTGATCTCCGCCACCGGCGGCGTTCCCGATGAGGTGCGTGGGCGCGCCCTGGTCGTACGCCGGCTGAACATGCTTCCCGTGGAGTGCGTCGTGCGTGGCTACATCACGGGCTCCGGCTGGAAGGATTACCAGGCCACCGGCTCCGTGTCGGGGATCGCGCTGCCCGATGGGCTGCGCGAGTCTGAGCGCCTGCCCGAGCCGATCTTCACGCCGAGCACCAAGGCTGACGAGGGCCACGATGAGGCGATCGACTTCGAGGGTGCCGTCGCGCTGGTGGGCGACCGTGCGTTGATGGAGCGCGTCAGGGATGCGTCCATCGAGCTGTACTCCTTCGCTGCCGAGCACGCGCGCGCCAACGGCGTGATCCTCGCCGACACCAAGTTCGAGTTCGGCCTGGACGATGGCGCCAGTAACGGCGGCGGGCCTGCTCTGGTGTTGGGGGATGAGGTCCTCACCCCCGACTCTTCGCGTTACTGGCCCGCCGATGGTTATGAGGTGGGTCGCGGGCAGCCGAGCTTCGACAAGCAGTACGTGCGCGACTGGGCTGCAGGCAGCGGCTGGGACAAGCAGCCGCCGGCGCCGGCTATCCCCGAGGACGTCGTCGCCGGCACCCGCGCGCGCTACGTGGATGCCTACGAGCGCATCACCGGCGAGCCCTTCCAGGCATGGCTGGACCGCACAGTCGCCGACGCCGACGCCGACGCCGACGCCGACGCCGACGCCGACGCGGGCGACGAAGGCGCCGGATCCGCGTGAACGGGAGGGCGCCGAGCGCATGAGGGCCCGCGTCCTGATCCGCCCCAAGGCCGGCATCCTCGATCCCCAGGGCGTCGCCGTCGAGCGCGCGCTGCCCGCCCTCGGTTTCGCCGGCGTCGGCAACGTTCACATCGGGCGTCTCGTCGAGCTCGACGTCGAGGATGCCGCGCAGCTCGAGCCCATGTGCCGGAAGCTCCTCGCCAACCCGCTCGTCGAGGATTACGAGGTCGAGCTCCTCGATGGCAGCGCCTGACGCGACGTGCGCTTCGGGGTCCTTCAATTTCCCGGCTCCTGCGACGAGGTCGACGCACTGCAAGCCGCGCGACGTGTGGGCGACGCGGAGCTGATCTGGCACGCGGATCGCGACCTGAAAGGCGCCGATGCGATCGTCGTTCCCGGCGGGTTCTCCTACGGCGACTACCTGCGGGCGGGTGCCATCGCGCGCTTCTCGCCCGCGATGGAGTCCGTGATCGCGTTCGCGCGCGACGGCGGTCTGGTGCTCGGGATCTGCAACGGCTTTCAGGTGCTATGCGAGGCGCAGTTGCTCCCAGGCGCCCTGCTGGTCAACTCCAACCTGCGCTTCACGTTCCGCCAGGTCGAGCTCGAGGTCCTGAACAGCGGTGGCGCGTTCACGCGCGCGTGTGTGCTCGATCAGCGCCTCAGCATCCCCGCCAAGCACGCCTGGGGGCGCTACCACGCCGACCCGGACACGCTCGTCGCGATGGATCGTCGCGGCCAGCTCGTGCTCAGGTACGCGCCCGGCGAGAACTTCAACGGCTCGCTGCACGACATCGCCGGCGTGTGTAACGAGGCGGGCAACGTGTTCGGCATGATGCCCCACCCCGAGCACGCCGTCGATGAGCTGATGGGCGGCTCCGCGGATGGATTGAAGATCTTCGAGTCGATGCGGCTGACCGTCGAGGGTGTCCATTCTCGATGATCTCTCAATCCCGATGATCTCTGTCTCCGGAACGTTGGTTACCTCTTCAACATGCCGTATAGCGATGGTTATACAGAACGTTCAAGAGGACATACAAACCCTGCTCGGCTACACGCCGGACACACTCCGTCACACTCACGACACAAACCCGCCAGCAGCTCGGCCACACGCATGTCACACCAGGTCACACCCACGGCACAAAGCAACGATCGAGTGACCGAGACGCCCACAGGCCTACCCACCGTCGATGACGCGCTTGCGCTCGGGCTCACGCGCGCGGAGTACGAGCTTGTGTGCCAAAAGCAAACCCGCCCACCCAACCAGGTGGAGCTGGCGATGTACTCGCTGTTGTGGAGCGAGCACTGCGCTTACAAGCACTCCAAGAAGCTCCTGAGAACGTTGCCAACGGAGGGCGAGCATGTCGTTATGGGTCCCGGCGAGAATGCCGGCGCCGTCGATGTCGGCGGTGGCCTCGTGTGCGCATTCAAGGTCGAGTCTCACAACCACCCCTCCGCTGTCGAGCCCTTCCAGGGTGCAGCCACCGGCGTAGGCGGCATCCTGCGCGACATCTTCGCGATCGGTGCCCGCCCGATCGCCGTTCTCGACTCGTTGCGTTTCGGCGAGCCGGGCAGCGCGCCCGCCGACGAGGCGGCTGCACCAGGCGACCAGGCTGCACCAGGCGACCCGGCTGCACCAGGCGACCCAGCTGCACGGGGCGACCCGGCGGCACGGGGCGACCCGGCGGCACGGGGCGACCCGGCTGCACCAGGCGATCCGGCGGCGCGGGGCACCCGCGGTGGCGGGGGGTCGGGGCGGGTTCGATACCTGCTCGACGGCGCGGTGTCGGGGATTGGCTACTACGGCAACTCGATCGGCGTGCCGACGGTCGGCGGCGAGGTGTACTTCGAGGCGCCTTACGAGCAGAACTGCCTCATCAACGCGATGGCGCTCGGGCTGGCACCGCGCGAGCGGCTGGTGCGCAGTGCCGCAGCGGGCCCCGGCAACGTGGTGATCCTGTTCGGCGCTTCGACCGGACGCGACGGTATCGGCGGGGCGTCGGTGCTGGCGTCCGCGGAGCTCGGTGCTGACGGCGATGACAGCAAGCGCCCGACCGTTCAGGTTGGCGATCCGTTCGAGGAGAAGAAGCTGCTGGAGTGCTCGCTGGAACTGCTCGAGCTGGGGCTGATCGTCTCGCTGCAGGACCTCGGCGCGGCCGGCCTGACGTCCTCCGCCTCCGAGATGGCATCCAAGGGGCAGGTGGGGATCGATCTGGATGTGGCGAAGGTGCCGCTGCGCGAGGCGGACATGGAGCCGTTCGAGGTGATGGTCAGCGAGTCCCAGGAGCGGATGCTGTGCGTGGTGGAGCCCGCCAACGTGGACGCTGTGCTGGAAGCGTGTGAGAAGTGGGAGGTGGGCGGCGCAGCGATCGGCACTGTCACCGACAGCGGGCGAATGCGCATCCTCGATGGCGGCGAGCTCATCGGCGACATGCCCGTCACCGCTCTCGTCGACGACTGCCCGCTGTATGACCTGCAGCCGCGCAAGCCCACCGAGCCGGTCTACCCACCGCCTGTAGCCACGGCCGACGTGTCCCTGGCGTCAACGCCACAGGAGCTCCTGCTCGCACTCCTCTCCTCTCCAAATCTGTCCTCGCGCAGGCCGCTGTTCGAGCAATACGACGCGATCGTGCAGTCGCGCACGGTGCGCCGCCCCGAGCAGGCGGACGCGGCGGTGCTGGCACTCCCGGACGGCTCTGCGCTGGCGGTGAGCATCGACTGCAACGGACGGCGCGTGGCCGCAGATCCATATACCGGGACCGTCGAGGCCGTGCTCGAGTGTGCGGCCAACCTCGCGTGCGTGGGCGCGCAGCCGCTGGGCACGACCAACAACCTCAACTTCGGCAACCCCGAGAAGCCGCACATCGCCTGGCAGCTCAGCGAGTCGGTGCGCGGTCTCGGCGACGCCTGCCGTGCGCTAGACGCGCCGATCGTGGGCGGCAACGTGTCGCTGTACAACGAGGGCGCCACCGGCCCGATCTACCCGACGCCGGTGATCGGCATGGTCGGCAGGCTGCCAGATGCGCATCGCGCCTCTCGCCTGGGCTTCCAGCGAGCCGGCGATCACATTGCGCTGGTCGGTCCGTTCAGCCCGTCGCTGGACGCTAGCGAGCTCGCCAAGCTGCTCGGCGATGCGCTCCCAGACGGGCTGCCCGCAGTGGACATCGATGCTGTTCGCGCCGCGCAGATCGCGGTCCGTGACGCGGTGCGCGCGGGCACGCTCTCAAGCGCGCACGACATCGCCGAGGGTGGGCTCGCGGTTGCGCTGGCCGAGTGCTGCCTCGCCGGTGAACTCGGCGCCGAGGTGGAGCTCGGGGAGGAGTCTTGGGAGGCAATCCCGCCCCTAGCGGCGGGTCCTGGGTCGGTGTCGCCGGCCGCAATGGCCGTGACCGCTGCCCTGTTCGGCGAGGGCCCTGGTGGCTTTCTCGTGAGCGGCACCCAGGAGAGCCTGCGGGAGCTGGCGGAGCACGCGCTGGTGCCGGTGCGAGCGATCGGCAGGGTCGGCGAGGGCGTGCTCAGCATCGTCGCCGCCGGTGCTGTCGCCGGCACGATGATCACGGCCACGCTCGATCAGCTCGCGGCTGCTCATGGCGCGCTCGCGGAGTTGTTCTCTTGAAAGCTCTGTATCGCCTTCGTATTTACCCGAGCGGGCCTGCTAGCTTGTGATGGTGATGCGTGACGGACCGCGCGACGAGTGCGGAGTGTTCGGACTGTACGCGCCCGGTCACGAGGTGTCGCGTCTGTCGTACTTCGCGCTGTACGCCCTGCAGCACCGCGGCCAAGAGTCGGCAGGGATCGCTGCGGCCGATCGCGGCGGGCACATCATCACGCGCCGCGAGCTTGGCCTGGTCAACCAGGTGTTCACGGAGAACGATCTGCGCACGCTGGCGGGCGAGCTGGCGATCGGCCACGTGCGCTACTCGACCACGGGATCGAACGCGTGGGAGAACTCGCAGCCGGTGCAGCGCTCAGAGGGGACCAACGGCTCGCGTCGCGAGGTCGCGCTGGCGCACAACGGCAACCTGATCAACGCGCTGGAGCTCCACGAGGAGCTGCTCGAGCGGGGCGTCACGTTCAGCTCCACGTCCGACTCGGAGATCATCGCCGCGATGATCGCCACGCACCCCGCCGAGCAGGTGGAGGACGCGATCGCCGATGTGCTGCCGCGCCTGCGTGGGGCGTTCTCGATCGTGGCGATGACCAAGGATCGCGTGGTCGCCTTCCGCGATCCTCACGGCTTGCGCCCGCTGTCGATCGGTTTACTGGAGTCTGGCCCGGAGCATCTCGACGGCGACGCGGGTGCGGCGCGCGGCAAGCACTACTGCGTAGCCAGCGAGTCGTGCGCGTTCGACATCATCGGCGCGAAATTCCTGCGCGACGTGGAGCCGGGCGAGCTGGTCACGATTGGCGAGGACGGCCTACAGAGCCGCATGGTCGTGCCCGGTGGCAGGCGCGCGCTGTGCGTGTTCGAGTACATCTACTTCGCCCGCCCAGACTCGCGCATGAACGACCAGGTGCTGCAGGTTGCCCGCGGACGCATGGGCGAGATCCTCTGGCGCGAGGCACCAGTCGAGGCTGACATGGTGGTCGCCGTTCCCGACTCCGGCAACCCTGCCGCCCGCGGTCTCGCCCGCGCCGCAGGGCTGCCACAGGACGACGGCTTCGTCAAGAACCGCTACGTCGCCCGCACGTTCATCCAGCCAGGTCAGGAGCTACGCAAGCACGGCCTGCGCCTGAAGTTCAATCCGCTTCCGGAGGTCGTCGCCGGCAAGCGCCTGGTGGTCGTCGACGACTCCATCGTCCGCGGCAACACCACCCGCCAGATCGTGCAGATGCTGCGCGACGCAGGTGCAGCGGAGATCCACATGCGCATCTCTGCGCCGCCCATCAAGAACCCCTGCCATTACGGCATCGACATGTCCACGCGCGAGGAGATGATCGCGCACGGGCGCAGCACCGAGGAGGTCGCCGCGGAGCTGGGTTGCGACTCGCTGCACTACCTGTCGCTCGAGGGCGTTTACGAGGCGATCCGCGGCAGCCGCACGAGCCACTGCGACGCGTGCTTCAGCGGTGAGTATCCGCTTGCCGGCAGCGATGATGCCGCCGGCAAGTACTCGCTCGAGCCCGACGTCCAAATGGCCGGCGCCTGACGGCGTCCTCGTTCGCTCGCGTGCGTAGCACGCCACGTTCACTGCGTGCTTGTCAGGCTTGCCCTTTGGACGTCAGGGGTGCAGTGGGGTGCGCTCAGCGCTCGACCGTGGCGGGCCCGAGCTCAAGCGTGGTGATCGTCGCGCGCGCCGGCGGCGTCGTTGTAGCGGTTGTTGTACGGGCGGTGCACGATCAGATCGCCTGAGCGACCCGACCGCAGCGAGTAGCCGAGGACGGCTACCACGAGGAGGCTGATGAGAATTGAAAGCATGGGCGGGTTCCTATGGATGGCTGGTTAAAGCCTCTCCGCCCCTTCCAACTATTGAAGGCCATCGCGGGGGCGCGCTGTGTGATGTTGCGCACAGCTATCGTGGCTGCGCGTGAGCGAGCGACTCCCCATCGCCGTGTTGGTGTCCGGGACGGGCACCAACCTGCAGGCGCTGCTGGACACGGTGCACGGACGCGAGGCGGAGGTGGTGGCGGTTGCCTCCAGCGTGGCGGGCGCCCCCGCGCTGGCTCGCGCCGAGAAGCGTGGGGTGACCACTGCGGTGTTCGCGCGCTCCGCGTATGCCGACCGCGGAGCGCGCGATCGGGCGCTGGCGGACTGGCTGACAGAGCGCGGCACGCGCCTGGTGGTCCTGGCGGGCTACATGGAGCTGCTGGGGGCGGCGTTCCTCGATCGTTTCCGCGGCGCGGTCATCAACGTGCATCCTTCGCTGCTGCCAGCGTTCCCCGGTATGCACGCCGTCGAGCAGGCGCTGGCATACGGGGTGAAGGTGTTTGGCGTGACGGTGCACTTCGTCGACGCGGGCGTGGACTCTGGTGCGGTGATCCTGCAGGGCGCGGTGGAGCTCGTGGATGCGTGCGAGCCGGGCGAGGTACTGGCGGCGTTGCGCCCGCTCGAGCACGAGCTGTTGCCGCGGGCTGTCGCGCTGTTCGCCTGTGGCGCGCTCAGCGCCGACCCCCAAAACCCACGTCACATTGCGATCCGCGCGGACGCTGCAACCGGCGGCGGTGACGCGGCAAGCGCGAGGACTCGTACGAGCGAGGCGATCCGCTCGGGCGAGGGGTAGGCTGCTGGTGATGGCAACGGAAGGCGACGTCATGACCGATCACCTGCAGGGGGTCGAGCGTGCGGCCCCTGGTGAGGTGCGCGTGCGCAGGGCGCTGCTGTCGGTGTCCGACAAGAGCGGAATCGTCGAGCTCGCGCAGGGCCTCGCGGAGCTGGGCGTGGAGCTCGTCTCCACGGGCGGCACCGCGCGGGAGCTGGCTGGCGCGGGCATAGCGGTGCGCGCGATCGAGGACTTCACTGGCTTCCCGGAGATGATGGACGGGCGCGTGAAGACGCTGCACCCGCGGTTGTACGCAGGCCTGTTGGCACGGCGCGACGAGGACGAGCATCTGCGCGCCGCGGGCGAGCATGAGATCGAGCAGGTGGATCTGGTGTGCGTGAACCTGTACCCGTTCGAGCAGACCGTCGCGCGCGGTGACGCCTCTGAGGCGGAGGTGATCGAGAACATCGACATCGGCGGCCCGACGATGATCCGTGCGGCCGCCAAGAACAGCGCGTTTGCGGCGGTGCTGGTCGACCCGGGCGACTACCAGCAGGTGCTCGCGGAGCTGCGCGAGTCCGACGGCCGGCTGTCGCTGTCGACGCGCAAAGCGCTTGCCGGCAAGGCGTTTGCGTGCACGGCGCGCTACGACGCCGCGATCTCCACCTGGTTCGCGGCGCACGAGGGCGAGGGCTTCCCGGAGAGCTGGCGCGAGTCCTACGAGAAGGTCACAGACCTGCGCTACGGCGAGAACCCGCACCAGCAGGCAGCGTTCTACGCGCGTGTGGGCTCGCCCACGCACCTGCTCGCCGGCGTGGAGCAGCTGCACGGCAAGGAGCTGTCGTTCAACAACCTGCTCGACCTCAGCTCCGCGCGCGAGCTGGTGGAGGAGTTCGCTGAGCCCGCGTGTGCGATCGTCAAGCACAACAACCCGTGCGGCTGCGCCATCGGCGACAGCGGCCGCGAGGCCTACGAAAGCGCCTTCGCGTGCGATCCAGAAAGCGCGTACGGCGGCGTGATCGCCGTCAACCGCCCCGTTGATCTGGCCTTCGCGGAAGCGCTCGGCAAGCAGTTCATCGAGGTGCTGCTCGCGCCCGGCTACGACGCCGCCGCGCTAGAGGCTCTGCAGGTGAAGAAAAACGTGCGCCTGCTCGAGCTAAGCGACTGGCCGGAGCCGCTGCGGGAGGTCGAATCCAAGCCGGTGATCGGCGGCCAGCTAGTGCAGACGCACGACGTCGTGGCAGAGACGCGCGAGCAGATGAGCACCATGACCGCCCGCCAACCCACAGAGGATGAGTGGCGCGACATGCTGTTCGCCTGGACAGTCTGCCGCCACGTGCGCTCCAACGCGATCGTGCTAGCCGCCGACGGCGCCACGATCGGCATCGGCGCCGGCCAGATGAGCCGTGTGGACGCCGTACGGATCGCAGTGCAGAAGGCCGAGAAATTCCGGGGTGGGCGGGAATCCGATCCGCTCGCCGGCGCATCGTTGGCATCCGACGCCTACTTCCCCTTCGCCGACGGTCCACAGCTCGCCCTGGACGCAGGCATCGCCGCAATCATCCAGCCTGGAGGCTCAGTGCGCGACGAGGAGGTAGTAGCAGCAGTAGACGCAGCAGGCGCCGCGATGGTAGCCACAGGCGTACGCCACTTCCGCCACTGAGCGGCCGAGCTGCCTCGTCGCATCGGTGGGCCACCTCCACGCCAGCGGAGATCGTAAGCGAGCGGCTTGCCCCGCGCCGAAGGCGCCAGCAAGACGATCGGTTACGATCGGAGCATGTGCAGAAACATACGTACCCTCCACAACTTCGAGCCACCGGCAAGCGACGAGGAGATCCGCGCCTCAGCGCTGCAGTACGTGCGCAAGATCAGCGGCTTCACCAAGCCCTCACAGGCCAACGTCGAGGCTTTCGAGCGCGCGGTGGACGCCGTCAACGAGATCTCCACGCGTCTGCTTGACGAGCTGGTCACGAACGCGCCGCCCAAGGATCGCGAGGTAGAGGCCGCGAAGGCCCGCGCCCGCTCCGCCCAGCGGTACGCCGCGTAGGCCAAGCACTGGCTCCCGCGAGCGGCAGCTGAGTGCCCGCTATCGGTGGGTTGAATTTCCTGCGCCCTGATGTTACGATATATCGCGTAAGAACTTTGATAGCTCAAGATAGGAAGTAGATATGTTTGGAAATGCGATTTATTCAGAGGGCGCAAAGCCCGGTTGCAGGTCTCCTCGGCATGGTGGCGAGGGCCGTCATGGTCACCACAGCCATCGCGGTGGACGCGGTCCAGAGGCTAGGGGCGAGTTCGGTGGCCCGTTCGGCGGTGGCCCGTTCGGGTTCGGCCGCGGCGGCGGACCGGGCGGCGGACCGGGCGGCGGCGGTCCACGCGGACGCGGACGCAGGGCGCGACGCGGGGACATTCGCACCGCGGCGCTGCTGCTGCTGGCGGAGGAGCCGCGTAACGGCTACCAGATCATGCAGGAGGTCCAGGAGCGAAGCGGCGGCATCTGGAGCCCGAGCCCTGGCTCGGTCTACCCGGCGCTGCAGCAGCTCGAGGACGAGGGCCTGATCCGCACGCAGGAGAGCGACGGGCGCAAGCTGTTCGCGATCACCGACGATGGCCGTGCGGCCATCACCGAGCGTGGCGCAGACCGGCCAGCACCGTGGGAGCAGACGGGAGACGGCGCAGGCGGAATGCACGAGCTGGGAAGGCTCATGCGCGAGGTCGCCTCCGCGTTCTCGCAGGTTATGCGGACGGGCAGCGAAGGTCAGATCGCCAAGGCCGCGGGCGTGCTCGCGGGAACCCGCCGGGACCTCTACCGGATCTTGGCCGACGGTGACACCGTCGCTGAGAGCGCTCAGAGCGGATCCGCTCCCGACACCGGCGCAGATGCCGGTACGGTGGACGAGGACAGGTGAGCGAGACCGCGACGACAGCAGCCAGCACGGCCTCCGAGACGACGGCGCCCAGCGCCGCCGTCTCGGTCAACGGCCTGGTCAAGCGCTACGACCAGGTAGAAGCGGTGCGCGGCATTGACTTCCAGGTTACAGCCGGCGAGATCTTCGGCTTCCTCGGCCCCAACGGTGCTGGCAAGTCGACCACGATCAACATGCTGTGCACGCTCGTGCGCCCCAGTGGTGGCTCGGCCCAGGTTGCCGGACACGACGTGGTCTCAGAACGCGACGAGGTCAGGCGCAACATCGGCCTGGTCTTCCAGGACACCACGCTCGACGGCTACTTGAGCGCCGAGCAGAACCTGCGCCTGCATGCGGAGCTGTATGGCGTGCCGCGCGAGCTGGTGGGCGAGCGTATGCGCCAGGTGATGGAGATGGTGGGGCTGTGGGAGCGACGCGACAGCTGGGTGAACACGTTCTCCGGTGGCATGAAGCGGCGCCTGGAGATCGCGCGCGGCCTCCTGCACTCGCCGCGAGTGCTGTTCCTGGACGAGCCGACTGTTGGTCTGGACCCGCAGACGCGCAGCTCGATCTGGCGCTATATCCGCGAGCTGAAGGCGCGCGAGGACATCACGATCTTCCTGACCACCCATTACATGGACGAGGCCGAGTACTGCGACCGCATCGCGATCATGGACCAGGGCCGCATCATCGTGCTCGACACCCCCGAGGCGCTGAAGGCGAAAGTCGGCAAGGATCGCGTACAGATACAGACCGACGACGACCACGCGGCGATCGCGGCGTTGCGCGAGCGCTTCCAGATCGAGGCGACGGTGGCCGAGGGCGCGGTCACGTTTGGCGTGCCCGCGGGCGAGCAGTTCGTGCCGCGGCTGTTCGCCGAGCTCGGCCAGCCGATTCGCTCGGTGAGCGTCGCGCGGCCGTCGCTGGACGACGTGTTCATGTCCTATACGGGCACGACAATCCGCGATGCGGAGTCCACTAGCACGGACAGGATGCGCAACGTCGCAAGAATGATGAGCCGCTGATGGCAAGGGAGGCAAGTCGCTGATGGCAACCGAGACGACCCAGCCGCTAACAGGCATTCCCGGCTCCGACGGGCGTCCGTCCACGCAGGGTGGGAGCACGCCGCACGAGATCGCGCGCGTGCGTGTGCCCACGCGCAGCCTGCGCAGCGAGCTGCGCGCGATCAAGGTCGTGTGGAAGCGCGAGCTGATCCGCTTCAGCCGCGACCGGCTGCGCATTCTCACCTCGCTGATGCAGCCGTTCCTGTTCCTGTTCGTGCTCGGCACTGGGCTCTCGCGCCTTGCCTCTGCGGGCACGCACGGCGTCAACCTGCGCACGTTCGTGTATCCGGGGGTGCTGTGCATGGCGGTGATGTTCACCGCCATGTTCTCCGCGGCATCACTCGTGTGGGACCGTGAGTTCGGCTTTCTGCGGGAGATGATGGTTGCGCCCGTGCGCCGCAGCTCGCTGGTGCTGGGCAAGTGCGCCGGCGGTGCGACCGTGGCGGGCTTCCAGGGCGTGATCGTGCTGTGCCTGGCGGGCCTCGTCGGTGTCCCCTACAACGCGACGCTGATCGTCGAGGTGTTCGCGCTGCAGCTACTGCTCGCGTTCGCGATTACCGCCTTCGGCGTGATGGTCGCGGCGCGCATCACGCAGATGCAGTCGTTCATGGCGCTGATGCAGATGGCGATCATGCCGATGTACTTCCTGTCGGGCGCGCTGTTCCCGGTCTCGGGCCTGCCGCAGTGGCTCGAGATCCTCAACCGCCTGGACCCGCTCACCTACGCGGTGGACCCGATGCGCCGCGCGGTGTTCGCGCATCTGAACATCAGCGCCGCCGCCCGCCACGCGCTCGATCCGGGCGTCACCTGGTGGAGCTGGCACGTCCCCGGCCTGGTGGAGGCGGCGGTGGTGGCACTGCTCGGGTTGCTGATGCTGACGATCGCGATCGTGGAGTTCGGCCGCGCTGAGTAGCGCCGAGCGACGTTTCGCCGTCGCCCCGTTCGACGCGTTAGGGGATCAGTGCAGGCGCGGGATCGCTCGGGTGGACGGTGGGCGTTCGCCGCGGACGGATCTGGTAATCGTCGGGCCGGAAGTGGCGCAGGCGTTGGCGGTAGGGCCACGTGGAGCCCGGCCAGATGGTCGTGTTGCGGCCGTGCTCGTCCAGGTACCAGCTGACGCAGCCGCCAGAGTTCCACACCGTGCCCTGCAGGCGACGCTGCAGCTCCTCGTTGTATTGGCGCTGGACGGGCTCGCGCACTTCGATCACCTGCAGCCCGCGCCCGTCCATGAAGCGCAGAGCCTGCATCAGGTAGCGAAGCTGCGACTCGATCATGAACACGATCGAGTTGTGGCCCAGGCCCGTGTTGGGGCCGACGAGCAGGAACAGGTTGGGAAAGCCGGCCACGGTGGAGCCGAGGTAGGCCTGGGCGCTGCCGCTCCAGTGTTCGGCAAGCGTGCGTCCGTCGCCGCCGTATATCCAATGCGCGACGGGCATGTCGGTGACGTGAAAGCCGGTGCCCAGGATGATCGTGTCGAGCTCGCGCTCGACGCCGTCGCTGGTCATGATTCCCCGTGGCGTGATCGCGGTGATCGCGTCGGTGACGAGCTCGACGTTCGGCTGGACCAGCGCAGGGTAGTACTCGTTTGAGGGCAGGATGCGCTTACAGCCGATGCGGTAGTTGGGCGTCAGGCGCGCGCGCAGCGCCGGATCGGGTACCTGCTCGCGCAGATGTTTGCGCGCCATCCGCTCGGGCAGCGAGCCCTCGCGGGGGTGCATCATCGGCAGCACGAACAGCTCACGCGCGCAGTACACGGCGCCGCGCACGAGCTTCTGTATGGCGGGGAAGGTCCCGAACAGCATGCGCTCCCAGCGCGTGGTCGGCCTGTTGCGATGGGGGAGGACCCACGGCGGCGTGCGCTGGAACACGTGCAGGCGTCCGGCGCGCGGCTGAATCTGCGGCACGAGCTGGATCGACGATGCACCGGTGCCGATCACCGCGATGCGCTCGCCGTCGAGCTCGTGTTGAGCGTTCCAGCGTGCCGAGTGGAAGATCTTTCCCTGGAAGCTGTCGATCCCGTCGATGTCTGGCAGCTTGGGATCGGCCAGTGGCCCCGCGCCGGCGACCAGCATGCTCGCGGTGAGATCGCCCCCGGTCGTCTCGATCTGCCACAGCTCGTCCTGCGCGTCCCAGCGCGCGGAGGTGACCTCGTGGCCGTAGCGGACGTGCGGATCGACGCCGTACTCCCTGGAGACACGTCGCAGATACGCCCAGATCTCAGGCTGGGGCGAGAACGTGTGGCTCCAGTCGGGGTTGGGCGCGAACGAGAACGAGTACAGGTTGGAGGGCACGTCGCAGGCGCAGCCGGGGTAGGTGTTCTCGCGCCAGGTGCCACCGAGATCCTTGGCGCGCTCGAGCACGACGAAGTCGTGGATGCCTTCCTGCTTGAGGCGCACGGCCATACCCAGCCCGGAGAAGCCGGAGCCGACGATCGCGATGCGCTGGTGGGGAATCGTTGACACGCCGAAAGCCTACCCTGGTAGGGTCGGCTCACCGATGGCTGCGCTCGATCCATCCTCTCCGGCACTGGAGCTAGCGGCTGCGCTGCGTCGTCGGGAGCTTTCCTCGGTAGAGCTGCTCGACGCTTGTCTCGCCGCGGTCGATCGGAGCAACCCGCAGCTGAACGCGGTCATCTGGCGCAACGACGAGGACGCTCGTGCTGCGGCAGCGCAGGCAGATCGCCGGCTGGCCGCCGGCGAGCAGGCACCGTTTCTTGGCGTGCCGCTACCGATCAAGGATCTGACGCCGGTTGCGGGGTGGCCGGTCACGTACGGCTCCAACGGCGGACCACCGGGTGTGAGCGAGGAGAGCGAGATGGTCGTGGACGCGCTCGTGCGCGCGGGGTTCGTTCTGTGCGCGCGCACGAACACCCCTGAGTTTGGCGTGATCACGGTCGCTGAGAACAGCCGCTATGGGATCACGCGCAACCCGTGGGACACGAACCGCTCGCCGGGCGGCTCCAGTGGCGGCGCAGCTGCCGCCGTCGCGGGCGGGATGTTCCCGATCGCCCACGCCAACGACGGTGGCGGCTCGATTCGCATCCCCGCGTCCTACTGCGGTCTTGTCGGCTTGAAGCCCAGCCGCGGGCGAGTACCCCGCCTGGCACAGAGCTGGCTTGGCGCCGTCGTGGAGGGAGTGGTGGCGCACACGGTTGCCGACGCCGCCAGCGTGCTGGACGCGACCGCTGGGCCCGACCCGCTCGCTTGGTACAACGCGCCGGCTTCGCTGCGGCCGTTCGCCGAGGAGACCGACACCCCGCCCGGACAGTTGCGGATCGGGCTGATGGCAGAGGCTCCCCTTGGCATCCCCACGGACGGGTCGTGCACGGCCGCCGCGCGTCTCGCCGCAGCGGCGCTGGAGCGGCTGGGCCACGTGGTGGAGGAGGTCGAGGTGCCGACGATCTCCGAAGAGATGATTCCCTCTTTCATCGCTCTGACCGTCGGCGGTCTCGCTGACTACGAGGGCGTGGACTGGTCTGCGGTCGAGCCTCACATCGCCCACCAGCGCCGTCGCAGCAGCGAGATCGGCGCGTACGACTACGTGCTTGCAGCGCGCACGCTGGAGTTGCTCAGCCGCCGGGAGGTTGCCCGTTGGGGACGCGACTTCGACGTGCTCCTGACGCCGACCTCCGCGATCCTGCCGCCTGTCGCGGGTGCGATCCTCGAGGCGCAGCACGCTGCACCCGACCAGCCCGTGCTCGATGTCGTCGGCAGTGTCTCGTTCACCGCCTTCGGCAACGTCACCGGTCTGCCCGCCGTCAGCCTGCCGCTGCACTGGAACGAGGACGGCTTGCCGGTCGGCGTTCAGCTCGTCGCCGGTCCCTGGCAGGAGGCGAGCTTGATCGCGCTTGCCGCGCAGCTCGAGCAGGCATTGCCGTGGGCCGAGCGCAGGCCGCGTGAGCGGGATGGAAGTGGGACGAGCGCAGCATAGGTATCGCACCCAGGTTCGATACAGTTGAATCCGACAACGCGCGAGGTCGGACATGCTGATTGGCAGCATCGACAGCGAAGGTAATGGGCCGCACGGCTGGAGCTCGGGGACGCTCAAGCGGATAGCGATGGTCGGCGCGACGGCGTTCCTATCGCTCAATATCTGGACCGGTGCGCCGCTGCTGGCGCTATGGGTCGGCGCTCGTGTCTCGGGACAGACGGTGCTGAGCATGAAGGCGGTATTCGCCGTGGTGATCGTGCTATCCGTGCTCGTCTTTGCGATGGGAATGACGCTCGCGTGGCTGAACAACAGATACGACGAGCTGATCGAACGGCCGGAGGGTGAACGCCGCTCGCCGTGGATGCGCAGCATGCGCGCGGAGGCGGAGGGCCATGTCAGCGCGCGAGTTGGGATCACGGCGCTCGAGCGAGTCGTGATGGCAAGCGTGTATCTCGCGGTGCTCACGTTCCTGGTCTGGTTTGCGTTTTTCTCGGGGCCACCGATCCCGAGCTCGTGAGCGCGCTCTTCAGGCCCCTAGGTACTCGCTCCTCAGCCAGCCTAGTGTCGCCTCTAGACCGCTCGCATAATCCACACGCGGCTCCCAGCCAAGCGCGTCTCGCAGCTTGCGATTGCTGAACCGCTGATTCCTGCCCAGTACCTGTACGGCTTGACGCGAGAGCAGCGGCGGCAAACTGAGCCCGGTAGTCCTACGCAACAGCCGGTATCCGTGCTCGAGCGAGAAGCCGACGCCATGGGCCAGCCAGTAGGGCAGGCTCCACCGCACCGCTGGGCTGCCGAGGCCGTGGGCCAGGTCATTGGTGAACCGCTTCCAGGTGATGTCGATGCCATCGCTGACGTTGAAGGCTTGGCCGGGTGCGGCTGGGTGGCGCAGAGCGAGGACCGCGGCATCGAGCAGGTTCTCGACGTAACACAGGCCGGCGACCGGGCGGCCGCGGCCGATGAGCAGCATGTGGCGGCCTTGGATCGCGCGCGCGATCTCGCCGATGACATCGGCCGAGCCTGGCCCGTAGACGGTTGCAGGGCGCAGAATCACCGTGGCGAGCGCGTCGAGGCCTTCCGTGCGCCTGACCTGCGCCTCAGCATCGAGCTTCGTTTGCGCATACCAGTTGCGAAATCGCATGGCGACGTAGGACTCCTCGATCTCGCCACCGTCGGGATAGCCGTACACATCGGTGGTGCTGAAATGAATGAAACGGCGAACCGATGCGGCGACGGCGGCTTCGAGCAGGTTCCTGGTACCTCCAATGTTGATGCTGGCGATCTCAGCGGTGGTGGCCCAATCAGATACGAGCGCGCCGCAGTGCAGTACGTAGTCACAGCCGCCGGCGACGCCGGTGAGCGAATCCGCGTCTGTGAGGTCGCCGACGGCGAGCTGGACGTCGAGCTCGTCGAGCTGGGAGGTGTCGCTGCTCGCCCGTACGAGGCAGCGCACCGCATATCCCTCCTGCAGCAAGCGCGCGGCCAGGCGCCCGCCGATGAAACCGCTGGCGCCTGTGATCAGGCACGTCTCCGTCACGTGAGCTTTGTGCGCGCGCCGCGACGGAGCGTGGTGGTGGCGATGTCGCGCACCACAGCAAGGTTCTTACTGGAGCTGGCGTGACACTCGGCAAGCACAGTGTCGAGCGCGTTCAGGAAGCTGTGCGCCTCGCTCTCAGAGAGCGTCAACGGCGGCAGCAGCTTGATCACATCGTTCTTGCCCGCGGCCATCGTGATCACGCCGTGGTCGCGATGCAGCGGGATCACGATCAGCTGTGGAAAGAGTCCCTCGCTGGCCATGTGGATCAACTGCCAGCTCAGCTTCGCCATACGGGTGCTCGGGGCGCCCAGTTCGATCCCGATCATCAGCCCGCTGGCACGGATCTCTTTGATCATCGCGTAACGCTGCTGTAGCTCTGCAAGCCCGTCGCGCAGCATGCTGCCCATGTGCGCAGCATGCTCGACAAGACCGTCGCGCGCGATGATGCGCATGCTCGCCAGGCCGGCTGCCATCGACAGGCGGTTGCGTCCGTACGTCGACTGGTGCACATACGAGCGCTCGAGCGTTCCCACGGCCTGCTGGAAGATCTCGCGCCTGGTGAGCATCGCGGCGACCGGCATGTAGCCGCCGCTGAGTGCCTTGCCAACGAGCACGAAGTCCGGCTCGAGCCCCCAGTGCTCGAGTGCGAACCACTTGCCAGTACGTCCGAGCCCGGTCTGGATCTCATCGACGACGAACATCGTTCCGTAGCGCCGGCAGAGCTCTTGCGCGCCCTGCAGATAACCCTCGGGCGGGAGCGTGACCATACGTCCCTGGATTGGCTCGACGATGAACGCGGCGACGTCCTTCGCACGCAGCTGCGCCTCCAGGCGCGCGAGGTCGCCGAACGGCACGAGCTCACAGCCGGGCAGCAACGGACCAAAGCCCTCCTTGAAGAACTCATCGCCAACGAGCGAGAGCGGTCCGAGCGTGACGCCGTGAAAGCTGCTCTCGCAGGAGATCAGCCGCGGCCGACCGGTGGCAGCGCGCGCGAACTTCATCGCCGAGTCGACTGCCTCAGCGCCGGTGCTCGCGAAGAAAACCGCGTCGAGCCCTTGCGGCAAACGCTGGGCCAGCGCCTCGGCGAGCATGCCCGCCAGCGGCGAGTAGTGGATCTGCACCCCGTCGAGCAGGTCTGCGGCAAGTGTCGCGTGCAGCGTGTCGCGTACGTCGGGGTGGTTGTGACCGAGGCTGGCGAAGCCCTCGCCGCAGTGGAAGTCGAGATAGGCGCGACCGGCGGCGTCATAGAGGTATGACCCCTGCGCGGAGACGTACTGCTTGTCGAAGCCGAGGATGCCGAGCACGTCGACCAGCGATCGATCGAGATGCCGGCTGGCGAGCTCCAGCGTCTCGCCTGCACGGGCGGTGGCGTCTGCGACTACGCCCAGGGAGTCGACAGGATGAATCGGTTGAGAGCCGGCTGTCATGGCGATAGAGGGTCCGCCGGCCAAAAGCTCCGACGCGGCAATGCCCCGTGCGGGACTCGAACCCGCCCCACCGGATTAAAAGTCCGGCGCTCTACCAGATGAGCTAACGGGGCCCTGAGGGCGAACAGTCTACGGCTCCTCAGCGGCGGCGACGCGCAGAAGCTCCTCAATGGAGGTCAGCTTCACGCGCGGTCGGCCGGAAGGCTCTCCGAGTGCCCGCTCGTGGCTGTCGATTGCTTCCCAGCCTGAGTACGTGATGAGCTCGGACTGGCGCGAGCGAAGCAGCAGCTCTACGGCGGCGGCATCAGGGGTGGCGGGTCGGTGCACGGCGTGGTCGGGAGAAGGTCCGTTGCCGTTGCCGTTGCCGTTGCGGGCGCTGAGCGTGGCGAGATCGGCGAGCATCGCGTCAACTGTCTCTTGGGCGTCCTTCTTGTTCGTACCTATGACCCCGGAGGGGCCGCGCTTGATCCAGCCGACGACGTACTCGCCGGGAAGTGTGGCGCTGCTGTCAGGGTCGAGCACCCGTCCGGCCTTGTTGGGGATGACAGCGGAGCGCTCGTCGAAGGGCACGCCGGGAAGTGGGATCCCGCGGTAGCCGATCGCGCGGAAGGCCAAGCCGGCGTGAATCGTCTCGCGCTCGTCGGTCGGCTGCGCGCGCAAGCCGCCGCCGGGCGCGGGGACGAGCTCGTTGCGGATCAGCTCGACGGCGCCCAGGCGGCTGTGCTCGTCGGGCAGGAAGGCGGCCGGCGAGAGCAGGAAGCGCAGCACGATGCGCTTGCGGTGTCCAGCGGGTGTGCGCGAGGCGTAGTCGCGCAGGATCTCGACGTTGCGCCGGGCGGTGATGTCTGTCTCCGCGTCGGCGTCGGCTGTCGCGAGCGCCTGCTCGAGCTCGTCGGGATCGACGATCACGTCTGCATCTGCGAGCTCGCCCAGCTCCAGCAGCTCGGGGTTCGTGAAGGCTGCCTGTGCCGGCCCGCGACGCCCCACGATCACGACTTCGCTGACCTGGCTGGCCGCAAGCACGTCGAGGGCGTGATCGGCGGTGTCCGTGGGCGCCAGCTCGGAAGGTGCGAGCACGAGCATGCGAGCGACGTCGATCGCGACGTTGCCGTTGCCGATGACCACGGCGCGCTTGGCTGAAAGGAGATCGACCTCGAGCTGGGTGTGGTCGGGGTGGCCGTTGTACCAGCCGACGAACTCAGTGGCTGCATGCGAGCCGGGTAGCTCTTCGCCGGGGATGCCGAGCGGACGGTCTGACGGCGAGCCGGTGGCATAGACGATCGCGTGGTAGTGGGCGAGCAGGTCCTCGCGTGAGACGTGCACGCCGAAGGTGACGTTGCCGAAGTAGCGAAAGCGCGGATGCGCGGCGGTCTTCTCGTAGACACGCGTGACGGACTTGATCTTGGGGTGGTCGGGTGCGACGCCGGAGCGGACGAGGCCCCAGGGCGTGGGCAGCCGCTCGAGCATGTCGACCTCTATGTTTCCGTCAGAGGCCTTCAGCAGATGCCCAGCGGCATAGAAGCCGGCAGGGCCTGAGCCGACAACGGCTATGCGGATGGGGGACTCGTCGGTCATCGGGGCGGTCATGCGGGCGTCGGGCTGCGGCGGTACGGTGCGGAAGATGGGCGCGGCCCGACTCGAACGGGCGACCCCCTCGGTGTAAACGAGGTGCTCTAGCCAACTGAGCTACGCGCCCCCACCTGCTCAACGAAGGCTAGCGAAGCCGGCCAGCTGTACACCGGCGCGGCGTCCCTGCGAAGCTTGCTGGCGATGTGGCGCGCCGGCGGTAGCGGGAAGAAGCTCAGGTTGCTCCTGTGGCTCATAGGTGGGCTGATCTTGCTGCTCGTCCTCGCTCAGGTGGTCCTGCCGCGTATCGCTGTGAGCAGGATCGAATCGCGGGTGGGCCGCTACGGCAAGGTGCAGAGCGTGAGCGTGAGCGCGTGGCCGGCGGTGGAGTTGCTGTGGGGGCACGTGGGCTCGGTGCGGGTGCGGGCGAAGAGCCTCGCGCTAAGCCCCGCGCAAGCAGCCAGCCTGCTGTGGGAAGCACAGGGGGCAGCAAGCATGGACGTGAGCGCTGAAAGCGTGCAGGTGGGAACGCTGCGTCTGAGCGACGCAAGCTTGCGCAAGCGCGGGGACGCGCTGAGCGCACAGGCGTCGACGAGCGAAGCTGATGTGAAGGCGGCACTGCCGTCGGGGTTCGGTGTGCGGCTGCTGCGCAGCGGAGGCGGGGAGGTCGAAGTCCAGGCGACAGGTGGGCTATTCGGCGTGGGCGCGACGGTGAACGCGGTGGCGGGCGCGAGCGAAGGCAAGCTGGTGGCGCATCCGCTGGGCTTCCTCATAGAAGGGCTGCAGCTGACGCTGTTCTCCGCCGCGCACGTGTATGTGGAGGGAGTAGGGGCGAGCGTACAGAGCGAACAGCCGCTCAGCTACAGGTTGACGATGAGCGCGCGCCTGCACTGAGCCGACGATGCGTCTGCTGATGCCCGACGCCCTTAGGCGACTGCGGCAACGCTGTCCGCAGCGACAGCGCTCCTCGGTCCCACGATGGTGGGCAGACCGTTCTTGGGGCTGATGGTGGGCATCTGACGGATGCTCAGCTGGAAGTCGTCGGGGAGCGACAGGGTGCAGCGGGAGAGGATGAGTGTGGCGATCGTGCGCACCTCGAGCTGGCCGAAGCGCATGCCGATGCACATGCGCGAGCCGCCGCCGAAGGGCACGTAGGCGCCCTTGGGCAGCGCTGCACTCGCCTCGGCGGTGAAGCGCTCGGGGCGGAACTCCTCCGGTTCGGGGAAGACGTCGGGGAGATGGTGGGAGGCCCAGGAGCAGTAGTTGACAAACGCGCGCTCGGGGACGGTACGGCCTTCGAACTCAAACGCCTCGACCGACCGCCGTGGCCCGATCCATGCGGGCGGGTACTTGCGCAGCGTCTCCTCGAGAACCATCTCGAGCTCGCTCAGCCCACCGGTGAGCAGCGGTTGCAGGTCGGCAGCCGACGGCGTTGCGTGGTGCTCGCCCAGCAGCGCGTCCTGCTCGGCGAGCAGGCGCGCGACGATCTCAGGGCGGCGGCTGAGCTCGTAGAACATGAACGAGACGGTCGACGTGGTGGTGTCGTGACCGGCGAACAGCAGCGTCATGACCTCGTCGCGAATCTGCAGGTCGCTGAGCGTATTGCCGTCCTCGTCGTGCGCGTCGAGCAGCAGGCTGAGGATGTCCTGGCCGCGTGCGCCGGTCGCACGGCGGCGGGAGATCTCGGAGTAGATCAGCGTGTCGAGCTTGCGCGCGGCCTGCTGCAGCCGCGCCCACGGCGTGTAGGGGCCGCGCAGCACACGCAGGATGTACTCGGTGGAGTAAAAGGACAGGGCCTCCGCAAACAGGCCGGCTGCGTCGATCGAGCGTGCCTGCTCACCGTCGGGGTCCACGCCGAACAGTGCGCGCATGGCCACGCGCAAGGCCAGGTGCCGCGTCCACGCATAGAGCTCGACGGTGGCACCAGGCACGAGCTCGTCGAGTGCGCGCGTGGTCTCGTGCACGATCGCCTCGAACGAGGCGGCGATGTGCTCGCGGTGGAAGGCTGGCAGCATGATTAGACGAGAACGGCGGTGGAACTCGCCGTCGATCGTCAGCAGGCCGTCGCCCATCAGGCCGATGAGGTCGCGGAAGTGCGATTCGCGCCAAGTGAAGTTGGAGGCGTGCGAGACGGTGATGTAGTGGTTGGCGGCTGGGCCAAGCATGAATACGACGTTGCCGTGGAACAGTCGCAGCGTGAACACGGGACCAAAGCGCTCGTAGGACTCGAGCAGCAGTGGCAGCGGATCATTGGCAAACCGACGAGTACGGGTGAGCGAGAAGCGGGTTTCGCCGGGCGGGAAAGGAACGGTGGCCGAGCGCTCATCGCGCAGGTCGTCAAGCATCACCGCCAGCGGGCTGGAATTGAGCATGGGTGCAGGACCGACGAGTGCCACGCAGAGAGCCTAGACGAAACCTGGCTGGCTGGCCAGTTTCGTTGAGAAAGGGGACGAACGCCGAGCCTTGGCATACTGATGAAGCAACGAGCGTTCTACCGGACGCTCCTAGCATCGCGGGGGCGTAGCTCAGCAGGTTAGAGCGCTGCCCTGTCACGGCAGAGGTCGCGGGTTCGAGTCCCGTCGCTCCCGTCCATAAAAAGCCCTGCAAATAAGCCGATTTTGGTACGCGTTCAGTCCTGTGCTCAGGTGAGTGTGGGGGCGGGATCGCCGCGGGCGTGGGCGCTGAGTAGCTCACGCATGTAGGCGAACATGGGGCGGCCTTGGAGGCGGCAGGTGA
>Ga0070762_10000091_pt1 | contig 29090 bp, 23 predicted proteins | sample HubBroMetageREF2_FD_66726 | JGI IMG/M metagenome (GOLD analysis project Ga0070762, IMG submission 66726) | Reference soil microbial communities from the Hubbard Brook experimental Forest, New Hampshire, USA - Hubbard Brook CCASE Soil... | ecosystem: Environmental > Terrestrial > Soil >...
TACTCAATCGTGCGGCAGCGGGAAGCGGAGCTTCACAGAGATTTGCGTGAAATGCGTGGAGCGATCGACCGCTACAAAGATTTAGCGGATCGGAATCTGATCCGCGTGGAAGTGGGTAGCGAGGGCTATCCTCCCGATCTCGACACTTTGGTAAAAGGTGTTGCACTCGGTGGCGCCGGGGCAACTGGAAAGAACATGAGATTTTTGCGACGCGTACCGGTGGACCCCATGACCGGACATCCAGACTGGGGCATGCGGTCCGTGCAAGATGATCCTGATTCACAAAGCTGGGGCGGCAAGAATGTTTTCGATGTTTACTCTAAGTCGACAGGAACCGCGCTGGATGGCACGAAATATTCGGATTGGTAGAATGAAAGAAGCCATGACGAAGAGCAATGAATTGAGAGTGATGTCAGTGGCGCGCAGTTCCGGTGAGCGTTCTGCTCGCGGCTTTACGCTCATCGAGTTGATGATTGTGCTGTCGATCATCGTCATCCTGGTTGGAATCGCTGTAGGCTCTTACAGCCAATCCGTTCGTCGCGCGCGCGAAGCGGTCCTGAAGACCGATTTGCAGACAATGCGTCAGGCCATCGACAACTACACCATGGATAAGCAACAGGCTCCGCAATCCCTGGACGATCTGGTGAGCGCCCACTACATGCGCGAAATTCCTATCGACCCCGTCTGCCAGGCGATGGACTGGAATCCACACTTTGGCGACACGGTTTTAAGTCCGGAGCAAACCACCGTAGGCCTCGACGATGTTTTTTCCGGCTGCGACCAAACCGGAAGCAACGGCGCACAATACACCACCTGGTAGTTCCCTTCTCCGCTCCTTCCTCCAGCCATAGAACTGTGCAGGTCGACCCGGATCAGCAGATTATGCGTGTTCGCGATCTTCAAACGTGCATCACCAGCGAGCCGGAATATGGAGAGGAGCGTCTGATAGCTACGCTATTGGGTATCTTCGCGATCCTGGCGCTTGCTCTCGCGGCCTTCGGCCTTCACAGCGTCGTGTCCTGTGAGGTCGCTGCGCCCACAAACGAATTTGGGATTCGCATGGCGCTCGGCGCGAAGGCCAGCGACGTGTTCCGGATGGTGCTCGCTTCCATAGCCGTAAATGTGGGTGCAGGGCTGGCGGCGGGCCTCCTGCTCAGCCTTGCCTTCGGCGAACTCGCGACCAAGTGGGTAATGGGGAGTCTGCGAGACCCGCTGCTCCTTGCCGGCGTGACGATTCTGCTTCTCGTTGCCGCGCCGCTGGCGTGTTTCGTGCCAGCGCGCCGCGCCGCGTCCGTCGATCCGATGGATGCGCTGCGCTACGAATGAACGATGGCCTTTAAAACCTCATGATGATACGGTTCCAGCATCCGAAACTGCCGCGGAATCGTGTTTTCCACAGGAAAAGAGGTGCGGAATGAAACGCGGACCGTTCTGGGTGCACTACTGACTAAGACACGGGTCCGAGTCGGCAGCGCCCCAGCAGGCCGCTCAGCTAAGGGGATTGGCATGCGGAGCCCCTTCCATAGACAGATAAATATCGAGAGCCACGACGCATCGCCCCGCATTGCTAATTGTGGTGTTTCATATGGATGGATTGACGGTTCGCCTGTTCGGAAAGCTCGTGGTGCAACGGGCGGATCAAAACATCGAAGGACTGCATTCGAGTAAAGTGCTGGAGCTTTTCGGCTACCTGCTTCTCAATCGCGCGCGCCCGCATACCAGAGAAAGCTTGGCCACACTCCTGTGGCCGGAATCCACCGCCAACATTTCCCGAAAGTATTTGCGGCAAGCGATGTGGCAGTTGCACCTGGCGCTGATGGACAGTGGGAATGGTGACGGGCCGCGGCTGTTTGTCATCGAGGACAATTCGGTACGGCTCGAATCGCCTTCTCTGTTTTGGCTGGATGTGGACGTGTTCGAACAAGCCGCATCGGAAGTTCAAGGATTGAGAGGAGAAGAGCTGGACGCGGGAAGGGCGCGGCGGCTTGCCGAAGCGGTTTCGCTGTATAGAGGAGACTTGCTGGAAGGCTGGTATTTCGATTGGTGTATCTGCGAGCGCGAGCGATTGCAGAGCATGTACCTGACCATGCTGGATAAGCTGATGGCGAGCGCGGAAGTCACCACCGATTATGAGAAGGGTTTGGCCTACGGCGAGCAGATCCTGAAGTATGACCGTGCTCGTGAACGGACCTACCAGCGGATGATGCGGCTGCAATGCCTTGCGGGGGACCGCGCAGGAGCGTTGCGGCAATTCCAGCGATGTTCGATATCGTTGGACGAAGAGTTGGGAGTGCGCCCTTCCCGTCAAACATTGGAAATTTATCAGTTGATTCGGGCAGACCGTCTGGCGATGCCATCAAGTGGCGGTCGTGTGCCTGCTCAGGATCGAGAAGGGGAAACGGATGCACCCGCATCCGATTCTTCAGCTCCGTTGGGCCGCCTAAAGCAACTGCGCACCCTCCTGTGCGAGATTCAGCACCGAGTGCAGGAGGACATTCGCGCCCTCGATCAGGCCTTGCGAGGAAGCCCTGGCGCTGCGCCTGATCTTCGCGCGGGTGACGCATCCGAAAAAGGCAAGTAACTTCGCTGTTGTCTCCCACGATCCACAACCTCTGACTCCTTCCGCGACGCACCAACAGACAAAAAAAAGACGCTCGCAAAGACAGCCACATAGTTTCCTCGAGTGCGCACGGAGTAGAGCGGGAGCGGCTGTGAGCCCTGCCAACCCACAGGAGAGGCCTGGCAATGCGTTTCCGGTTGTTGGGAGAACAGTTGCAGAGAATTCGAGCGGAGAGCCACAAATCGACTCGCAATCCTTTCTGATTCGCATCTGGCGGGAGGCAGGCGGCACAGCAGGGAGGAATTTCTGGCGAGGGCACATCACGCGGATTGGGAGCGAAGAACGAAAGTATGTGCAAAGTTTTGAGGAACTGGCCGAGTATATCGGGCAATTCTTGCCCGCGATGGGCGTGCGATTGAGTTGGAGATGGCGGACAAGGCTATGGCTGCAAAGGCACAAGAAGCACTGGTGGTCCGGCAAGTGAGCAAATCCACGCAAGTGGCGGTTTCCTTGCTCCCCGCGTTGGCGCGGTTGGACCGGCGCATCGAGCGCGCCCTGGTGATGGCCCCTGGGATTTTCGGACAGGAATTCGAAGACAATTCGCAACATGGACTGTGCATCGAGCCGCAGGAGATAGAGCGACTTCTTTCGCGCACACCGGGCGCGCCACTTTATGGCGCAGGAGCGGGAGCGGCATCAACCGCCGCGGGACTTGCCGAATTCCCGCCAGAGGAACAGCGGCTGCGCGACTTGTTCGATTTGACGGAGTTCGATCTCGACGTTCTGTTGTTGGCCTTGGCACCGGAATTGGATCTGCGCTATGAACGGATTTACTCGTATTTGCAGGATGACGTAACCCGCAAACGGCCGACGGTGGACCTGGCGCTGAACCTGCTGTGCAATACCGTGGCGGAAAAGCTGCAGCGCCGGGTGCATTTCCTGCCCGAAAGTCCGTTGATCAGAAGTGGCCTGATTGAAGTGAGCGCGGATTCGGCGAGTGCGGGGGCTCCGCTGCTGGCGCGCACGGTGCAGATTGACGAGCGCATCGTGCAATCGTTCACGATGCCAGGAGTCTTGGATCCGCGGCTGAAGGATTTCTGCCAGGTGGTGCACGGGGTGGAGCGTTGGCAAACGCTGCCGCTTGACGCTGAGGCGCAGCAGACGGTGCCAGCACTTGCTGCCCAAGCTTGGAAGACCCGCCGCCCGCTGCGCTTTTATTTCCACGGACAAAAGAATTCCGGGAAGCGCGCTGCGGCGCTGGCGTTGGCGAATTCTCTGGGCGCGCCGCTGTTGATTGCCGACCTGGGCCTTTTGCCAGACGGGGGGAGCAACGCGGTGGCCACGACCACGCGTGTGTTCCGCGAAGCGATCCTTCTGGATGCACTTCTATACTTCACTGGATTACAAGTGTTGCAAACGGCAGCGGCGGCGGGCGCGTTGCAGACGTTGCTGGGACGATTGGAACAGCACCCGCGGCCGGTAATTCTGTCCGGCAGTTCTCCGTGGATTCCGCTGGCGCGACCAGAATTGGCGGTCATTCCGGTGGAATTCCGCATTCCCGAATTCATCGCGCGGCGATCCTGCTGGGGTGCGCAGCTTGCCGGTCATGGGTTGACGCTGGAAGCGAGCGACTTTGACGATCTGGCATCGCGATTCCGGTTGACGGCCGGGCAGATTGCGGAAGCGGTACAAAATGCGATTAACCGAGCGCAGTGGCGAGGCGCGCTGGAGACATCTCCGGGTGCAACGCAACCAGCAGATGCGGGGGAGAGCGAGCCAACCGTAGAGGATCTGTATGAGGCGGCCCGGGCGCAGTGCGGGCACGAACTGGCGCGGCTGGCGCGGAAGATTACTCCTCGATACAGATGGCACGATATCGTGCTGCCCGAGAGCCAGGTGGAACAACTGAAAGAGATTTGTTTGCAGGCGCGCTATCGCCAGGTGGTGTTCGGCAATTGGGGATTTGAGCGAAAGCTTTCGCTGGGCAAGGGGCTGAACGCTCTGTTTGCCGGGCCTCCTGGAACCGGGAAGACGATGGCGGCGGAGGTGCTTGCCGCGGAGTTGAAACTGGATCTCTACAAGATCGATCTGTCTCAGGTCATTAACAAATATATCGGGGAGACGGAGAAAAATTTGGACCGCATCTTCACGGCGGCGGAGAACAGCAATGCGATTCTGTTCTTTGACGAAGCGGATGCGTTGTTTGGAAAGCGATCCGAGGTGCGGGATTCGCACGACCGCTACGCAAATATAGAGATTTCGTATTTGCTGCAAAAGATGGAGGAGTACGAGGGCGTGAGCATCCTTGCTACGAATTTGCGGCAAAACCTGGACGATGCGTTCACGCGACGGTTGCAGGCCGTCGTCGAGTTCCCTTTCCCGGATGCGGAATACCGCGAAAAGATCTGGCAGGTGACGTTTCCAAAGGAAGCACCGGTGGGCGACGACGTGGATTTCGCGCTGCTGGGACGCGAAATTCCGCTCGCAGGAGGCAGCGTGAAAAACATGGCGCTGGCAGCGTCCTTTTTTGCGGCGGCCAGCGGGGGACAGATTTCGATGAACCATATGCTGGACGCCGCGGCCCGGGAATTTCAGAAATTGGGAAGAACCTGGATCCCGTCGGCTGCGGTTCAGCATTCCCGGGCGTGAAGGCTAAAGAGGGCTTGTGAGACGCGAGCAAATCGAAGAGCGGGAAAACAGAACGCCGGTGGCGCGGACGATACCCGGAGACGTTCTTCCGGGCAAATCGTCTGCACTGGCGCAGGGGTTCGACGAATCGTTGCTGGATCTGCAGAAAGCGATTGGAAATCGCGGCGTGCTGCGCATGCTTCAGCAAGAGGCAGGCGAAGCCGGGCAGTCCGAACAGATGGATGGGGGCGTGCGGAGCTTTATGGAGAGCCGGTTTGGCGCGGATCTTAGCGGAGTGCGCATTCATCGCGGAGGAGGCGCGGCAATGGCGGCGAGCCAAATGAATAGCGCGGCGTTCACGATGGGGAAAGATATTTTCTTCGGCGCCGGGAAATATGCGCCACAGACCGCGGATGGAACTCAGCTTCTCTCTCACGAGCTGGCACACGTGCTGCAGCAAGGGCGCGGAGAGCGGAAATTGGGCGTGCGCGCAGGCGCAGCCCATGAAGCGGAGGCCGCTGGCGCGGCACGGGGTGTCGCGGGCGGAAGCCCTCGCGTATCGGTCCAACAATCGTCAGCACCAGGCATCGCAAAACAAGCGGAGCCGGCACCACCGGCCGCCACAGCCAAAGCTTATCAGTACACATTTGAAGGCAAGACGGTCACGCTGACCGAGGAAGAGTACAAGCGCGAGATTGCGAGGACCATCCATAACTTGGGAGTGGAGTTCAATCGCGTGGAAGGGATTGCGCAGGGTCACCGGGAAACTCATCAGGATTTTCTGGACAACACACACAACTTTTTTGGAATCGTCAGCGACATCGTGGCCAACACGGCTCCGCCGCAAGTGGGGATATGGAACTGGCCGCGGCCCGCGATTAACGCGGGGCGCGATTCGCTGAAAAACGGGAAGGTGGAAGTCGCCGGGCGCGAACTGAAAGTGGCACAGGATGCTTTGCGGGATGCGCAGCGGGAATGGAATTCTTACATCGAGAAGACCATTTCTGGCGCACAGACGGCACAAGCGGCGCTGGAGACGACACGAGACATTTCTTTCGCGATTGCGATTGGGACGGCTGCGGTCGTGGCGGCTCCGGTGGTCGCGGCGGGAGTGGCGGCCGCGGGAGTGACGGGGGTGGCGGGGACGGCAGCAACGGGCTTGGTGATCACGGCCGGAGGCGGCGTGGCGGGCGCAGGATTGCGCGCAGGATCGGCGGCGGCGGGCCAGAAGCTGGCATTCGGACATGTCAACAGCAACGAATTGGAGAAGGAAGCGAAGGAAGGGTTCAAACACGGAGCGATCGATGCCGGGACGGCGTTTGTGACTGCGGGATCGGGGCGGTTCCTGGGCGAAGGAACAAGCGCGGCTGGAAAAGTGCTGCGGCACGCGACGGCGGCCGGAGTGGGCGGCGGATTCAGCGGCGGCGCCGAAGCCATTTCGGAAGGTAAATCCGCAGGAGAAGTCCTAGGCGCTACGGGAAGAGGGTTTGCGAGCGGATTTGTTGGCGGCGGAGTGACGAGCAAGCTGGGCGGGGCGGCGGCGGAACAATCGGCGGCGCGACGGATTTTGTCCGGGACTGCGGGAAGCGTAGCAAGCGGAGTCACGTCGACGGTTCTTTCTGGCGGTTCCACTGAGGATGTGAAGAGGGCGGTGGGAACGAGCCTCATTACTGGATTGGCCACTTCTGGCGCCACGCATCCGGGCAGCCACACGCCGGAGGAGACGCCACCGAGCCGGAAGCAATTACCTCAAGCGGCGGAGCGGAGCGCGAAGCCGAAGGAGATCCCTTCGAACGTAGTGCCGCCCGAGAAGATTGAGCAGTTGCGGTTGAAGAAACTCGCGGCGAGCGCTGAGGCTGGAGAGAAGGCATCTGCTTCGACTACTAAAGACGAGTCGAATGTGCGGTCGTTGGAGGAGATGCGGCAGCGGAAGGCGGCAGAACCGGCGAAGAAGCCGCAACCGCCGACGGAAGCGGAATCGCAGGTGCAGCCCATTCCTGAAGAGCAGCCGGCGGAAGCGGAAGTGAGGTTGGCGGCGAATGCCGGAAGGCAAGGGGTGCAGACGGCGGATACAAGCGTCGGCACCGAGCGGCGCCTGAAGGTGGTGGCATCCGCGGAGGGCGGGAGTCGGAGCCGGCCAGGTGGGGACTTGCGAGGAGTGAATGAGTTCCGAGAGAGAGAGGTCAATAGAAGAATTCCCTCCGCAAAGGAAAGACTCTCTGGACCCCGCAGCCTCTCCGAACATCTGGAAGAAACCGGAGCAACGAAAAACCTACGAGACATTCGAAAAGGCCAGCGCGGCGGGCAGGTTGATGAAGAAGCGCAATTGCATAGAGCCGTCGGCAAAGCGATCGAACCTGTAGAGGTGGAGATTTTCGGGGGAGATCTAATCGCCAAGGGTGCATCCAGCGTCCACGCAAATCACGAGTTTCCGGAATGGATTCGCAAAGCATTTCCGAAGAGTGCGCAATCGACGAAGTCCATCATTAAGGAAGGGCCGGACATCGTGGCCATCGACGAGAAGCGTGGAAGAATCGTGGTCGGCGACGTCACGGCCAAGCCAACCGACAGTCATCTCACGAAGACCATTTCCGACGCACAAAAGATTGCGGCCAATCTGCCCGAAAAATATCAGGACTACGAAATCGTGGTGCAGGAGCGGTACTACGGCGCTGAGGCGGAGTATTCAGCAGAAAAAGTGGTTAAGCCAAGAAGAGTTAAAAGACAGGAATGACGTAACCGACACAGCCGCGAACGAAGTTGGCGAGTGTGGAAGAAGGGATTTAGTCGCATAGGTGGGTAAAAGGCTGAAGAAGAAAAGATGATACGCGATCTGGATGAGACGTTGAGACAGGTGCTGCACGATCCGGCACAGATGCCCCAGTTCCCCGAACTGGCTGCTGCGGACATCGCGTTTGACCGGCCGACGGACCCGTACACACCGGGGCGCACGACGGTAAATCTTTTCTTGTACGAGTTGCGAGAAAACACGGAATTGCGGAGCAACGATCCGGACATCGTGATCGTGAATGGCAAGGCGGTAACGCATCCGGCGCCGATGCGGTTGTTCTGTTCGTATCTGGTGACGGCGTGGCCGGTGGGAGGCGTGGAATTGCCACTTCAAGAGCATCGACTGCTGACGCAGACGCTGCGCGTGCTGTCTCGTTATCCGACGATTCCGCCGGTGTTTCTACAGGGCAGCCTGATTGGCCAAGTGCCGCCGTTGCCGATGGTGACGCTGCACCCGGATTCGCTGAAAGCGATGTCGGAGTTCTGGACATCGTTGGGAAATCGGATGAGGGCATCGATGACTGTGACGGTAACGATCAGCGTTCCCATCTTCGCGGATGTTACGGACTTCCTGGTCACCACGCATAAGACGAATTACCTGCCAGGGGTTTCGCCGGCGGAGACGCTACTGCACGTGGGCGGAAGAGTGCTGGACAACACGGCCCAAGGAATCCCCGGGGCGCTGGTGGATCTGCTGGACGCGGGATTGCGCACCAGCAGCGACGACAACGGAAATTTTGATTTTTCGGATGTACCTTCCGGGGCGCATGTGTTGCGGGCAGCAGCAACAGGTTATGCCGTGAAATCGCAACCCATGACGGTTCCGGGGAGCCCCGAAGATTACGAGATCACGCTGGCGCCGCTCTAAGGCGAGCCAGACAGAATGAGGAGGAAAGTGTATGGGAAGCATATCAATGACGGGCAAGGCCCCTGGCGTGTATGTCGATGAAATTGCGGTTCCAGGACCGATTCCGGGGGTAAGCACCAACATTGGTGCGTTGGTCGGGCCGGCCGCGATGGGGCCGTTGTGGACGCCGACGTTTTTGACGAGCTTCAAACAGTTCACAACGTTGTTCGGGTCGTATCTGGAAGATCCGTACCGCGTATACGTGACGCACGCGGTGAAGGGATTCTTCGACGAGGGCGGAACACAATGCTGGTTTGTGCGGGTAGGGACGGGTGTGGCCGCGTGGCTGAACTTGAAGGACCAAAACACAGCTGGCGCGAGGAATGTCTTGCGCGTGACTGCCTTGAAAGAAGGAGCAGCCGGAGACCACATCACAGTGCAAGTGGCCGACACCAACGTCGCCAGCGCCAAGGCCGTGCGAGCAACGCCGGCCGCGGCGTTAACGGCCGCCGCAGCTGCGCAAAATGTTGTGACAACGGGGTCGGAAAACGATGGTCCGCTTTTCAAGCCGACCGACACTGTGTACTTCGAGAAGGGCGCCAACAACGAACGAGGTCAGATATCGAGCATCACGTTCGACGCGGTTGGGCACACCTCGACGTTCACCTTGGCCAGCAATCTCGGCAATGATTATACCGGTGGGACCATGCGGATCGCCGATCTGGTTCCGACGCAGACGGTGATTCGGGTGGATGCGATAGCCGGAATTGAAACGGGCTCGTACGTCACGATTGCGCAAGGGGCGGTAACGGAGGACGTAATTGTGCGGCTGGTGGACACCACCAATAATTTCGTCACGCTGAGCAAAGGCCTGACCAAAACATACACAATGAAGGCTGCTGATGCGGACGTAACGCTGAAGACGCAAGAGTTCACACTGACCGTCACGCTAGCCGGGAGCCCCACAGAAACTTATGCAAACCTGGCCATGGACCCACGGCACAGCCGCTATTTTGCCAACATGGTGCAATCCGCGTTAATCAGCATTGATTATTCGGACCCACCATCGACGACGCCACCGGCGAAGAATGTTCCCGCAGCGCTGGCGGCGACTGCACTGACGAATGGAGTGGACGAAAATCTAAATGCGCTCACATCGGTGCAATACGTAAAGGGCATCGATTCGCTACGGAGGAATTCGAACGTCGAGCTGGTAGCGATACCGGATGGGGTGGGATCGAAGATGACGGCAGCAGACACGCAGGCGATTCAGACGGCGCTGGTGAATCACTGCCAATCGCTGCAGGACCGCTTCGGGATCCTTGATTCGCGGCCGGTAACGGACCCAAACAACTTCTCGGTGGCGATCACGCAGCAGCGGGCCAATCTGGATTCGGACAACGGGTACGCGGCGCTGTATTTTCCGTGGATTAAGATAGCGAGCCCGTTTGACTCGTCGCAGATTCTTGTGCCGCCTTCGGGACACGTTATGGGTGTATTCGCAAACAACGACAACACGCGCGGTGTGTTTAAGGCACCTGCGAACGAACCGATCACGATGGCGCTGGACGTGGAAATTCCGCTGGCGGATGCCGACCAAGGCCCATTGAACGATGTGGGGATCAACGGGATCCGGCAATTTCCGAACCAGGGGATACGGGTCTGGGGATCGCGAACGATTACGCCACCAGACAGCACGCAATGGCGCTACGTGAACGTTCGGCGCTTGCTGATCTATATCGAAAATTCGATCCAACAGGGGACGCGGTTCGCGGTGTTTGAGCCCAACAACATCGGGCTGTGGGGCAAGGTGAAGCGCGTGGTCGACGACTTTCTGACTGGGATCTGGAGCGCGGGCGCGCTGGAAGGGGCCACACCGGCCAAGTCCTTCCTGGTGAGGATCGACGACTCTCTGAATCCGCCGGCGTCCATCGCGCTGGGAATTCTCACGGTGGAAGTCACGATCTTCCCGGCACCGCCAGCGGAGTTCGTGGTGTTCCAGATCATTCAGGAACCCGGTGGATCGTTTGTAACTGAACAATCGTAGGAATAGAGGAGAACAGTCATGGCAAATCGCGTTGATCCGTACAAGGGATTTCGCTTTCGAGTGGAAATCGACGGCATCCAGCAGGCTGGGTTTACTGAGTGCAGTGCCGTGGGATCGCACGTCGAGGTGATCGAATACCGCGAAGGGGGCGAGACCGCGACGGTAAGGAAATTGCCGGGGAAGGTCAGCTATCCGGACATCACCTTGAAGTGGGGAACAACTGATTCGCAGGAGCTCTACCAGTGGCATATCGCCGCGGTGCAGGGCGAAGTGACGCGTAAGACCGGCTCAGTAGTGCAACTGGATGACACAGGGCAGGAGAAGATGCGCTGGCACTTCTATCAGGCGTGGCCGAGCAAGTGGGATGGTCCGACGTTTTCGGCAAAAGGAAACGACGTGTCCATACAGACGCTGACGTTGACCTGCGAACGAATTGCGCTGGGATAAGAGAGAAGGACCGCAAACCGCGAGATTGCCGCGGTTGGGGCGGGCGAAGGAGGAGAGATGTTTCAGACGGAATATGAGTTCCAACTGCCGATGGGATTTGTCGACGAACAAGGGGATCTGCACCGCGATGGTGTAATGCGGCTTGCGACTGCGGCGGACGAAATCCTGCCGCTGCGTGATCCACGGGTGCAGAGCAACCAGGCCTATCTGGTGATTGTGCTGCTCTCTCGGGTGATCACGCGGCTGGGAAATCTTCCGCAAGTGACGCCAAAGGTGATCGAGGGGCTCTACGCCGCCGATCTCAACTTCCTGCAGGAGCTCTACAACCGCATCAACCGAGACGGAAAGACGGCACTGCCTGCGATCTGTCCGCAATGCGCGCACTCGTTTCAGGTGGAGCTCGTCGCCGAGGGGGGGTTCTAGGCTACCCCCTGCCCGCGCTTTATGAGGAGGTAGCCTTCATCGCGTATCACTTCCACTGGTCCGAGGAGACGATTCTGAGCCTCAGCCACGCGGACCGCCGCTGTTGGGTGGAACAGATTTCGACAATTCACAAACGAAGGAATGAAGAAGCGCAACATGCGGTCACACTGGAAAGCTAAATTCGGAGTAACAGGCGGGCAGGCGAACGATACGGGCAAGATTCGGAGCCTGGGCGAGTTCGCGCAGCGGTTGTCGCAAGGTCTGGCCGCTGTGGCCGGGCGGGATTGGATGGGCCGGGCGCAGCGAGTTGCGTCGAAGTATGGAAAGGGCTGCCGGCCGCGGGGGCTGGCCGAAATGGTTATGTTGCGTTCTGCGCGGTTTCGCGGGGGAAGCACGCGAGTGCTGCAGATCCGTCCGCAGATATTTCTGAACTTCGCGCAAAGCATGCTGCAGTCCGGCGGTGCAGCGAATGATCCGCGTACAGGCACGGGAAAAGTTGCAACCGGCAGCGCGCGCACTGCTCTTCCGAATACTTCAGGAATTGCTCACCCGTTCGCTTTTTCACGCGGCCGGAACGTGAGTGGGCAAGGACGTATTGCTTTGACCGGAGATGGTGTGCGGCAGGATGCGGCCCTTGCTTTCAAACCGCAGCGGATGATTGCGCCGACGTTGGAGCGCGCTGATTTACTGGTGCAGCGATGCGCTTCGCGCGCTTCCGCAAGCAGGCGCACGGTCTTCCAAGAGAGCGAAGTTTCGCCGATTGTTTTGCTGAGCCGGAGAATCCTGAGGGCGACGGAGCGCCATAACCTGCCACAATTTGTGCCGCAGGTGTATCTGTCGCGCGCGAGGCCCCAGAACGCACCGCAAGAGAGTCCGCGCGCCGTCGAGGAGACCATCGAAATGCGGCGGTTCAATGAGGTGGCGCGCCAAGTCTCCAGTCCGACGGGGCTGCCCGCAAACGTGGCGCAGATCACCGAGCACGTCATTAATCAACTCGACCGCCGCATGGTGGCGTGGCGCGAACGAATGGGAAAAGTTTAGAGAAGGACGGGAAATGCAGCGATGGGCCTAAGCCGAGCGAAGATCAAGAACGAAGCGACTGGGGACGAATTCGAGGTGATGTTCAACCCCGAGGAATACAGTTTGAATAAAGACAACAACTTTGCTTCGCAGGCAATTCCCGGGCTGACTTCGCCACTGCTGCAGTTCGTTCACGGCAATCTGCGCACGCTGGACATGGAACTGTTCTTCGACACGTTTGAGAAGCAGACGGATGTGCGCGACCAGACGCAAAAGGTGACGTCGCTGCTGCAGATCAATTCGGACTTGCACGCCCCACCCATACTTCAGGTGGTGTGGGGGACGCTGTTCTTCCGGTGCGTGCTGGCCAAGGCGAGTCAGAAATTCATCAAGTTCCTGAGCGACGGGCGCCCGGCACGAGCCCGATTGAGCGCAACTTTCCAGGAGTATCTGGATGCTGCGACGCAATCCAAGGAAGCAAATCTACAGACGGTAGACTTCAGCAAGTACCACGTCATTCGGCGGAACGAAACGCTCAGCAGTATTGCCGGGCAGTATTACGAGGATCCAGAAACGTGGCGGCCGATCGCGGCAGCCAACGGGATCAGCGATCCGAGAGCGATTGAAGTTGGGCAGGAGATTCGCGTGCCCGCGCTGCCATATGTAGACCCGGAAACCGGCGAGGTGATTACCTGAAATGCCGACCTACCCCCAATACGCCCCAGTGTGCAAGGTCGAAATCGACGGATCGCCGCTGCCTGCGGCGCTCCGCGCGTCGGTGGTAAGCGTGACGTACCACGACGGGATCAAGGGGGCTGATCGCGTGGAAGTGACGTTTGCGAATCCCGGACTGCAATGGCTCGATCACCCGCTCCTGGCGGTGGATAAAAGCTTCAAACTTTCCATCGGGTACGTGCCTGATCCGCCGGAACCAGTGTTTGTGGGGGAGATCACCGGGGTAGAGGTGAATTTTCCATCTGGTGGGATGCCGACGATTCAGGTAACGGCGCAGGACTTCCTGCAACGCCTGACGCACGGAAAAGTGGACCGGGCATTCGCGATCAGCACGCCGAAGGTAGCGCACTTTCCGCTGCCGGACGTGGCGGTAACGGCAATCGTGAGCGCGGCGAACCTGCTGATTCCCTACCCCGACCCGATCGGAGGTGCGCTTTCGGCGTTGATGACTTTGGCGACGTACATCACGACACCACAGGGAGCGCAGGTGAATGTGCGCACGCAGGAAGGACAAAGTGATTTCGACTTTCTGTCTGAGATTGCAAAGCAAAACGGATGGGAAATGTACATAGATCATACGATGGAGCCTCGCGGCTACGTTTTGCGTTTCCAGTTCTTGCTGCAGGACTACGCGCCCAGCGTCTCACTGAAATGGGGAGAGTCGTTGATGGACTTCACGCCGCGACTGACTACGGTGGGAGATGTGTTCGGGGTGTCCGCGCGCGTGTGGATCGCCAGTCTGCAGATCGAGTTCGTGATTATTGTTTCGTGGGATTACGACCGCGCGGCGTTCGATCTGATGATCTACCCAGGGTTGGGGAGTTTGGACATGGTGCTGGGAGCGAAGTCGGCGAAGACACTCTCGATTAAACCCACCGGTTTTTCCGGCGCGTTGCGGGAACTGCTGTCCGATCTACTGCCGCGGCTGAACAATCGAAAGACCGCGTCAGGGTCGACGATCGGAAATCCAGCGATTAAGGCAGGCCGAGTGGTTAATTTCGATGGCGTGGGCGATCAGTTTGGCGGGTTGTATCGCATCACGGAAGCGACGCACACGTTTGACGGCAGCGGCTATAAGACGTCGTTTCAGGCGCGGCAGGAGGTCTGGTTCGGTTCCATACCGTTGCCGAAGGGAAATTCCAGTTTGTTGCGGGTGCAGGGGCAAAGCGTTTAGTGCGGCGATCAGCCGAAGAAATTTGGAGAAGGAACTATGGCGAACGCAGTTCTTGAGTGGTTGGCAGGGACAGAACGAAAACGAGAGCATGACAGCGGCTACTCGATTGCGCCGGGAATCGTGATCGACAACTTGAACGTGCTCGCAGAAGGACGCGTGCAGGTGCATATCCCGTCGCTGCCTTCGTTTGATCCATGGGCGCGGGTGGTGGGGATGGGGGCGGCGGGATCGCGTGGTTTCATCTGGGTACCACAAACCAACGACGAAGTACTAGTTGCGTTCAACGAGAATGATGAGCGCGACGCTTACCTGCTTGGCGGGCTGTGGAGCATGCTGAATCGCCCGCCAATCACCATACCGACGGACTTCCTGACGAAACGCATATTGCAGACTGGGTTGGCCGGCGCTCCCGGCCACAAAGTTGAGTTCGACGATTTGTTGCAGTCCGTAACGATTCAGACCAGCACATCACAAAAAATCGTGATGGACACGACGCAAATCCAGATCAGCGGATTTTTGGGCGCGGCCACGATTACGCTCAAAGCAGGTCCACCACCATCCATTTCCATTCAGGCACCCACGGGAGACATCGAGCTGAGCGCGCCGCTTGGCAAAATCAGCTTAACAGGCAATGAGATTGAAATTGTGGGGATCGAGAGCGCGTCGCTCAGCACGACCGGGACGTGCACGATCGAAGGACTGGAATCGGTGGAGATCAATTAGGAGGAATGGCGATGCCATTTGCAGCACGCGTGGGAGACGTGACCAGCCACGGAACACCGCTTGGACCGGGGCCCGGAAGCCCGGATGTCCTGATAGCTGGCCAGCCGGCGTGGTGTGCAGAGATCGATTTGCATGCGTGCCCCCTGGTGAATGGAGTGGAACCGCACGTCGGAGGAGTTGTGTCGCCGGGAAGCCTAACGGTGTTGATAAACGGATTTCCGGCAGCACGGCAAGGCGACGTGATTAGCGAAGCGGGCGGGCCAAATGCAATTGTCATGGGTTGTCCCACGGTATTGATTGGAGGGTGAGTTCGATGAACGGTCAGTTGGGTCCAAAGGCGTTTCAAGGGATTGGCTGGGCGTTTCCGCCCTGCGTGCAGGCGGACGGGAGCACCTCATTGGCGAAGTATGAGGAGGACATACGCCAGGCCATTCGAATCATTTTGGAGACGGACTTGGGAGAGCGCGTGATGCGGCCGGATTTCGGAGCGGGGTTGCGGCAGTTCGTGTTTGAACCGCTGAATCAGACGACGTGCCAGAAGGTGCAGACGCGCGTGACGGAAGCCCTGGTGGAGTGGGAGCCGCGGATAGATGTGCAGAGCGTGGACGTGACCATCGACGGAACGACCGAAAACCTGCTGCTGATAGCAATGACGTACATACTACGCGCCACCAACACGCTGCAGAACCTGGTGTATCCGTTTTATCTGATGGAAGGATCTCCCCAGTGACGAATAACCCAAATCCGGTTTTGGATCCACGGGATTCGATCGAACTCGTATCGGAATTCCGCGCCCGGCGAGCAGGATATTTGCCGCAGTGGAATCCTCCCGCGAATTCTGCCGGTGCGGCCGTGGAGCAGATTTTTGCGCATTTGATCGAGGCAGTTCTGAAGCGCCTGAACCAAGCGCCGGAGAAAGACCGGCTGGCTTTCTATTCCTTCCTGGGGTTCGACGCGGCGCCCGCCGAGGAAGCGCGCGCGCCGATTCTCTTTCAGCTCAGCACACCAACGGGAACGAGCAATGCGCCGCAAGGCACGCAAGTTGCCGCTCCGCCGCCCGCGGGAAGTACCTCGCCGGTGGTATTCGAAACGGAGAGCGGACTGAATGTTACAGCGGCGAATTTGCTGGCGGCAGCCACACTGTGGCCCGGGCGGGATGAATATGTCGACCATTCCGCGGCGTTGGCCGCCAAGCAACCGTTCGTGTTGTTCGATCACACGCTACTACAAGGCACGCCCCACATCCTGTATCTCGGGCATTCGATCGTGCTCGCGATGTTTGGTGCCAGTACCGTTAAAGTTCAGTTTACTCTGACACAGGGCGGCGACGCGCGGCTTCCCCTGGCTTGGGAGTATTGGGATGGCCAGATCTGGCGTGATTTCGATTCCTTGCAGCCGACGTGCCTGGACGAAGCATCGCAAGACAACGACGGGACTGCCGGTCTGACAACAACGGGGACGGTAACGCTGACTTCTGGTTGCGCGACGACGGCGGCGCTGGCGGTAAATAACGTGACATCGTTCTGGATAAGAGCGCAGCTCACGACCACGCTGCCCATCGATCCGGCACGGATTCTTCCGGTGGTGGAGTCGCTGAGCGTGAGCAACTCGATCACGCAAGACCTGTCAATCCTGCTACTGTCTGCGTCCGTCTCCGAGTCGCCAACGACTGCCGCGGCGATCACGATCGTCGCGTTCGTGAAAGAGCAACGTGGCTCGTTGCTCGTTGCGGATAAGGTCACATTGACCCCAACGGATACTACCGCCGGCCTCTCTGTGATCACCTTTACGCCCTCGGATGATTCCGGAGCGCTGGGGCCGGATAACCAACCGACCCTCGGCGCCGTATATACCGTCAATTTTTCCTTTCTGAATATTGCCCAGCCCCTTGACGCGCCGCAGGTGACGATCACGTGGCCCACGGATGGTACGCAAAACATTGAATTGGATGTGATGGTTAAGCTGGAAGGGATTGCGGTCGACCAAGCCGTGGTGGGAACAGCGGTCATCGACGTAACGAAGTCTTTTTTCCCGTTTAGCGCCTCGCCAAAACCCGGTTCGGCGTTTTATTTCACACAGAAGGACGCGTTCTCCAAACCCGGCGCAAACGTGCAGCTATTCTTGCAACGGGCGGACTCCCCGCAGAATTCATTTACGGCCCCAGCGAATAGCGCACTACACCACAACGTAGTTTGGGAATACTGGAATGGGACCGACTGGCTACCCCTTGTGGTGGGGACCGTTCCCGGCGAAATAGATTCGCAAGCGGCAACGGGAACAACGCCATTGGATTTCACGGCCACGGGCATCGTTCGATTCGTTGTGCCGAATGATCTGGCGCCAACGACGGTGGCGAATCAGAAAGCATTGTGGGTTCGCGTGCGGTTAGTGAGCGGGGGATACGGGTTTACAGCCAGCATAACGATTCCGACGACGCCGAATCCGACCACGGTCAACTACATTGTTCCGGTTCCGCCGGTGCTGGCGGACATCCGTTTGGGATTTGATTGGCAAAGCGCGTCCGTTCCATTTGAGGAGGTGTTCACTTACAACGATTTTGCATACGAGGATCAGACCGATGATGCGCGGTGGCCGGGGAACACATTCATGCCGTTTGTGCCGGTTGCCGATCTGACGCCGGCACTTTACCTGGGGACGGACCAGCCTTTACCCAGTGCAGATGCCGGAATTTATTTCGACATCGTGGAGCAGAGCGGCATTCTGTCGCCTCCAGTGCTGGTGTGGGAGGAATGGGATGGAGGCGGGTGGCGTCCGTTGTTCGTGGAAGACGACACCGAACAATTGAATCTGCCAGGCATTGTCATGCTGCAACCATTGCCAAGCAGCCAAGCTGCCCCGCGGTTCGGACAGACGCTGTACTGGATTCGCGCGAGGCTAAAGGATGATCAGCCACCAGAAGAGACAACGGTGAACACGATTGCGCTGAACGCTGTGTGGGCGCGGCAGCAGCGCACGTTCCAAAACATGGCGCTGGGGACGAGCACGGGCGCGCCGAGCCAGGTGTTCACGATCACGCAGATTCCGATCCTGAGCGACGAACGTATCGAAGTGCGTGAGTACGCCGGGCAGCGGGCTGATGTGGAATGGAGAATCGTCGCGCTGCAACTGTTTGACAATGACGCGACGGTCGTCGAGTCCCTCGAAAATCAACTGGGCGCGGAAGGCCCGGCCACGGACATTCAGATGGGCGATCTCCGACTGGTGCGTGATCGCAGTAAGAGCGTAACGGAAGTGTGGGTGCGCTGGCATTCGGTGCCGGCCTTCTACGATTCCGGGCCGCTGGATCGCCACTACATGCTTGACCACTTTTTGGGGCGGTTGTTGTTCGGAGACGGCAATAAGGGGATGTTGCTGTCGCTCGGTGCGCAGGTGCAGGCGGCGCTTTTCAGTTCCGGTGGGGGAGGCATCGGAAATGTGCCTGCGGGAGCGATCAGGCAGTTGCTGGGTTCCGTGCCGGGAGTTCAGAGCGTCAGCAATCCACGCGCGGCGGAGGGCGGCTCCGATGGAGAAACACTTGCCGACTTCGGATTGCGGGCGCCGGACCGTTTGCGGGCGCGCGGCCGCGCCATCACCGCCCCTGATTATGAAGCGCTGGCGAGGGAAGCTTCCGCGAGTGTGGCCTTCGTACGGGCGATTCCGGGACAAGACCCCACGGGCCGAAAACTTCCAGGATGGGTAACCGTCTTGATTCTTCCCGAAAGCCAAGACCCGCAACCCGTACCGTCGTTTGGATTACGAGAAGATGTGCGGATGTATTTGGAAGCGAACGCTCCGGTGGAGATCGCCGCGGTGCACCAGATCGCGGTGACCAGCCCGGAATTCTTCCCGCTGGACGTGGGAGCGACGCTCGCGGCTGCCCCGGGAGCGGACCCGGGGGCCGTTTCGGCCGCAGCCACCGTCGCGTTGGCGGCATTCCTTCATCCGCTCACCGGAGGACCCGCTGGGCAAGGTTGGGACCTTGGCCGCGGCGTATATCTCTCGGACATTGCCGCGGTGCTTTCCAGGGTGCCGGATTTGGATTCGATCCGCGTGCTGTCTCTGCTGGTGAATGGAATACCGCAAGGAGACTGCGTAACGATCGGGCCGCTGCAGATCGTGGTGGCGGGAACATTTCAAATCACGATGGTGGAGGATTGAAGAAAGTTTTTAGGGACAGGATGCCATGCCGCTGACACTGCCAAATCTCGACGATCGCCGCTGGGCCGACCTGGTGGAAGAGAGCCGCGCGCTGATTCCGGTGTACGGGGGCGAGTGGACGGACCACAACGTTAGCGACCCGGGGATAACAATCGTTGAACTGCTGGCGTATATCGCGGAGATGGATCTGTTCGAGCTGAATCAGATTACCGATGCGCACAAACGCAAGTTTCTTTCATTGATTGGGATGCAACCTGAACCACCCCGGGCGGCAAAGGCCGTGTTGAAATTCGGTTTGGATGCGGCAACGCCAACGCTGGACCTGCCCGCCGGACTGGCGTTCACCACGGCGGGCACGGAACCGGTACGGTTCCAGACACGCGAGGCTATCACGGTCGTTGCTGGTGATGTGGCGGCGCTGCAACTGGCGCAGAGTGCTGCATTTCAGGATCTGACTTCCGCGTGGCGTAGGGGTGAGCCCGTGACCGTATTCGGAGCGAATCCGGTACCGGAAGCGTCTTTTTATGTGGGATTTTCTGCGGCACTGCCGGTGGGAAAACAGGTCAACCTCTATTTTTATTTCGCGGGAGACCAGTCACTGTATCACGAGCGCGAGCGGATTGAAAAAGAAGCTGCCGTGCGCGCGCTGGACTGCCAGCCCCCAGCCGGGCAAAACCCGTGCGTGGGGGTCGCGACGACGCCGGCCAATCCGCCTGCGCCAGAGCCAGCCGCACCGCTTGTGCATCCGTCCGTGCGAGCTGTTTGGGAGTTCTGGGCCGACGACGCGGCGCAAGGACAGTGGGTGGCGCTGCGCGCAGCGCAGGATCACCTGGTCGATGAGACGCGGTCGTTCACCCTGAACGGCTCAGTGCGTTTTCAATTGCCATCGGCGATGCGTGCCCAGTCATTTGGCACTGTCGCGTCGAAGCTTTGCTATTTGCGCTGCCGCTTCGTCTCCGGAGTTTACGACGCCGCGCCTTTGCTGCTGGGCGCGGTGTTGAACTCGGTTTTCTCGTTGCAGATAACTCCGCTGAATAGTTCCCTGCGCATCGCTCCGGGCGCACAGATTCTGGGAACCGTGCCAAATCCCGGCGACCGGGTTCAATTGAAACTGCAGCTCGACAACGCAGGCCGCATCAATCAGTTGACGTTTGGCGGAGGGGCCACTGGCGATCCGAAGTTCCTGATTCTCTCCTACCGCGCGGCAACTTCGACAGAGGGTTCGCTGCAAATCGAAGCGGCCTATCTTGGCCGGACCACGGGTTTTCCCTACGATCAGTTTGTGGTGCCGAACGCGCCGGTAATGACACGTGGATTCCGGCTCTTCTCGCTGAGCGGTTCGGGATGGCAGGAGTGGCAGTGGCGCGCGGATTTGGAATCGAGCTTGCCGAGAGACACGCAGGTTATCCTTTCGCCAACCGACGGTAAATTGCAGTTCGGCGACGGCGAAAACGGACTTGTTCCCGATGCCGGAAGTCTGCTGTTCGTGGTTGCGGATAACACGCTCGTTGAGGCGGGAAACGTGGTGGCGCATTCCGTCAGCATATTGGAAGACTCGCCGCACAATCGCGCGGAGCTAGGGACCAATTGGGCGGCGGTCTCATCCCATCTGAAAATCATCGACAATCCGTTTTCGGCGCAGGGCGGAGCAAGCGCGGAAACTCCGGATCAAGCATCTCTGCGCGCGATTCAATTGATCAACGGGCCCACGCGCGCCGTCACTGTTTCGGACTACGAGCAGTTTGCGCTTACGACTCCGGGAACCCGGATGGCACGGGCGCTGGCGATTCCGGACTTCCACGATCATTTCCCGTGTTTTATGGCGCCGGGAGTCGTGACCGTGGTGGTAGTTCCCTTTTTGCCTGCTGGTGCGCCTTCGCCGAGCAGCGCCTCGCGCCGCGCCATTGCCAGCTATCTCAACCGGCGGCGAATTGTGGGCACGCGCATACGTGTGGTTGCGCCGCAATACGTGGAAGTTTCGGTGCAAGCCAGCGTGCAGGCCATCAAGGGAGTAAATCGAACGACGCTGCAGGCGCGCATTGTCGCGCGGTTGCAACAATTTCTAGATCCGCTGGTGGGAGGGGAGAACGGCGAAGGCTGGCCATTCGGGAGGCATGTGTATGCGCCGGATCTGTTGAGCGTGATCGCGGACGTTCCCGGCGTGGATCATGTGCTGGCGTTTGCGTTTACGGGCGGATGTACGCCGCCGTGCAATGAGATTTGCGTCGGACGGGCGGGTCTTGTGAAGGCCGGAACATTGTCGATTGAGGTGGCCTGATGTGCAGTTGCGGCAGCAAACGAAGTGATGCGGTTCCGCCGGTGCGACTGGAGCGAATGACGTACTGGGATGGGCAGACGCTGCGTTCAGCGGACCTGAACGATATCGTGAAGATCGCGGACGCGCGGAGGTGGTGGCACAATCGCGCGCTGCACAATGCGTATGGAATCAGTTTCGGGCTGGAGGTGACCCCTGTAATGGTGAACTCCAGCACACCGAACCCCGTTCCCGGAGTTCGTGTGAGCGCCGGGATAGCCTACGACCGTTTCGGCCGGATGCTGTATCAACAATTTGACCTCGATCTTCCGTTTCCGTCCGATGCGACTGACCCAAACTCTCCGGTTGTACTTCTTCTGCGTTGGCCTGAAGTGGAAGCGGAGGCTTGCTGTTGTTGTGCGCCGGCGCCGAAGTGCTGCCTGGGCGAGCCAGTGCGTCGCGCTGATGGAATTGAGTTTTACTGGAAAGATAATCTAAAAGTTCAGACGCAGGACGGGATACCGGTGGCTCGCGCGTTTCCCTCAAAGGATCCGAAAAACACACCCGCCATGCTGGACAAGAAATTTCTGTCGCCGCGGTTGCGGCGATTCCAGCGGCCCCACATCGTGGGGAACGGCACGCTGCCTGGCGCGACATCGTGGAATCTCGGTCCCGCCGATCTGGTATACCCCGATAGGCAAGACACCTCGATATCTTGGCAGCCCGTCGATGTTTACATCGACAGCTCGGCAGCCGCATTTTCGCAAACGCCCAACTACGTTGCCATCTTGTCAGGGCCGCTGTTTGATGTTTCGCGGCAGCTTCTACTTCCCATCAATTTTCCGCACATCGCGGATGAATTCCCAGACCGGTTTACGTTTCGCTTCTGGATCCCCATCAACGTGGACACAACCGGCGAGGCCCAAGTCACAAGCGCCGCCACCCCCACAACCACCGGCCCAAACAACGTCATCGGTTTTGATGCTTTCCGAGCTTTTGCACGGCAACAGAAGCTGCACGTGGTCTGGGTCGGTTGCGAGACTCCCGCGCCGGGAGTGGCGATCGATCGCAAGCAACTGGCGCGGAAACTCTGCGGGTGCGGAACTCCGGAAACACGGTTGTCGGTGTAGTGAGGAGGAATTATGGCCATTCTGAATGACATCCAGTTCCTCGAGCGGATTACGTTCTTCAACGGGCAACGGCTCCTGGCGGGCGACCTGCAGGACCTGGACACCTACGAGCGCGAAATGCGCTGGCTGCACAATATGAGCCTGCATCAGCCGGGCATCGGCAGCGGGTATGCGGTGAGTGGAAAAAAAGGCGATCGTCAGGTAACGATCTCCCCTGGTTACGCCATCGATGCGCTGGGCCGCGAAATTATTCTGACGATGCCCGATACGGAGCAGGTACCTCCGGTTGCGGACAACGGCGCGGGCCAGCCTGCGTTCTACTACCTTCTCGTTTCGTATCCACCCGACGAGAACCTGACTACCAGCGAAACGCGGAGCGCCATCTGCGCGGATACCGGCGTGGTTCGGCGGCATGAACAGCCTGTTTTCTGCTGGGCGCGGCTGAGTGATGACGGGAAAAATCCGGTGGACCCGCGCCTGAAGGATCTGGTGCAGCAGCAACTGATGATCGTGTTGGCGGGCGTTTCCGTGCAGAACTGCCAGTTGAAGGACGACGTCATGGTTGCCATCCGCCGAAATGCGCGGCCAGCACGGCTGCCGAAAGTGGCTTCGGGCATTTACACCGTAAAAGTGGCGGACATGCTCCGCAAGAATCTTGCCGCGATTGCGTCTGATCCCGCAGCTCCGGCGGCAGTGGCTGCACCCGCCGTTTATCGGCTTTCCACGGTCGTGAACACGTCAGCGGCCGGCTTCGCGTCCATTCCTTCTTATTACGCGCGCATTCGCAACGCGGATTCTCGCGTGGTGGCGCAGTACGCCTATGGAAGCGTTGTCCATGTCACGGCAGAAACGCCGAAGAGTTTTCAGTTCGAGCTGCTGAGGAGCACGCTGTTCGCCACGAGTTTGACGCGCGCGACAATCCAGCGCTCCAAGGATTCACTGGACATCGTGTGGATCGGAGTCGAGGTCTAGTTATGCCGCCAGCGGAAGCACGCAATTTTCGGTATTTGAATCGAGCCGGAACGTGGCCCGATTTTACGCTTGATGGGCTGGTCCTGCAGGACGACGGTTCCTTGCAACTTTCTCGGCGCGCCGTGCTGATCGATGAGCTTCCCGCTACGTTGTTTGGGCTGGCAGCTGCGCCGACGCCGGGAGGGGTCGCCGTAGACGAATTGGGAAATCTGTACTGGAGCGACCCGGATTGCAATCGGGTGTTGTGCGAGAGCGCCTGTGACGGATCGATTGCGCCGTTGCCGTGCGTTGGCGAAGGGGGAATTGCGCCAAGTCAGTTGCGAGCACCGCGAGGCCTGCTGCTTCCGGCCAACCGGCAGACACTATTCGTCGTGGACTCCGGCAACAACCGGATACAGGCGTTTGATCTGGCTACGTTTCAGCTTGTCGAGATCCTGCCAGCTTCCGCGGCAGGCAATGTGGCGCCGGGGGCGGCGCCTGGAAAGTTCAGTGACCCATGGAGTTGCGCGGCCGACTCTGAGGGAAACTTTTACGTCCTCGACTACGGCAATCATTGCGTGCAGAAGTTCCTGGCCACTGGAGACGCGGATGCGACCTTTTATGCGAATCTCAGCGCAGCAAATCTGCTGGTGACGCCGGTGGAAGTGGCGGTGACGACAAATGGAAGTTCAGTGCGGGTATGCGTCGCGGATGTCGGCGCTTCGGCTGTGTTCTTCTTCGACGGGCAGGGAAATCCGGAAAAGGATGCGGCTGGCACCACACTCAAGATCCCTGTCGATCCTACGGCACAACCTATGGGAATGGCGGCCACACCGGACACACTTTTTCTTGGGGACAACAACCGCAGGCGGATTCTGCAGTTTCAATTGAGCGCAGGCAAAGGATTCGGTTCATCGGTGGAAGTCTGCGGATACCAGGGGCCTGTCAGCGCGCTGACTTTTGTTTCGCCGGAAAGTTTGTACGCATATCCGGGTGGTGGGCTCACGCCGCTGAAGATCAAGGTTGGCGGTGGCTTTGTACCGCTTGGCGCGGCATGGAGCAAACGAATTGATTTGGGATATCCGGTGAAGTGGCACGAACTGATCGCAGAGTTTGAGCCGCTCGTTACCGGCGCGCATCTCGACGTCTTCGCGTACGCTTCTTCGGTTGCGAATGATGTTCCGGTGGTCAGCGAGGACCCTGTGTTGCGTACGTTCTTTGGCGACCCACGCTGGCAGAGGCAAGGGCGCGGATCGGCGAGCGACGTGACCGGGATGTATATCGGGATTTCGAACGCCACCATGCCGAAGCAGCGCTACCTGTGGGTGGGCGCGGAACTGCGCAGCCTCGGCGCGGCTTCGGCCACGCTGAAAAACCTGCGGCTGGAGTTCAATCAGGAAGGTTACCTGCCACTTTTGCCCGCGATCTATGCAACGGAGCCGACGTGCGGCGATTTTCTGCCGCGTCTGCTGGCCCTTTTCCAAGGTTTCTTTGAGGGCGTGGAATTGGAGATTACCAATCTGCCGGAACTGTTCGATCCGGCGCTTACGCCAAAAGCATTTATCGATTGGCTGGCGGGATGGATGGGAGTGGAAATCGATGAATCGTGGCCCGAAGCAAAGCAGCGGCAGGCCATTTCGGAAGCATTCCTGTGGTTTGGAAGGCGCGGTACCCGCAAGGGATTTGAGCACACGATCTTATTCGTAACGGGCATTCCGGTGGTGGTGGAAGAGCCGATACAGCAAATGGAATGGTGGTGCCTGGCGGGTTCGGAAGAGGCTTGTTGCGCCGATTGCGCGACCGAGGCTGCTTCCATTGCCCAGGATCCACTGAGCGAAGATTCCGTCCTCGGCTGGTCCACGATGCTTGCGCCTTCGGATCCGAACGGCGCGGTGCTGGGTGCGACTGCGGTGCTGGACCAGTCCAAGTTGATTACGGACGAGGAATTTGGCTCGCCGCTGTTCTCGGATGTGGCCTATCAGTTTAGCGTACTGGTGCCGCGAAGCGCCCTGGCGTGCCCGGAGGCGATGGCGAAATTGCGCGCGGTGATTGAAGCGGAGATGCCGGCGCACACGACGTATCGGATTTGTATTGTCGATCCGCTGATGCGCGTTGGCTATCAATCGAGGGTTGGCATCGACAGCATTGTTGGCGGGCCGCCGCCTTCGATGCGCCTGGGAGAAGGATCCGCCTTGGGGACGGCAAGCGTTCTTGGCGGTTCGCCGCCCGCGCTGCTGGGACAGCAAACTCGAATCGGAATTACGGCGCGCATTGCCTGAGCACGCCGCACATGGAATGAGGAGGACGGAATGGACACGATGCAAATTAACGGTACGGCGGGAGATCTGAAATCCCCGGTTCGCAACCGCTACTTTTACGGAAAGATGCTGGATGTCTTTCATTTTGAATTGGAGCAGGACTATTTCAATCAAAAGCGCTGGCTGCTGAACAGGCGGATCGTCGGGTGCGGCGTTCTGTGCGGCCTCGACGTGATTCTGGGCCAGGACAGCCGCAGCATTATTGTGCAGCCGGGTGTGGCGCTGGACCGTTGTGGCCGCGAGATCGTCGTGGCGTGCCCCTCGGCACCGGTATCTCTGGATCCTTGGATGAGAGCGCCGACGGCTCCCGCAGCGCCAGCCACGAACGTAGTTGCGCCGCCACCGCCGCCTGCGGAGGGGCAATGGCTGCACATTTGCCTGTGCTATCACGAGTGCGAAACCGATCCCGTGCCAGCGTTCGGCGGCGATTGTGACACCGATGCGCGGTGTTCCTCGGGAGCCATCCGGGAGCGCTACAAGATAGATATCTGCGAAGGCAAAATCGCAATGCCTCAACCAAAATGCAATCTGGGCGATCTTTTCTCGAACCGGACACTGGATTATGCAGCACTGGCGCGCTATATCACGCGTTCCTGCACGCCCATCGCGGATGCGTGCTGCATCCCGATCGCCAATATCCAGTTGCCACCGGTGGTAGCACAGCCTGCGGGCAATCCCCCGCCCGCCGGCGTCAATCAACAGATTCCTGCGCCGGTCATTGACATCACGGTTCGCCCGATTGTGCTCACTAATCCTCTGCTTTTCCAACTTATGCTTTGCCTTTGCGGCTCCGGGGGACAGTCTCCCTGCAGCGGCAGCACGTATTAATCGAGATTAAGGAGAATCATTATGACCACGACGACAACATGCTGTGGCTCAACAACAACCTGCACGACGCAAACCGTTCTGCGGCCTCGGTTTTATCCCAAGCAGATCGTCACGCCCGACGATCTGACGCTGATGCAGGATTACTTCCGTGCCCGGATGCGCTGGCATAACTTGATGATGCACGGCTGGGGCGTGGCGTGCGGTGCACTGGTTTGTCCCTCACCTTCGACGGACGGCAGCGGCCCGCTTCCTTGGACCGTCATCGTGCGCCGTGGCTATGTACTCGGTCCGTGCGGCGACGAAATCATCATCGATTGTGATCGAAGCATTGATTTGCGGACGAGCGGCGTCACGGGTGTCACAGGAGATGCCTGTGTAGAACCCGTCGATCCGTGGTGCAGCGACGTGTATAAACCGAACCAGCCGCAAAAACTTTATATCGCGATTCGTTACAAGGAAGTGATGACGCGGCCCGTGCGTGTGCAGCCCTACGGGTGCGGGTGCGACGATTCGCGCTGCGAGTACTCGCGGTGGCGTGACGGCTACGAGATCGGGGTGCTTACGGCATGTCCTTGTCCGCCAGCCGGGACGCCGCCGGTTTTCACGAACGTTCCCACGGGGTCGACTCCTGTTTGCCCTTGCTCTCCGGAGACATCCTGGGTGGGGCTGACGGAAGTGGACGTGGATGGGGACGGCAACATCACGGGCATTGACAATTGTTCGTGCCGTCGGCTGGTCGTGTCGTTTGGCAATTTTTGGTGGAGCTGCACGGGTGCGCAGGAGATCAATATAAGCCAGAATCCCGCGGCATTCACGATTGCTCAGGGTAAGGGCGCTCAGTTGCAATTTTCGGCGACAAATCTGCAAATGTCGGCTACGCCTGACCTGGGAACGGACATCTCCATTTCCGCGCTGACCGTGGATACCACCAAGGGGACGATTGCGTTTGCGGCGACGGCTGCCGCGAATGCGACGCTTGGTTCGCGCACATTGACCATTCGGAATGGCGACTGTACCTGGGGTACGTTGACGGATGCCGTGAGCATTGTTGCGGCCACTGCGGGTACGACTACCAAGACGGCACCGGCGAAAAAAACCGCGGCGGATAAAACGACCGGATCGAATGGCGGCTAAGCCAGGAGCTTCCCTTGCAAAAAGCTGCACCGGCCGCCGCTCCCGCGAAGAAGAAGGGTGATACTCCGTCTTCGCGCGGGGGCGCGGGTGGTTCGCAACGACAGGATACTCCGCGGATGGACTCTTTGTCCGGGCTGCAGCATGCCCTGGGCAACCAACACCTGCTTAGCCTGTTGAACACGAACCGGGTGCAGTTCAAGTCGCGTGCGCCTTCGGCTGATCCTCTGGAGATGGAGGCGGATCGCGCGGCGGAAATAGTTACTCAACGGACGCACTCTCCCCAGGTTCAGAGTAAATGCAGTGGAGGAGACTCCTGCCGTTGCTCGAAATGTTCAGGAGCTAGCGGACACGGGCGCATCCAGCTCTCATCAGCGTCTGGCAGGTTACAACCTCAGAAAAAAGAAGAGGCTTCCACAAAAGAGGCCGAAACCCAGGAATCCGCAGGAGCCCTCACTCCAGCGGGCGGATTTTTGGTTGAAGATGACGCTGGGTCTTTGCGCAAAGGCCAGATGCAAAAGTCTGCGTTTCTGGCGCAAGTGGAAAACATCGTCTGCACAACCGCCAATGCCGAATTGAAGGCGGCGGGTCGTTCCGCGGACGAGTGCCCTTATATTTTGAAATGGCTGTCGCACTATCAAGAAGAGAGTGCCGCTCACATCGAACGCGCCCTGTGGCGATACGCTCCCGAAGCCGCCTCTGCAGGATCCGCGAAAGATTATTTCTCGATCATTCGACGCCGCGTCCGCAAGGCAGTGGCAACGTGGGTGAACACCGGAAAGATCACCGGAGTGCCTCCCGGCGTGTCCCCCATGCCACCGAAGAGCGGCGGCGCTTCCAGCGCGAACGCCGACGAGACTAAACCCGGCGGAAAAGAAAAGGAGAAGGAAGGATTTGGCACCAATTTTTTGCGGGTGCTGACGGGT
>Ga0070762_10000092_pt1 | contig 29078 bp, 21 predicted proteins | sample HubBroMetageREF2_FD_66726 | JGI IMG/M metagenome (GOLD analysis project Ga0070762, IMG submission 66726) | Reference soil microbial communities from the Hubbard Brook experimental Forest, New Hampshire, USA - Hubbard Brook CCASE Soil... | ecosystem: Environmental > Terrestrial > Soil >...
GCTTCACCGCCGACATTGATCTCGATCAGGACTTGGAGTTTTTTCCCTAGTTGCTGCGCCGAGGCGTTGAGCTTCTGTGCCAGACGCAACGAATCGACCGAATCCACAGCGGTGAACAATTCAACCACCTTGGCAGCTTTGTTGGTTTGCAGATGGCCGATCAGGTGCCATTCGGCGTCGCGCAGATCCCGAAGTGACTCAATCTTCGCTGCGAATTCCTGTACGCGATTTTCACCGAACAGCCGCAGTCCAGCGTCATACGCTTCCCGAATGCTGTCTGCTGGAAACGTCTTGCTGACTGCCATCAACACGATGTCTTCGGATTGACGTCCGGCACGTCGCGCGGCCGCATCGATTCGCTCACGCACCCGGGCAAGATTCTCTGCGATCGACATGAAAAATTGAACCACAAAGGACACGAAGGCCCACAAAGTAAGAGCATGATGCCCAGGTTTCCTTTGTGAAACTTCGTGTCCTTTGTGGTTTAACAAATCTACATGATCGCCGTCGGCGGTGCTGGTTCATCGGGGCTTCCAGCATTCGACAGCGGGACCTTCATCATGACGAAAATCAGAACCGCCATGCCGATCAGACCGGAAAACGAGATGTCTCCGACATCGATATGCCAAAGCTGATGATTGCTCCCCACCACGCCCGCGATCACCAGTCCACACAGCGCTTCTCCGGCGATTAATCCGGATGCCGTCAGCACGCCTGCATTGTCGACGCGCGCCTTCTGAGCATCGTTGTATCCGCGCCGGTCGCGAATCTTGTCGGTAAACCAGCGAATCACTCCACCTACAAAGATCGCCGACGTCGTCTCCAGGGGCAAGTACATGCCGACGGAGAACAGCATGGGACTTTTTACTTCCACCAGAATCATGGCGAAACCCATGAGAATGCCAACCACCACCAGCGGCCAAGCCATGTTGCCGCCGACGATGCCTTGAGCCAACATTGCCATGAGGCCGGCTTGCGGTGCTGGAAGAGCTGCGCTGCCGAAGTGATAGGCCTTATCGAGAATCATCAGCGGGAAGAACAAAACCAGCGAAGCTACGATCGTGCCAAAAATGTCGCCCATCTGCATTTTTGCAGGCGTGCCACCAAGGATGTGGCCAGCTTTCAAATCCTGCAACATTTCACCTGCGACCGCGGATGACACGCAGACCACGGCTGCCACGCCGAGTACGGCAGCCACACCGCCAACGCCTGATACGCCCATCGCCACCATGAGCAGCGCAGCAACGACTAGCGTACATAGCGTCAAGCCAGACACCGGATTGTTGGACGAGCCGATCATCCCAACCAGATTGCCCGACACCGCCGCAAAGAAGAAGCCCAGAACGATCATGACGGCTGCGGCCACTACCGCGCCGGCGACGACTTTGCTTCCGCTCAAGTTGTGCGCGCCCGAGATGAAATAGTAGTAAAGCCCGATCATCGCGAGGAACACCAAACCAACGCCCGCAAAAACGACTTTCGCATTCAGGTCGCGGTCAACGCGGCTGGTTGCCTTATGCGCTTCAGCTGATTTCTTCAAATCGGAAACTGCCCGCTTCATGCCGGCCATCAATTGTTTGCGCATGCGAAACAGCGTGAATCCGGCGCCGACGAGCATGCCACCTACCGCAATCGGTCGCACGATCGAATACCAGACGCTGAACGCGATGCCTCCCCAATATGCCGCGGGATTCGCGCCGGCGGCCATAGGAGGAAGGGTCGGCCCAAGGAAGTAGATGAGGAGTGGAACCAACAAGCCCCAAGCCACCACGCCGCCCGCGAAGTTCAGCGATGCCAGCCGGGGCCCAATAATATAGCCGACCCCCAAATAAGCTGGACTAACCGCAGGAGAAGTGAATTGCGACATTCCTCCAGTCGCCAGCATGGGTGCGTTCGCGCCGCGCCCCAGACGCAACCCGGTCGCCATCTTTGGAATGTTGACCAGAACATTTTTCGTGTACCAGAAAAGGTTGAGCTGCGAGAGGAAGTACATCAGCCCGCCAAAGCCCATGTTGGCGAAAAGAATTTTCGCCGCCTTGGACCCCTGCTGTCCGGCCTTGTGAATCTCCGCCGCCGCCACCGACTCGGGGAAGGGCAGTTCCGGGTCTTCCACCATGACGCGCCTTAACAGCGTGACGAACAAAATTCCAAGCAGTCCGCCAATGACCATCAACGCCACGGATTGCCAATATCTTTCCATTCCCAGGCTGGGCCACAGTCCGGCGAGAACGAACGCCGGGATGGTAAAGACCGCGCCCGCAGCCACTGACTCGCCAATTGCACCCACGGTTCGTGCGATGTTTTCTTCCAGCAGCGAGCCTTTCATCAGCCGAAGAAGCGACATGCCAATGACCGCTGCGGGATAGGTCGCGGCGATTGTCATCCCGGCCTTCAGACCAAGATAGGCATTGGCTGCTCCCAGAATTCCCGTCATCACTAACCCAAGCATGACGGCGCGAAAAGTGAACTCGCGCATTTCCATGTTTTCGGGGACGTATGGCTTAAATTTCTTTGGAGGTTCGGCTGGAACGATTGTTTGAGGACTCATGGCTAAGATCCTTATAGGCACTCGGACTGGTCGATATAAGTGAGACGGCGCAAGTTAGCATGTTGGCCGCCCGGATTACAAGCGCAGAGTGTCACCGGCGGTGGTGAAGAATGGGAAGTCGAGGGTGCACCGTCTCGCTCACATTCTTCTACTGCGTCGCAAACCGGCTTTTGCACAAAGCAATGGCGACGATTCGAGCCACCTTTATCCAGACAAAAAGGCACAGCCGCTGGGCTGTGCCCTGCTACTCAGCAGTTTCAGAAAAGATCCATATCGCTAAGGTGTAATACGATAAGCGATCCCTAAGTTGGAGGTCCCTCCCGTCTCCGCCATCCCATACACCCTTCCCTTTGCGTCCAGATAGGGGTTGCCGGTGGGTTGAGCTCCGTCATTCGCTCCAAGGAAGCTATGGAGAATGGTCTCCTTCCAAGTCTTTCCCTGCTTTGTCAGCTTATAGGAGGTGCCCAGGTTACTGGCGCCACCGTTTAACGTTGTGCCGTATAGATTCCCTTCGCTGTCCATGGCGAGACCCCCATACGGGTTATCGCCGTCTCCACTGCCGCTAGCGCCGAACTCGTACAGAATGCTCTCCGAATAGGTCTTTTTGGTTTCTGAGTAAACCAGTTCCCACACCGTGCCCGTACCGTTTGTGCCGCCGAACGACGTAGCGCCGTAGATGTTGCCAGACTTGTCGCTGATCAGATCAATCCAATAAAGCCCGGACCCGTCGCCGTTCTGGTCGGTGAAATTGTAGAGCACCGTATCCACCCAGCCTTTCTTGGTGAGGCTCAGGCGGTAGATGACCCCATTTTGGGAGGCCCCGCCGGCTGGTGCTGCTCCATACAAGTTCCCCGCCTCGTCTCTCAACAAGCCTTCGTACGGAAATCCGCCCTCAGAAGGAAAGTTGATGCTGTGGATCACAGTCTGCTTCCAACCTTTGGAGGTCTTCTTCATGCTGAAAATGACGCCTCCGTTGTAGGCGCCTCCATCCGGGGCAGTGCTGAACATGGTGCCATCGGGCGCAATCGTCATTCCAGCTGACGGGTTGATTCCGTCCGCGCCAGTGGCACTGAAGCTGTAAATCACCTTCTCTTTCCATCCGCCACCGCTCTTTGGAGACAACTCATAGACGGTTCCCGTCCCGTTGGTCCCGCCGCCCTGGGTTGTGCCATATATGTTGCCATTAGCATCGAATGCCAGACGGCCATGAGGAGAAGCACCATCTCCACTGGCTTGACCTTTGAACTCATAGAGAACCGTTTCCTTGCCCGCGGGAGTCAGCATGAATACAACTCCGACGGAATAGGTTCCGCCCGATGCTGTCGCGGCGTAGAGGTTGCCTTTTGCATCGCTGATGAAATAATTGCTCCAGGGTCCACTGCCATCACTGCCGCCAGCAAAGTTCCACAACACTTTTTCTGCGTTTGCCGGCACTGACAGGGCCAGCGTGAATACCACTGCGAATATCGCGACGAATCTTTTCACAGAACCTCCTCCTCGTTTTGCTTTCTGGTATGTGAGCGGTCTTAACCCGCACCCGCTCAGGGGTTCCAAGTTTACACCAGAGCGCAACTGTAAATAGCCTCAAAACCGAGGCTGGACAAGGAATTCGCTCTGCCACGCTTTCGTCTGACAGACGGAGGATGTCGATCTCGGCGCAAACGGGAGTAAGGCTCGCCAGCGCCTCAATAACTGAAATCGCGAGTGTGCAACGGTAGGTCAAATTCCTCAGTCCGCCGGGTGTTATCCTTCTTCGGTTATGGAAGCCAAAGGTTTGACTCCGATATTGAACGTGTCCGACTTCGCCAGCACGGTCGCGTGGTTTGAGAAGTGGGGATGAGGAAACTGCGGGACTGGGGAACGCCTCCGACCTTTGGCGCGGTTGGATCGGGCAAGGAAGCTTGCATCTTTCTCTGCCAGGGGGCGCAGGGAGGCCCGCGGCCGCGGCGCAAACACGACCACATTTCAGCACCAAGGAGACGAAAAGGGCGACAAGGGCGTCTGGATGTCGGTCTGGGTGGACGACGTGGACGAGATGTACAAGCAGTGCGTCGCCGCCGGGCTGGAGGTCATATTTCCGCCCACCGACATGCCGTGGAACGTACGCGAGATGCACCTTCGACATCCGGATGGCCACGTGTTCCGGGTCGGCTGGGGATTCGAGCCTAAAAGGTAGAACCGGCTGCCCTGCGGGGTCAGTCAGAGGAATAGAGATTGTTTTGCTATTGGCTCCTCATCCGGCTTCGCTTGGGTGTCCCTGTAAGCGCCCCGCATGGTCTATAGTGGTGACAGGCCTTGCATTCTGCAAGTGACAAAATCTACCGCACGTCGGTCGCGATGAACATCGAACAATCCCACTACCTAATGAGATGCACCGTTCTGATTTGCTTGTTTACCCTTGCTTTGGACGGCCATTCACTGGCGCAGGGGACGCCAGCATCCGTTCACGCCGCGAACTGCTCACCAGCGCTACTCGACATCGGCGGCAACAAGATATGGGTGAACGAAGAGGGTAAAGGAAACCTCACCGTCGTCTTCGAAGCCGGCTTTGGCAACGATTCGAGCGTATGGTCGCAGATCACGCCGAAAATTCAGGCGGCCGGCGTGCAGACCTTCGTCTACGATCGCGCAGGGATGGGCAAGAGCACTATCAATACGTCGACGCCATACAGCATCGACAACGACGTCTTTATCCTCAGGTCGGCGCTCGCGAACTGCCATATCAAAGGACCGATTGTGATGGTCGGGCATTCCTACGGCGGTGCGATCAGTTTGCTCGCTGCATCCGAAGACCCGGACATCGCAGGGCTTGTCCTGATCGAAGCGGTCGTTCCGAACGTCTGGACGCCGACGGAAGTCGAAAACAATTTGAAGATGATGCGGCCGCAATACGATGAAATCCGTGAAAAGGCCCCTGACCTGGCCAAGGTCGCTATTCCCTGGGCTGAGGCCATGCCCGACACCGCGAAAAAAGTGAACGCCCTGCACGTTTCTGATGTGCTGCCGATTATCGACATCGAAGCCGAAAAAGGACAGAACACTCCTGAAAGCACTCAAACATGGCGCGAGGCGCACAAACAGTTCACGTCAGGAAATCCGCACCGGGAATTCGTCATGGCGATGGGCAGTTCGCACAAAGTGATGGCCGATCAGCCAGACTTGGTTGTGAAGTCGATCCTGAAAATGGTCGAGACAGTCCGTGGAAAACAGACCGGCGCGAAATAGAGCCCCTTCACGTAGGAGTGCAACGTGCACCAAATGGCACGTACCTTTGTGCTCGTTGCGCGCGACGTTCTGCACCGCTATACTGAAAAAGATTCGTCCAGTAGAGCCCCCGTAGCAACGGCTGGGCGAGGGAGGATCGTCTTCAGCAGTAACGGTACCCCAATTCGGGCCACCGGGACCAGGGTTGTTGCGCACGATAATCCATCGGTCTCCTGGGCCAGCGGCATTGCCGCAGCTCTATTCGCCACGTTGTTTCCTTCCGATTGTCGCCTCTGCGGTGCTCCCCTGATAAACATTTCGCGGCTTCCAGTCTGTGAAGATTGTCTTGCCGCGATGCGACCGATAACGGGCGGACTTTGTTCGATTTGTGGTGAACGTCTGATAAGCCCTTTCGCATTCGCCGCGGAAAGTCACTCTGAGGATCACTCTTCCGAGAGTGGCGAGGCGTTATGCGGATTGTGCCGTCGTCTGGAACCGCCATACGTCAAGGCCACGGCCTACGGCAGCTACGACAGTGGTCTGCGCGAGCTGATTCATTTACTGAAGTACAACCAGGTTCGACCCGCGGCCAATGTTTTGGGTCGCATGCTGGTCGAAGCGATGGAAGACTTGCAGCCTGTTTTTTCCGCAAGCGAGATTCTGGTTGTGCCCGTGCCGTTGCACTCAAGGAAGCTACGTCAGCGAGGATTCAACCAATCGGAGTTGATTGCGCGTGCCGCGTTGAAACTGAAATCCGCTACGGCCCGCTTCCAACTGATTCCCGGTTTGTTGGAACGCCAGCGCGAAACCAAGTCTCAGATCGGACTCTCTCGGCATCAGCGCAGGGAAAATATTAGGGGCGCCTTCGTAGTGGCAAAGGCTCGAGAGGTGGCGGGACGCGAGGTCCTCCTGGTGGACGATGTGTTCACGACCGGCACCACGGTTTCAGAATGCGCGCGCGTTTTAGGACGCGCCGGAGCGTCGAAGGTTTATGTGGCGACGGTAGCCCGAACCTTAAAGACCGAGGCTCAGCACGCAATACGGGAGTTAGAGACGGAGGCTCGGCTAACCATGGCCGCCGCAGGCTAGCATTACGTGGAAAGCCGCCCTCGGGCGTCCACGAGTGAGCTCGGTGGTTCGAGAAGCAAATGTCAGGAAAGTGGAACAATTCGATGAGTAGCGTGGGACGCGCTCACCTGCCTTCCCCACTGCTCACGGCCGCGCGTTCAGAGGGTGACGGACCACACGTGCTACATGCGCCGGTGCTGGTGCTGAACGCTTCTTACGAGCCCATCAATGTTTGCGCCGCGCGCCGCGCGATCGTGCTGGTGCTCAAGGGAATCGCAATGACTGAAGAAGAGAACGGACACTTCCTGCACGCCGCCCGCGTGGCGATGCGTTTGCCGTCAGTAATCCGGTTGCTCGAATATCGGCGTATTCCGCACCAGACGCGCGCTCTCTCTCGCAAGAATATTCTTTTGCGTGATCGCAATACCTGTCAGTTTTGCGGTGAAGTGTTGGCTTCGGGCGATCTGACGCTCGATCACGTCGTGCCCCGATCTCGAGGGGGCGCTTCCACTTGGGAAAATCTGGTGGCCTGCTGCCATGCCTGCAACCGGCGCAAGGGCAACCAAATGCCTGGTGAAGCCGGCATGAAGCTCATGCGCGAGCCCCGCGCCTTCAATCTCCACACCAGCCGTCACATCATGCGCCTGATGGGCCGCTCCGATGACAAGTGGCGGAAGTATCTTTTTTATTGAGCAATGAGCGGCAGCAAATCACGCGGCGTGATGCTCACATCACCCTCCGCCGTCCGGGCTGTCGATTACGAAAGGTCATGCCCCAGTTTCACTACCGTAACCTTGTCTCGCCCGGCATGAACCCGTATCAAAGTTGAGACATGTTGATCAGAAACTTGTCTCATGTCGAGACGGAGAACTTGATGCACTCGACTTTCTACTTTGCTGCGTGGACGGACGGCGGTTGTCTCCTCGGATGCGGCCATGAACACCAAACCGTTACTTCCGCCGTCGCCTGCATTACGTGTGCGGGCGGCTATGTGATCGCAGTTGAAAAAAGAGTGCTACGAGCTCTTACAGATCCTGAGGGAGAAGAATTCCAGGACGCCATGTACGGCACAAAAGTGAAAGCCAAGCAGCGCCTTTCTGCCGACGGCATATCTACGATTCTGCTTACGATCTAGATCAGGCTGAGAGGAAGCACTTAGAACTGCCGAACCCCAAGAGGGCATTTGTCCAAATCTATAACGGCTGAGTGCTGACAGCTATTTCTGCGGCGCCGGTGGCGCTGTGCTCTTCCCCTGATCTTTCTGCACTTCTTTCCCGTCATAAGTGATCTTCACGTTCGATCCGAATTTCTTGTAGTTCGTATACTTCACGATCTCTCGAATTTTCACGTCGCCGTTGGAGAAATGCAGTGTGTCGTCGGCGCGGGTGTAGACGGGGAACCAATAAGGACCATCCACAACCTGCTCCCGATAGGTAGTGAATTTGGGAAAAAGGTTTTCGCTGTCTTTCTTCTTGCGTATGTCCGGGCCGCTCTTGCCGTAGGTTTTCACAATCTGAAAATCCTTATCGTCCACCCAAATGCGTCCCTGAAAATATCGCTTCTTGCCTTCGGTCTGTTTGGGAGCGACGTCGAAAACATAGCAGTGCAGGTCGTCTTCCTGCTGCTGCCCGACGTACAGAATGCTATATTCTCCAATTTCATCACTGGTCAGCACAAAAGGCAGGCGGTTTTCGATATCGTCCATGTCCTGCTCGGTCATCGAGATGCGCTGCAGGGTCGACTGAGGCGCGAACACCACGTTCTTAACTTTTTTCCCCTGATCATCGAAAGACACATCAAAGACCTGCTGATACTCACCATCCGGAGTGTCGCCGTCGACCGTTTGCACCTTCACAGTTTGCCGGTATCCGTATTGGTCAAGCGCTATTTTGAATTCTTTTTCTTTGGCGGCAAAGCGCTGAATGATTTCGTCCGACGTGACGCCTTTGGGCTGGGCGCTATCGAGCGGTCCCTCGTCTCCGAACGCGCTGAGCGAGACCGGGCCGCAAAGGGCGACGGCTATGACCAGGACGAATGCAATCCGTAAAAATTTCATACTGCTAGTGTAGCGAAATCAGACCAGGAAAGCCTATTAGTTTAGATAGCGATCGCGGTGGCTAGAGTTGCCGAGACACGACCGGATTTCCCGCCCCGTCGGGCTTCCGTCGATGCAATGGCGTAATGGTTTTCATCGTGACGTTGTAAGATGACGTGGTCTAGCCATGCCCTCCAGCCCGCGCGCGGAAGTACCGATGGGTTCTCCCACGATCCAACAGGAGATCGCGCGTCTGGCTGCGCTGCCGGAAACCCGCATGGCGCTCACGGCGTTTCGTGCCGAGGAAGCTCAGTTTGCGGCCTTGCAACTGGAGATGGCGCGCATTCCAGCTCCTCCGTTCGGTGAAGCAGCCCGCAGCGAGTGGCTCCAGGAACGCTTTCGAGCCTTCGGATTGGAAGAAGTCTGCACCGATGAGGTGGGCAACGTATTCGGCATCCATAAATCCAGGCACCACTCAAAGACATCCCCGCAGTACGCCGCGCTCAGCGCTCACATCGATACCGTTTTCCCCGCTGGAACACCGCTCAATCTGCGTCAGCAGGGAAGTCGCCTCTACGGACCCGGCGTATCGGACAACGGAGCAGGAGTTGCCGCCTTGCTGGCCGTGGCGACCGTGCTTCGCGCGTCCAAGATTATGCTCGCTACGCCCGTATTGTTCATCGGCAATGTCGGCGAAGAGGGAGAAGGTGATCTGCGCGGGATGCGTCACATTTTTTCGCAGGCTCGCTGGAAAGACTCGATTCGTTACAGCCTGATCCTTGATGGCGCCGGGGCCGACACAATCGTGGCCGAGGCTCTGGGCAGCCGCCGCTTCGAAATCATCGTTCGCGGCCCCGGAGGACATTCCTGGAGCGACTTCGGCATAGCCAATCCCATCCTCGTGCTAGCGAGGGCCATCCACTCGTTCTCCCAGACTTCGCTCCCGTCCTCGCCGAAAACCACTTTTAACGTAGGAGTGATCCGCGGAGGCACTTCGGTGAACTCCATACCAGAATCGGCCAGCATGCGAGTCGACATTCGCTCTACCTCGATGGCCGAGATGGAGCGGCTCGAGGCTTCCCTGCGGCGGGCACTTGAGCACGCTGTCGAAGAAGAATCGCGGCTCAGCGAGCGGCGTGTTTCATCGCAAAAGCGGTCGGCCGGTCTTAGCTGCGAAGTCGTGGCCATAGGCAATCGTCCCGCTGGCGAACTGAACGGCAACGCCCGCATCCTGAAAGTAATTCGTGCCGTGGACGCCCATCTCGGCAATTCGGCACAAATTCAGCGTGCTTCCACGGACGCCAACATTCCCCTCTCTTTGGGCCGGGAAGCCATCGCCATCGGTGGTGGCGGCGTGGGCGGCGGCGCCCACACCCTGCAAGAGTGGTTCGACTGCAGCGGGCGCGAATTGGGGCTCAAGCGAATATTGCTGACTCTGCTGGCGCTGGCGGGAGTGGGCGACGGGTAAGAAGGCCCAAGAACGTCGCCACGGATTTGCACGGATCGCGGGATTAAGAAAAGAAATATCCCTGTTGATCCGCGAAATCCGTGGCCGGGTCCTAGAATCCTGGCTTGCGCACCGGACGGAATGGAATCATGACGACGGTCTGAAGCGCGACCGGATCTCCATTTCTCATGGCGGGACGGAATCGCCAACGCGCCAACGCGGCACTGGCATATACATCGAGACGATCGTCGATGCCGCGCAGAATTCGCACCTCGCCGACTGAGCCGTCGCCGCGAATCACCGCCGAGAGGATTACTGTACCCTGAACATTCTGCTTCATCAATTCCAGCGGGTATCCGGGATCCACTTGCTGCGTGGCCGCCGGATAAACCAACTCACCCGGCTTTTCCGCGTCTTTCAACTCGGCAAAATGCATCACCCAACTCCCACCTGCGGAGTTCAAGTTGGGCACGTTCAGAATCATGGCATAAGATCTGCGGTCGCCAAAGACCTTGCGCTCGAGTTCGGTAGGAGCATTCGCCAGTATCTCCGAAGGACGCGGAGTGGCCGCAACTCGGGGCGGGGCGGCGCTCGCAATAAGTGAGCCGCCACCGGACTTTGCTTTCGCGACGCCCTGATTTCCGCCAGCGACAGCCGAAGGGTTCCCCGATTTCGGGTTTGTGCCAACATAAAGTCCAGACGGCACGCCATTTGTGCCGCTGCTGGATCCCGCTCGATCTCCGCTACCCGATACAGGTTGACCTTCCCTCTGAATATCCGGTGTTCCCGCTGCGCCGGGCTTGCCCTCTGGAGTCGCGGCAAACGTCCCTCGCCGGCTGCCCGCTGGAACATTGATCGGACCGCTGGGAGCAGCGGGATGAAGGTTGAGCGCGATCAGCCTTCCATTGTTCGAAGCTCCGGAACCCTGCATCGATGGCGGTGGTGGCACGACTGCGCCACCCGAATTTCCCATCGGCAGATTCGACAACGCCCGCTGCGCGCCGACCGGCAACTGCGGCGCCGGAGCGACCACCTGGGAGTGACCGATATTGATATCGGTGACTCTTCGCGAAGCCGCATCCACAACCTCGGGTGCAGGCCCGACCACAGCGGGTTGCGGACCCTGCATATCTCGCCTCGAAATCGTCGAATTGACCTCAGGTGCGGGCGCGACCACGGATGCCGGCAGAACGGGCAACTTCAAATCCGAAGGCGAAGCGGCCATCGCCGCGGTCGGAATCGTCGACGTGGGACGCCCCAAGGCGACGACATTGGGCAAAGCCACATCTTGATCCAACCTGACGTTTGTCGGCGCGACAATCGTCTGCGCGCGATTATCCGCTTCCGGAGGCACCGAAATGATGGGCTGCGCCGCGTGTGCCGGCTCACCTTTGCGCGGCAATCGGGCATGCGCTCCACCAGTGTCGATCGGCGCGAGGTATTCCGAAGCGTCGTAATAAACCACATCCGAGCTGTGAAACGCAGCCGGTTGCACCAGTCGAGGACGTTGCGGCCACAGCAAAGACCATCCCCACAACGCCGCGATCACGCAAATGTGACCCAGCATGGATTGCAGAAACTGGGTCCAGGGCATTCGCGTCGGAACAAAAACGTCACGCCAAAAATCTGCCGGCCGAGACACCAACTGAAGCGGCGGTTTGCCTCGACGCCACAACAAGTCTCCCAGGTTCCTCAGAAATATTTTGTGCCACGGTTCCAGCGCAACCAGCAATTTCGGCACGGCCATAGGAGCCGGCTTGCGCTTGCGCGAGGTGTCGATTAGCAGCGGACCCTGTTTCATTCAATCCTTACAACCGGCGAGAATCCCTTATTATAGCTGCGCTCGCGGCTTCCAGCCTCTACACAAGGGTTTCGAGGCATGAATTTCCGTGCTCTAATACCGATATGAAACTGGCAGGGATACTTCCGCTCTTACTGCTCACCTGTAGCTGGTTGCTCGCCGAGCAGAATCCGCCGCAAAACTCAACTCCCGCCGAGAATTATTCTGGGATGTACAGCTTTCTGCGCGAAGGCGAATTCGTCCAGATCACGGTTGAAGATGCGGGCAAGGTCACCGGCTTCGTTTCCCGTTATGGTGATTCCGAGAGCGACCGCGGCGCCTTCCTCGACCAGTTCTTCAAACAGGGCAAGCTCGATGGATCCAAACTCAGTTTCACGACCGATACCGTTCACGGCGTCTGGTACGACTTCAAGGGCACAATCGCGCGTGGAGAAGGAAAAACTCTGGCAGACGAAGCTTTTTACGTCGTGAAAGGCACGCTGACCGAATACCACACCAACGCAGACAAGAAAGTCAACTCCGAGTCGCATGAAGTGCAGTTCAAGTCTTTCCCACGCGAGGCATAGACGCGGGGCCGTGTACAGCGGTGACAACTTCGCGTTCAGAAGCGGAATTTCGAATTCCAACGTCTAAGGTAGCAAAGGCGGCCGGGAATCGTTGATGGGGCTCGAAACGAGGCAACCTATGCTAAGGGTTTCTCGTATGAGAAGAATTCTCTTCAGCCGCTTTCTTCTGCTGTGCCTGGTCGCGGCCGCAAACGCCACGCTGGCGCAAGACCAGACTCCGCCAGCCGCCAAGCAGTACTTCTTCGTGCTGTTGAATCGCCCCGCCAACGCGCCCCAGCTTAGCGAGGATGCGGGTGAAAAGCTGCAGGAGCAACATATGGCCAATATCCGAAAGATGTATGGCGAACACAAACTAGTAATCGCTGGGCCATTCGAGGAAGACACGGCTTTGCGCGGCATCTTCGTGTTCCAGGCGGACTCGGCTGCGCAGGTACAAGATTGGGCTAACGACGATCCCGCGATTAAAGCGGGCCGTCTCGCGGCCGAGGTCCATGGCCCGTGGCTGATCGATGCAAACGCCATTCACCCGCCCTCCACTCCCGAGGGGATGGAGCAATACACGCTGGTGCTTATGAAGCGCGCGGACAAATGGAATCCGGAAGTGCCCGGATTCATGGACGTGCTGAAATTGCACCGCGCTTTCGTCGAACAAATGACGACACAGGGAAAGATTGCCATTGCTGGGACGTTCCCAGTGAGCGTAGCGGGAGAAATACGGGCAGTTGCGATTTTCCGTACGGCGGTCGAACAGACGGTGACGCTGTTGAAAGATGATCCCTCGGTGAAGGCGGGACTGATCAAGCCTGAAATCCATCCCTGGATCACGGGCAAAGGTGTGCTGGCTTCGGGACAGCCGATGCAATAAGGACGCGAGGGCCGAAGCGTTCCCCGATGGCGAAAAGGTATAATGTTAAAGCACTGTTACAACTGGAGGAAGTTCTTATGGATCCGCTTGCCAGCGGTTTCTGGGCGCGCCTGAAGGCGAATCGCCCAGCATACACGCTAACGATTTTGGCAACATTGACAGTTGGCATTCTCATCGGAACGGTTGTTTCTAAGGGAGTGAAAGGTCAGGAGAAGAAGGGCTCGGACGCGACTCCCTTGAGCGTTCCCTCCCCGCAGCAACTCTCAAGCCAGTTCTCGCAAATTTCCAAGCAACTGGAACCGACGGTGGTCAATATCAATACCGAATCGACGATCAAGAACCCGCATCGTCGCGGACGCGGCGGCAATCCAGACCAGCCTGACGATCAGGACCCCTTCGGTGATTTCTTCGATAAATTTTTCGGCGGCCAGGGCAACAACGGACCCATTCGCGAGCATTCTCTGGGGTCTGGAGTCATTGTTGATGCCAAAGGCTATATCGTCACCAACCGGCACGTGGTGGAGAAGGCCGACCGCGTCCGCGTGAAGCTCATGGATGACCCGCCGGGAGTCTTGCACGACGCTAAGGTGATCGGTTCCGATCAGGAAACCGATCTGGCGGTAATCAAAATCGAATCCGAAAAGCCTCTGCCTGTAGCCAAGTTGGGCAACTCCGACAGTATGGAGGTTGGAGATTGGGTGCTCGCGGTGGGCAGTCCTTTTGGTTTGTCGGAAACCGTGACAGCCGGGATTGTTTCGGCAAAGGGCCGCAATATCGTGCCCAACCGGCAGTTTCAATCGTTCATTCAAACCGACGCGGCCATCAATCCCGGCAACTCTGGAGGCCCGCTGGTCAACATGACGGGTGAAGTCATCGGTATCAACACCGCAATTCTCACCGATACAAACGCATACGCTGGCGTCGGCTTCGCCATGCCTTCGAACACCGTCGTAAACGTCTACAACCAGCTCATTGCACCCGAACACCGGGTTGCGCGGGGCTCGATTGGCATCGTGTTCAATGCTCAGGAGAATCCTGCTATTTCGCGCGTGTACGGCGCTGGCGCTGGTGGTGTAACGGTTTCCGCAGTCACTGCGGGCAGCCCGGCGGAGCAAGCGGGACTCAAAGTTGGCGACACTATTACCTCGGTCGACGGCAAGCCGGTCAAGAATGGCGATGAGCTCGTTTCCGATATTGCCAGCCGCAAACCTGGCAGCAAAGTGACGCTCGGCTTCGTGCGCAACGGCAAGAAACAGGACGCTACGGTCACGGTTGCCGACAGGGCTAAATTATTTGCCGCTCGCCTCGGAGAAGACGATGAAAGCGGCGCCGAGGAAGCGCCCAAAGAGAGCAAGCTGGGCATTACCGTTCGCGGCATAACTTCTGAAATGGCCGACCGTCTTGACATCCCCGCCGGCAAGGGCGTGATCGTGCAGGATATCAAGCCGTCATCGTTCGCCGATGACGTCGGTCTCACCCGTGGAGACGTGATCCTTGAGATCAACAAGCAAGCGGTGAATTCGGAGGATGACTTTAGCCGGATTTCTTCATCCCTCAAGAGCGGACAGGATGTCGTTTTCCTGGTACGCCAGCGGGGGTCGGGCAAGCAGGACGGCACTATCTTCCTGGCCGGTACACTTCCGTAACCTGAATAACCTGTGGAGACTGGCACTCAGAGCCCCAATCGGGGATCATTACTGAGTGCCCGCTCCGGGTTGCGAGGACACTTGCTGGGTCTACTAAAGAGAATTTCGACGGTCGTCTGCGTCGCGCTTTTCGCGGTCACGCTATCGATCGCCCAAGAAAGTCAAACAGACAGCAAGCCCGCGACGAATCAGCAACCTGTACCAAGTAACTCTGGCAGCTCTCATACGAAAAGCTCCAAGTCCGCCAGCTCATCGCCGCACTCGACTGTGAGCAAGAGCAAAAAGTCGCGCAAATCTGCTGCTAATCGACACGCCCGCGGACAGCAGAGGATTGATCCGCAGCGCACCTTGGAAATTCAGGAAGCTCTGATCCGCGAGCACTATCTCGACGGGAAACCAACGGGAGTCTGGAATGACGCGACCCAGCGGGCAATGCAGCGTTTTCAGGCGGATAACAATTGGCAGTCGAAAACCACGCCGGATGCTCGTGCCCTGATCAAGCTGGGATTGGGGCCCGATCACGAGCATCTATTGAATCCCGACAGCGCCATGACCAGCCAATCTCAGTCGCCAAGAAGCATCTCAACTCCCGCCAGCACGCCGCCCACTGGAAAGCCTCAACAATAAGTCTCGCCACGGATTCGCGCAGATCCAGTTCTGTTTTCTTCGTCTGTATTCATTCGTGAAATTCGCGGCGAAGGATGTTTACCTAGCTCTTCATCACGGGACTGGGAAAATAAGGCAGGGGTTGTCCACTCACGATTGCCCGCGGATTACCGTCGACCAAAGCGTTCGCAACTTCTTCTCCGCAGATTTCCGCGGCCGCGTTGCGCGCCGTAGAAAGCACCGGCGGACGACTTTTGGTATCGTGCGCATCGGTCGCAAGGACATGGACGGCGTCTCGTTTAAGCAGCCATTGCGCAGTTTGCCACGCCGCCTGCCCCCACCGCCCGGTCAATGCCGATCCGGTTACTTGGATGACGCAGCCGAGTTCGATCCACTGCAGAATCCGTTGGGGAGTCTTTTGCATAATCGGATTGCGTTCCGGATGTGTGATCACCGGCGTGAGTCCTTTCTCCAACAACCGACTGAAGTGCTCTTCCATCTGAACGGGAACACCATAGTTGCTCAGTTCCACCAGCAGGTAATGGCTGCCCTCGATGGCGTACCGAGCCGGAAACAGCATCACGTCCTGCAGGTTTTCGTAAGAGAGATGGAAATCGCAGCCGAGGCTTAGGCTGGGAGCTTGGCCTATGCGTTGCCGCAGATAGTCGAGCACTCGCGTCAAGAACTCGCGGTCATAACGATAGCGGTCGTTCGCGTGCGGGGTGGCCACAATATGCTCGATGCCGTCCGCGACCGCCATGCGGCACATCTCCTCCGCCACGTCCCAGGATTTAGGGCCGTCGTCGACTTCGGCAAGAATGTGGCAGTGGATGTCGATCACTGTGAACTTCTTGGCTGTAATGCGATTTAAGCAGATTTTAGGTCAAAGACCAAGTCGCTTCCGATAGCTTTCCTGGATGGAAAGCGCGACTAACTTGAGGCGGTGGGAATGTTCAGATGCATCCTGTGCAACAGATCTACAAAACGCGGGTCGGAGTGCAAATAGCCTAGCCGTCGCGTAACCCCTAAGAACGCCATTTGACTTTCCCTCTCGGCGTAAGCTTTCTCCAACCAATGAAACGCATTGTCTTTATCACCCATGCCGGTAAAAACGGTCGCCATATCGAAAGCCGAGACGTAGTGACTCTTGGATGCCTCCCGCAAACTGGCTAGAACATTGCGTGCCCCGTCTCGATTGCCGGAATAGCCGTACGCTGAGCCCAAGGCCGCCAATGCGGGAGGGCTGTTCCGTGAAAGGTCAACTGCCTTCTGGTACTCGAGGATGGCTTGCGCCCAATTTCCTTGTGCTTCGTACGTCGCCCCTAGAGCAACATGGGCGGTCACGAAATCTGGGTCCATCTCCAGAGTCCGCTGACTCAAGTTGATTGCCTGGTCATATTGTCCCGAATCGCGGTAGCGTCCCGCCAGAGTGGTATTGATCGACAGCGATAACGGGTCAATTTCCTTCGCCTTCTGGGCTTCTTCCACGGCCTCCAGAAAGCGTCCCATCGCCGAAAGATAATAGCTATACCATTGGTGGGCGGTCGCGTAGTTCGGGTTTAACTCGATGGCGCGCCGAAATTCTTGCTCGGATCGCGGCCAGTCCCAGTCATAGTAAAACGCTACCAGACCGAGTTCGGCGTGCCCTTCGGCGATTGTCGGATCCAACTCCAAAGCTCTGCTGGCGGCAAAATGGGCCTTTGAACTTGCCAATCGGGCAGGCAAGACATCCGAGCCCAGAATCGAGTAGGTGTCCGCCATGGCAGCATATGCAGCCGCGAACTTCGGATCCAGCGAAATAGCCTGTTCGAAATAATCAATGCTTTTTTTCAGCCCGTCCTCGGTCCGCTTGTTCCAAAAATAACGGCCCTTGAGATAGGCTTCGTAAGCTACTGGGTTTACGGGATTCACGTTGGCTGGTCGGAAATCTGCCGGCGGGGAAGCGACTTTCCCCTGGACTTCCTCCGCAATATCGCGCGCAGCCGAACTCTGCAAGACCAATACATCTTTGAGTTCGTGGTCGTAACTTCTTGCCCAAAGATGCCGATCGCTGGCTGAGTCGATCACCTGTATTCGAATTCGGACCCGGTTTCCAGCATGTTGCACCGTGCCTTCAATCAGCGTATCCACACCAAGTTCGCGACCAATCTCGGGTGCAGTCTTCGATGTTCCCTTATAGTGCATGGCCGAAGTTCGGGAGATTACCCGCAGGCTGCCGAACTGCGCGAGATCCGTAGTCAGTTCATCGGTCATGCCATCGGCGAAATAATCCTCAGCTGAACTATTAGAAAGGTTCTGCAGCGGCAGAACTACGATCGAGCGGGGTGGTTTGGGAGCGGACGCGACCGCTATCGACCCATTCTTCGTCGACCGGAACAGTGCAAAAAACTTATCTCGCGCTCTTGCCAGATTGAAAACCAGAGCCACTCCAGCCAGCAAAACGAAAGCTGGCACTAGAACCAGAGACCAGACAAACGACCGAGGAGGTCGTGCTGCGGGCCGAGGTTGAGAGACGGCGACGGCTTCCTGTACTGCCTCGCTGGTTGGATTTTTTGGTTTCGCTTCGACCGTGGTCTCAACTGGGAAAATGAAGCGGTATCCCAGTCGCGGCAAGGTTTCGATATACCGCGGCTCCGTGGCGGAGTCGCACAGGGCCTGCCGAAGCTTCTTGATGGAGGTGTTGAGCCCGTGCTCAAAGTCAACGAAGGTGTCGACGGGCCAAATCTTCTGCCGTATCTCCTCCCGGGTCACGGCCTCACCCGCCCGGCTGAGCAGCAGCTCCAGAATGGCAAAGGGCTGACCGCGGAGTCTTATCGATGTCCCGTTTTTAGACAGTTCTTGCGCACACGTTCGCGCCTCGAACGGTCCGAAACGGAAGATCAATGAAGGCGTTTCCATGGCCAGATCCCGCGGGGGGTGCGGGTTTTTCGACCGTCGGATTGTACCATCGCCCCCTTCAATTCCAGTACACGAATTATATCTGTATTTAACCTCAATAACTTACGGATTCACCTACGAATCACCTTTAACTCACCTGCGATGCATTGTCAATGTCTCCTAATTAGGAGAAAGTTCCGCATCGCGAAGCAGCGGGTATTCCAAACGAGGAAGTAATTTAAGAGCCCGCGACGCGGATACTCTGCAGCTTCTGCCGATCTGACGAAATTTATTGACCGAGAACCCGCTCAAGCTGGAGCGATTCAGCTGAGACGCACCTGAAGATCGATGGTGGCGTAGAAGGAGCCGCTTCAATGAAAACCAGTTCCTGTACAAGAATCTTCATGCTGACGTTCCTGTTCCTCAGCTTCTCGGCGGTCGCGCAAGATAGCTACGCCGTCAGTGCTACCGGAGTCGGCATAACCAATTTCATCTCTCGTCCGAGCACTGTTCACGCACTCGGAAGCCCCAAGAATAAAAGTGCGTGCGACGCCAGAGCGTGTGAAACGAAATCGACGATCGCGACACTATGCACACGAAAGTACGCGGGTGAGAAAGCGGACTAAGACGGAGCATGTTCGAAGGCGTCCGACCGCTAGGCTCTGACAAACCGGCGTCCGCGCTAAGTTATCGATTTTCCGGACAGGCCAGATCTCGGGGGAGAAGTCTGGCTTTCCGGAGGTAATACGGCCTCAGGCGTACCAGTCCCGAGGCCGTCATTCCGCAATGCAGAAAGCACTGGACTTTTGGGGGCGCGGGTAAGAGGCAGCTCCTAATTCCCGGGTACGTAATTCGAAATCAACAAAAAGGAGAACCTATGTTTCGCATCAGCGTTTGGGTGTATATCTTCGTCTTGCTGGTTTGCAGCGCTGTGCCGATGGCCGCGCAGCAACCGGCCGCCAGTTCTGCCACGGTCGCCGTGCCGCCGATTGTGAACTTCAACGGCCTGTTGACCGATGTCACCGGTAAACCGTTAACCGGGACCGTCGGCGTCACTTTCTACCTCTATCAAGAATCCCAAGGTGGGGCACCCCTCTGGATGGAAACCCAGAACGTGCATCCCGACAAGTTCGGACATTATTCAGTCGCCCTCGGCTCTACTAGCAGCCAGGGACTACCCGCTAATGTTTTTGCCACGGGCGAAGCCCGCTGGTTAGGAGTGCAAGTCCACGGACAGGACGAACAACCGCGCGTCCTGCTGATGAGCGTTCCCTACGCCCTGAAGGCGTTGGACGCCGAGACCATTGGCGGCAAGCCGGCGTCTTCCTTCATGCTGGCTCCTACCGCGAACTCGAGCTCAAAATCGCCGGTCCTGCCTCCGGGAACCATCACCGGCAGCGGCACCGCGGACTTTGTTCCTATCTTTACCGGAGCCACGACCATCGGGAATTCCAAAATCTTCCAGACCGTCGGTGGCAACGTCGGCATCGCAACCACGACGCCCACCGCGAAACTAGATGTCAGCGGCACGGGCGACGTGCGTGACACTCTCACCCTGTTTCCCAAATCCACCCATCCCACCCTGTCGGTGCACGGAACTGCGTTCGAAGTCAGCAGCGCCGGCAAAGTTACGTTCGTCTCCGGCCAGACCTTCCCCGGCACGGGCACGGTCACCAGCGTCGCGAGTGGAGCGGGATTGACTGGCGGACCGATTACCCATACGGGAACCCTGAGCATCGCTAGCGGCGGCGTCACCAATGGGATGCTGTCACATTCGTCGTTAACCGTAACTGCCAAAAGTCCCTTAACCGGCGGCGGAGCCGTATCTCTGGGCGGCAGCACCAGCCTGGGCCTTGAGAACTGCGGGTCGAACCAGATTCTGAAGTTCAATGGCAGCTCATGGACTTGCGTCAACCTTCCCGCCGGCACCATCACCGGAGTCACGGCGGGAACCGACCTCACCGGCGGCGGCTCCAGCGGCAATGTCACGCTGAACGTCGACACCACCAAGGTTCCACAACTGGCAGCGGCGAATAGCTTCACCAACACCAACGCCATCAGCGTCAGCAGCGGTGACGACATAGATTTGACCAACTCAGGCGACGGCAACAGTATCACTATGTCGATCGGCTTCGGGTTTGGTGCCTACGTTACTGGCAATGGCCAAGGGTACCATGCAGATGTTGGCGGAGATGGCGGCGCCTTTACCTCCACTGGCGGTGACGGTTCCTACAACCTCGGCGGTGGTGGCGGCATTTACGCAGAGTCCGATTTTGACAACTCGTTCAATACGGGTGCAACCGCTTTTGAATTCGGAACGACCAAGGAGGATATTGGAGTCTGGGCATTCACCGACAGTCCGGCCGGGATGGGCGTGTACGGCAACACGGTGCTGGCGAGTTCCACAGCTCTTTGGAGTGGTACACCGGGTGTCTGGGGCGACTCGTCAAGTAATGTCGGGGTGAGTGGTACCTCGGATATCAACTATGGGGTCGTCGGCGCTACCTCCGACGATAGCTCAGGCGGTTTCGCCGGCGGGATCTTTATAAACTACAACTCCGCCGGGGGGGAACCTGTGCTCTACGCTTATGCCCCCAATAACAACCACAATTTATGCACCATGGATACCAACGGCAACCTGGGTTGTACTGGGTCGAAGTCGGCTGTGGTCCCGGTGGATGGCGGTAGCCGCAAGGTTGCGCTTTACGCCATCGAGGGTCCGGAAAACTGGTTCGAAGATGCTGGCTCGGGACATCTGTCTAACGGCGAGTCGGTCATCAACCTCGAAAACACATTCGGCCAAACCGTCAATACGGACATCGAGTATCACGTGTTCCTCACTCCGAACGGGGACTGCAAGGGACTCTACGTCGCGCAGAAATCGCCGACTTCCTTTGTGGTTCGTGAATTGGGCGGCGGTACTTCCAGTATCGACTTTGACTATCGCATTATGGCAAAGCGTAAGGGATACGAGAACATTCGACTGGAAGACAGAACCAAGTTGTTCGCCGGCCCTGCTGTCAAACCCGGGCTGAAGCCTGTAGCCAAGCCACCCAACCCGCATGAGGTACGCGAGAAGCACGCTGCCATGGCCCGGCGGGTGGCGCAGGTCACGCGCGTTCCGTTGAAAAAAGTCAACTAGAGGCAACCGTTCGGCTGCACCTACCAGGTTACGCGTGTCGTCTAAAAGCAAGGTCCCAGGGGTGGCATCCTGGGACCTTGCAAATAATTCGACCAAACCGCAATTGCACGCCGGTTGATCTGCGTCCTACGCTGCCTCGCGCAGCAGGCTACACCCTTCTACCATCGCAAGTGCAAGGCGGAACAGGATCGCTACCGGTATCTTCCGTTGATGAATTCCCCAATCGCGGCATAAGCACTCGACAGGATTTTCTCATCCGGCAGGAAGACAATGCGGAAATGCTGAGTCCCGGGTTTCTGCCCGAAGCCGGAACCGTGGACGACCATAACGTGTTTCTGCAGAATCAGTTCTTTCACAAACACATCATCGCCTTCTGGAATATCGATGCGGGGATACGCGTAGAACGCGCCGCGCGGCGAAACACAACTGACACGCGCCGTCGAATTGCACCACTTAACGGTTAGGTCGCGGCGGCTGCGCAGCTTCTTGCGCACTTCGACTAAGTGATCTTGTGGGCCTTCAAGCGCAGCAGGTATGGCGTACTGCTCAGGATGATTCGCGCACAAGCGGGCACGCAACAGCCGCTGAATGCCTTCGTTGTAGTTTCTTACGGTTGCTGCTTCCCCGCTCACAATGCCCCATCCAATTCGCCAACCGGGGACGAGATAATTTTTCGAGAGTCCGCCGAACGTCACCACCGGTACGTCGGGCGCGACGGCGGCCATGGAGATGTGCTCGTCATCATCCAGAATCAGTTTGTCGTAAATCTCGTCCGCAAAAATCAACAAGTTGTGTTGCCGTGCAATCTCGGCAATCTGCTGCAGCATCGCCCGTGTGCAGACTGCGCCCGTCGGATTGTTGGGATTGATCAGCACAATGCCACGGGTGCGCGGAGTAATCTTTTTCTTGATGTCGTCGAGTTCAGGCTGCCAGCCATCTTCTTCATTCAGGTAGTAGGTGTTGAGGCGAATGCCCAGCTTGGTCAGCAATGCCGAGTACAGCGGATAGTCCGGGCAGGGTGTCAGCAAATCGTCTCCGGGATTCAGTAGAGCCGTCAGGCAGGCATCGACCGTCTCGCTGACACCGTTGGTGACGAAAACGTCCTGCACCGAAGTGATTCCCTTGCGTGCCGCCTCTCCCCGGATGGCATCGAGCGCTGGCTTGATTCCAGGTGATGGCGCGTAGCCGTTCTTGTTGTCGAGCATGGCCCGGTGCACCGCCTCAATCAGGTGAGGAGGAGTGCGGAAGTCGAAAACGTTGGGATCGCCGATGTTCAGCGGCACAACCTTATGGCCCTGCGCCACGATCTCATTGGCAACGGAGGCCAAATCACGGATCGCATATTTAACATTGTCGAGCCGGCTGGCAGCGGCGATTTCGCGCGTTTGAGTAAGTGCCACGAGGATCTCCGGACCGGAAGGATAATCCGCCGGCCAATGCAGATAGCCTATCGCAAATTCTGCGATTAAGGTCTCTTAGTCCGCTCGATCAATCTGCGCCTTCTGCAGGCGATCGGAATAATCGACGTAAATCGACTTCCACTCACTGAAGAAATCGATTGCGCCGAGTCCACCTTCGCGGTGGCCGTTGCCAGTCTGCTTCACTCCGCCGAAAGGCAGATGCACTTCCGCGCCAATCGTCGGCGCGTTGATATAGGTAATTCCGGCATCAAGATCGCGCATGGCTGTGAAGGCTTTGTTCACATCTTTGGTGTAGAGCGCGGAAGACAATCCGTACTCGATGCCATTCGCGATTTCGATGGCATCTTCGAGATCGTCGCAAGGAATGATCGAGACTACCGGCCCGAAGATCTCCTCTTGCGCGATACGCATCTTGCGATCGACGTCGACGAACACAGTTGGCTCCACGAAATAGCCATTCTGATATTCGCCCTTGTCGAGCCGATTACCGCCGCACTTCAGGCGAGCGCCTTCAGCCTTGCCAATGTCCACGTAACTGAGATCCGTTTTGAGCTGATTCTCGTTGATCGCCGGGCCCATCTCGACCGTCTCATCCACACCATCGCCGACCTTCAGCGCCTTCGCGCGTTCCACGTAGCGCTCAACGAAATCGCCGTAGATGCCCTTCTGCACAATGATCCGGCTGGTCGCTGTGCAGCGTTGGCCAGTGGTCCCAAAACCTCCCCAGATCCCGCCTTCGATTGCGAGATCAAGGTTGGCGTCGTCGAGCACGATCATTGGATTCTTGCCGCCGAGTTCAAGCGAACAATGCTTGAAACTCTTGGCCGCAGTCGTGCCCACAATCCGACCCACCGCGCTCGAACCAGTCAAAGAAATCGCGCGCACGTCAGCGTGTTCGGTGATTGGCGTACCGACCTCCGAACCGAAGCCGGTCACGATGTTCACCACGCCTCGCGGCAGGCCGGCATCGGAAAGCACACGCACCAGATTAAAAGTCGACAACGGAGTATCCTGCGCCGGCTTGATCACGCAAGTATTGCCGCAGACTAGCGCTGGCAAAAGCTTCCACGACGGAATCGCCATGGGAAAGTTCCATGGCGTAATCATTCCACAAACACCGATGGGCTGGCGCACTGCCATGGCGAATTTGTTGGGCAACTCGGACGGCGTGGTGGGTCCGAACATGCGGCGGCCCTCGCCGGCCATGTAGTAGGCAGTGTCCACAGCCTCCTGCACATCGCCGCGAGTTTCTTTGAGGATCTTCCCCATTTCGCGAGTCATGTCGCGAGCGTATTCTTCCTTGCGCTCGAACAGCATCTCAGCGGCGCGGTAGATCATTTCAGCGCGACGCGGAGCCGGAATCAGTCTCCACCGTGCAAAGGCTCGCTTCGCGGCCGCGATCGCAGCGTCAACGTCCGCCTTACCGGATCGCTGAAAAATACCAACCACATCGCGCGTATCAGCTGGATTGCGGTTCTCGAAAGTCTGTCCGGTCGAAGCTTCGACCCATTCGCCATCGATAAAATTCTTATAAACTCTGGTCCGGGTGGCCGTGCCGATAATGGAAGGCCCGGTTAAGACATCGGTTGCCATAAAACCTCCTCGGATGATTGCTCGGGAAGAATGACTTTCTCTATGCTACAGGCCGGGAGTGAAGCGCGGCAAGCGCGTGGGGACACGCATGGCTCACAACTTCAGAACATCGGCGCTCCCGCACAGGTGAGGACGCCCGCGCCTACATTACTCCACCTCAAAATCAGTCGTACGAGCTTTGGTGGCATTTCCGATCGAGTCCACCGCGCGCAGTTCGACACGATACGAACCGGGGGCCAGTGTAGCCACCGGCAGCTTCAGTCCCATCGGAGCGATGGCGCTTCCGGGTTGACTCGTGGCGCGGGACGCGACATCCACCTTTTTTTCTCCCGTTTTACGATCCACCACCATGAGTTCCACGCCAACCTGCGGAGGCTTGGGACCCATCAAAAGTGGCGCATAGATTTCGACAAAGACCGCCGCATTGTCGGTTTTCTTGAACCGATTATTGTCTGATGGAACAACTTGAATGCCTTGCACCACCAGTGGCGTCCGGTCGGCGAGTAATTCCGAGTCAAGGCCGGTCGACAGATCGGAAACGCGATGGAATTGATTGCTCAGCGCGATGCCACTCATGCTGAATTGCTTGCCATCATAGGGTTCGACGACTAGCGGCACCTGCAGCTTGCCAAAAGTATCGTTTCCCGAGCTGAACACCACTTTAAGGTTGTACTGACCGGAAGCAACGTCGAACTGATTCTCGTAGTGGAAAGGCTGCTTCTGAAACTCTTCTAGTTCTTTCTTGCCATCGAAATCAAAGTCTACGGTATCGCTGAATCGGGCGGCAATCGTGCCATCCGGTTTGTAGGCGATGCCGAGCACATTGATCGACGAATGCTGCTTCCCCTTCACCTTCTCGAATTTCAATGCGTTCGACGGAATCCCCATAGCCAGATTCACCCGCGCCGTGTTCGGGGAAGTGTAAAAGAATGGAGCCTGCATGGTTCCGGTAACATTTCCGGCCATTTCACCCGAGGCGCGAGTTTCCATTTGCTTCTCGATCGGATTTCCCGCAAGCAGGTCTTGAGGTTTCTGATTGCAGTATCCACTGCGGGCGCGAACGATAGTGCCGCCCCGATCGACTTTCACTTTCAGCGTGTGGCAAGCGCCCTCGGCCGACCCTGGAGGAGTGTAGCTGAGCACATAATATTGGGATTGGTCGTTTGCAATCCTCTGCAGGCCGCCGACCAAATCATTGGAATTCACGATGACAAATCCGCCCGTTCCCTCGGCCAGTTGATACAGGAGTTGCTGATTGTCAGCCACGTTTGGAATTTCGGGGACGATTTGCCGAGGTTGATTATATTGAGGGTTCCCGTAGCCTGGGCTTGCGATGGTTGAAGCTCCTCCGCTGCCAGCGCCGCCGTGAGTTGCTCCTCCACCGGTTCCACCCGTTCCGCCGGTGTGGCCACCTCCGCCGGTTCCGCCGCCCGTTCCCGTTCCGCCTCCGGTGCCTCCGCCTGTCCCACCGCCGTGGCCGCCTCCACCACCCCCACCTCCGCCATGCTGCGCGGGATCAAAATAGGCGAGCTTCAGCGGATACAGCCCAGTTCCGGTTCCGGTGTCGGTGAGAGTGGCTGACGCGAACTGGCCCGACCGCGGATGCGATGGAAATTGCAGTCGCGATTGAGGCGACGCAATGCTGCCAGCGACCAGACCGCGAACATCCAGAGGATAGACAGCGACGTTGTACCGATTGCAAACGTCAATCACCGCGGTCAGCTCCGACTGACGTTCCGGCGTAAGCGGAAACCCCGAAGTCAAGAACACGAGCGTCTTACGGCCGGGCACAGTGCCAAGACTTTTCGCCAGGCTTCGTAGAGCCAACATTACGCTGCGCGCGCCAAAGTCAGCTTCGGCATTACCTAGATAAGGCATACCGAAAGACGACGCACTCAACGGAGTAGCGCCCAGTGATGCCACCTCGACCGGCGCAGCATTTGGCGAAACCGCGGAAGTTTTCGTCGCCGCGACGACTTGCTTCAGGCGAGTCGCGTCCGCGGTGAAATTCTGGGAAATCTTTATCGCCCCACCGAAATCAACCACTGCAATCAAACGATTTGGAGCAGCGTTCGCGTCAATGAACTTGGCAGCAGCCTGCCGGGCCTGCATCTGATCGCCTACATCCATCGTCGAGTTGTCGAAGAACAGAACCAGGTAGTGCTTCTGCGCTTTCTCCGGCGTCGCATTGTCATCCTCTAAAGAAAAACTCTTGATGGCCTGCTCCTTGTTGTCTTCCCAAACTCTGAAGTCTTTAACAGCAAGATCGCGGATGTAGTTACCCTTCTTGTCGGTCACAACGGTGTCAACAAGGACCAATCGAGTTTCAGCGTGAATCGTGGCCGTGTCTCCAGCGGGAGCTTGCGCGGCCGGCTGCTGAGCCCGTGCCGTTGCGGCGAAAAGAGCCAGTTGGCAAATACAGACTGTTCCCTTGAAAAGAATCGCCCGGCGAAGCTGCATATTCCGACCTCCGTTGTTTACGGAATTTCGATAGCGCCGTTCTCGGCGGACATCAACTGTCCTTCCCCATCTCGTACCACCAACCGGACAAGATAGCTGCCCGGCTTCACATCAAAATTTGTCTTTAAGGTGATTCCCGAACCCAGCCTGTTCTCCAGCGTTTCGTCCTTCCAGCGCATGGTAAGTTTTTTTTGCGCCCCCTGGATAAAGACTCCGTTCTGATTGAAGATTGCGGAAACCACAGTGAGTTCATCCGCGTTTCGGCCATCGACCTTTCGATAGTGAAGGTGCTTCGCGTCCACATGAGCCAGCACTGCGAGTTTGGCCTCGGCGTCGCTCGATTTGAAAAACTGAGTATGCAGTTCCACCGGGAGGTCGTGCATTTCCTCCTGAGAAAAGACCGCATCCTCAATTTCCTGCTTCGCTTCCTCCGCCGGGTCTGCGGCGTGCTTGGGAGCATAGTAGCCACTGCGCGCTTGCAGAGTCATACCGGCGGGTTTCTTCAGCGAAACTTTCAGCTTGTGATAGCCGCCGTCCAATTTCAGATTCTGCGGGGCAAAGCCCAAGGTATAGAAATACTCCGGCGTGGCCGACACGCGTTTGAATCCCTCGTCGAGATCATTATTGTTATGGAAGAAAGCCCCGCCCGTGGCGTTTGCCAGGTCCGACAACACGTCGCCTTCCGCCTGGGCGCTCTCGGTCTGGTAGTGAAGCTCCATTGCTGCCGCGAAGCCGCTTAACGGTACGTCCCTGCTGATATCTCCGCCAGGCAGAATCGCGTAAAGGCCGCGCGCATCCAGGCAGCTGATCATAACTTCGGAGTGCAGCGCCCGATCGACAACGTCCATGTAGTCGCTCAGCATGTCGCCATCAGGAGTCAGAAATCCGGGCGACACAACCACTATGCTGCGTTGCCCTGGCATCACGGAAATCCTACGGACCACATCTTTCAGTACTGACAGTGCGATTCGGCTTTCCTGGCTCCCCATGGCGAGAGCTCGCTGCGCCTCGGCGAGCACCTGCATGCTCGCCGTCTCTGCCGAGGTCTGCTGTTGTGCCGTCGTCGACATTGGAAGACCGAGACACCCCTGGGCATCTTGCATGGCAGTCTGCAGGGCTTGGGGATCGTGCTTGTTCTGGATTAAGTCGGCCATGTAGTAGCTGATCTCCGGACAATCGGCGATTCCGGTTGCAGCAATGGGACGCGGCTGAAGACGAAGCAGAGCGTCATGCAATTTCACCCGATCGTCCGTGAAGTCGAGGGTGGTTTGGCCGGAGGTTGAGAAAATTGCCGCGCGGTCCGTAGGCAATAATGTCGCCAGGTGGTGGTCAGCGGCCATTCGCGCCTGCACCAGATCACCAAATTTCAGATGAACATCGTCAAACACGAACGCGACATAGCGCTCGGGCACGGAAGGCTGTTTTTCGCCGGCCTTCGCGTCGGAGGTAAGCCGTTCTTTCGCAGCTTGAGTTCCGGGTTGTTCTACCGCAAAGTGCGAGATGACCTGTGGCTTGCGATTGTCCAGGAGTTCAAAGTCTTCCTTTTGCAGATTCCCAACGGCATTGCCTTTTGAATCGCGCACGACTACCCGTACCGTCACCAACTTCACGTTGACCTTGAACGTGGTGGCTTCTTCGTGAGCGGTAATTTCCGCCGCAGTCTGATCGGGATGAGATTCAGTCGCGGGCGCAGTATGAGCAGAAGGAGCAGCTTGCGCTTGCGCTGGCGTTGGCGTTGGCGTTGGCGGACCAGCTTCCGATTGCGCACGCGCTGCTACACATAAAAGCAAGAGCAGAAC